>OGRL01000631.1_pt1 | contig 29948 bp, 24 predicted proteins | sample 1553481 | NCBI WGS metagenome assembly OGRL01 (sample SAMEA2580036, study PRJEB22360) | human gut metagenome
CGGCCGCACTCACGGCGCTGGCTCTGCTGGCTTCGTACATCGAGGAAGTCAAGATCGGCATGCAGCACGTCGGGCAAAGTTCGCTCGAGCTGGCCGACGGAACGATGAAAGCCGTAGCCGACGCGAACATTTTGGACCTGATGGACTATTTCCAAGTCACGCTGATGAATCCGAACGTTCTGGTGGGAGCCTTCATCGGCGCGATGATGGCATTCCTGTTCTGCGGGCTTACGATGAACGCCGTAGGTCGCGCCGCCCAGAGCATGGTGGAGGAAGTACGGCGGCAGTTCCGTGAGATCAAGGGCATACTCGAAGGAAAAGCGACGCCGAACTATGCCCGCTGCGTGGCGATCTCGACCAAGGGTGCCCAGCGCGAGATGCTGTTCCCGTCGGTACTCGCGATTCTCGCGCCGATCGCGGTCGGCTTCATCTTCGGAGTGGCGGGCGTGATGGGACTGCTGATAGGCAGTCTGAGCGCTGGCTTCGTGCTGGCCGTCTTCATGGCCAACTCGGGCGGAGCATGGGACAACGCGAAGAAATTCATCGAGGAGGGCAACCTCGGCGGCAAGGGATCGGACAACCACAAGGCTACGGTCGTAGGCGACACGGTGGGCGACCCGTTCAAGGATACGTCGGGCCCGTCGCTGAACATCCTGATCAAGCTGATGAGCATGGTCTCGATCGTCGTAGCCGGACTGACCGTCTCGTTCCATCTGCTGTAAGCCGCTTGCCGGCATTTACCAGCAATTCCTTGTTGATCTTTCGGGCCATCATGTCTTATCCGCCCTAACTGTCGGCTCAAGAAACTCAGGCTCGCCATTCGAAAGAATGCGAGCTTTTGATGGAATTGTCCATAATTTCTGAGCCTGCGATTCAGGACATGCCATTCGTAGGCCTTACTTAGTCCCCAAATTATGAGAAACATACTTCCCGTCATACTCGCACTTTTGCTTTGTTGTATCGGGGCAATTTGCAACGGGCAACAAATCACTCAACAAACAACGGTCACCGTCCTGAATGAAAACGGTTCTCCGGCGGTCAATGCAATCGCGTTCCGGCTGTCCAAAACCGATCTGGCGATACGACAGACCGTAATGGCCGATAGTGCGGGGCGGATCGTATTTCCGGGAAACGTCGATTTCGGCAAAGAGTTCGTCAAAATCACCGCATTCGGATATAAAGACATAGACATAACGGACGGCAGTCCATCGGAACCATTGAAAGTCGTATTCGCTCCGTTGTCGGTCCGTCTCGACGAATTTGTGGTTTCAGTCGAACAGAATACCGTTCAGAAAAGCGACAGACTGGTATTCAACATAGCCGGCACGAATCTGGCAAAGGGGAACAACATATACGAGGTATTGAAATTCGCTCCGCTGGTAAAAGAAGAAAACAGGCAACTGTCCATCATCGGCAAGGAATCGACTCTTTTATATATCAACGGACGGAAAACCAATGTTCCTGCCGAATCCATGAATGCCTATCTGAGGGGTATCCCCGCAGAAAATATCGCTAAGATCGAAGTCATAACGAATCCGGGAGCCACTTTGCGGAACTCCGGCAATACGGGCATTATCAACATAGAACTCAAGAAAAACGAGAACGACGGCGTGAAGGGAAGTCTCTATGTCGAGGACGTTCAGCGTAAGAACAATTCCCAGTACGGAAGCCTCTATCTCGACATGCAAAAGAAAAATCTGAATGTGACCGCAGGCCTCTACGTCAACCATTCCATCCAAGATGCCGTCAACGATACCGATTACGATTATTTCAATTCGGGAGACAAAGAACGCCTGCACGAGAACAACAATACCCGGAGCCTGATGACGGGAGGGAATGTGAGGGCAGACTATCGGATAAACCCAAACCATACGATAGGCATGGGGTTCGACGCCTTTCATACCGAAGGAAAAAACAGAACATTATCGGATATCTATTATGGAAAACTGAATTCTCCCTCCATCGACTCGGTCTATTATTCCGACAACAGAACGGATGCTCCCGTGTCGAGATATGCCGTCAACCTGAACTACCGAGGGAAAATATCCGAAAACGATTGGCTGACCATCGACTTGGACTATCTGCGGAACGACCGGGACAATACCGTTTTCAACAGCTATTTCCTGCACAGTGCGGAGGAACAGATTTTGCGGTCGAGATTCGAACAGTCGGGAACCGATGCTTTGAACAGCTATTCCGGCAAAATCGAATACAAACACGATTTCAATGCCAAGCACAGCCTGACGGCCGGATTCGAAGGCACCCGCACCGATTCCGAATCGGATTTTTACCATACTTCCGTCGTCGACGATCAATATATTCCCGACACGGGGAAAAACAATTTCTTCTCCTATCGAGAGACTTATATTGCGGGATTCCTCTCTTACGGTTGGCGAATCAACGACAAGTGGTCGGGAAAAGTCGGTGCCCGTCTCGAAAATGTCGACGCCCGCGGCAACCAAAAAGCGACAGGAGACAAAATTACCAGACACGACCTGAATCTTATTCCTTCCCTATCCGTCATGTTCGCTCCGAATGCGAACCACTGGTTGTCTTATAACTTGTTTTCGATAGCGGCCCGGCCCGGATATTACTCTCTGAATCCTTTCGTCTTTTGGCTGAATCCTACGACCTATAAGGAGTTCAATCCCGACCTGAAAACAGCCCGGATGTACTCTAACGGGCTGACATATACGCTTAAAGGCGCCTATACTTTCCTGTTCAGTTACATGTATGTGGCCGACTGTACCAATAACTTTCAGATTCCGGTCGACGGCAAATACACAAAGCTGAAAAACCTCAACTACGGGGACCTGCATTCCTTCAGCTTAGGTTTCAACTGGAACAAATCCCTGCTGAATGACTACTGGTACGTCAAAATTGCCGCCAACGGAAATTACAGAAGGGATAAAGGACATGCGGAGTCGTTGGTTATCGACAATTCGGATTTCTATTACGACGCATCGATTTTCTCGAATATCGTACTTTCCAAGAAAAGCAACTGGAGCGTGACGGTCAATGCCTCTTACACGGGAAAAATGAAACTCGCTTACATGGAGATCGATCCCAAAGTACGTCTTTCGCTGGGTGTCAAAAAGATCATTACGCAGGATTGGGTGATAAATTTCGGGGTGAACAACTTGTTTCTCAACAGGAGTACGACAAAACAGACATACGACATTTACAGATTCCTAACCAAAGCCAAATACTATTCGACCGAAGCATTCGTAAACCTTTCCTACTCTTTCGGCAACAAGAAAAGCTCCGGAGCGCAGCAGAGAAGAAATTCATCGCAGGAAACCACACTGAGACTGAAAGAATAATCACATAAACCTCAGTCACTGTTTGACTTAATATCTTATCATGGCAAATTGAAATTCATGGTAAAGAAATTGCCTATCGACTCGCCGAAATAGCGTGGGCAACTATATATATAATACGAACAAAAAACAGGTTAGAAAACTAATCTAACCTGTTGATTTCAGCTCGTCGGGGTGACTGGATTCGAACCAGCGACAACACGCCCCCCAGAGGTATTTTCTGATTATTCCTTTAATTTGACCACTTGATATTTAGTATCTATTTCACTGATAATCAATAGTTGTGTTATTATCGCATTAGCTTTATTTTTCTTACTTGTGTTCCAAATGTGTTCCACTAAAATATCGTTGGAAACTTATCGGATTAAAATTATTTCTTTTTTTACAAAATGGCTATTTATTGATAATCAGCATATTGAGTGTAGTTGCGTTAACAAAGGCCCTTAACCTTAAATTTCTCAATCGTATTATAAGAGTATGTAAGGATTTATAGTTTCGTTACGTACATCGGTTAAGGCTATGATAAGTTTTATAAAAAGGAATGATGTTACCAACGCTCAGGGATTGAGTGCCATTCGTTTACGGGTGTGTAAAGATAGGCAGCGCAAATATTTTACGTTGAAAATATTTGCAGATGACCAATATTGGGATGCCGATAACGAATGCTTCGTAATCCTCAAAAATGTACGGGACAAGAAACAGAAGGAAGAAAACGAACAACGCAAGCAATATAATTACATACTCAGCAATTATAGGGTACGGGCACAGGAAATCATAGATCGTTTTAATAGGGAGCATATCGATTGGACTTTGAATCAGTTCGCAGATGCGTTTCTTCATAAGTCGAAGCAAGGTAAAGTGAGAATTTACATGGAGAATTATATCGAGATTCTGCGTGAGACGGGACATATCGGTAATGCGAATTGTTATGCGGCCACTTTAAATATGCTGGGGCACTATGACAACAAATTTGACAAAAGAGTGTTTTCTGAAATCGATATAAAATTCGTAAACGGGTTTGATGTATTTCTGCAAAAAAGAGGATGTAAAGGGAATACAAGAAAGTATTATTTCAAAGCTCTTAGAAGTATCTTGAATAAGGCCATCCAAGAAAAAGAAGCTACAGAGAAAACCTATCCTTTCGGTAAAGGTGGTTTTCAAATAGCGAAATTGGATGAAGAAACGGAGAAACGCTACCTTTCCGTAGCTTCTTTGAATAAGATAAAAAATACAGTATCGCTCAAACCTCAACGGGAGTATGCCCGTAAATTGTTTCTGCTATCTTATTACTGTTACGGAATGTCGTTTATTGATATGGCCTATTTAACGCGAAAAAACATCGTGCATTTTGACGGTGGGGAATATATCGTGTATAAACGTCATAAGATTCAGCATCAGAAAAGGGCGAAGCCGATAAAAATAAAAATGACGGAAGAAATCGGGGATTTATTAAACAGCCTCAAAGAGATTAACCCAACAATAGACGATTTTATAATCCCGATTGTTACGATCAGTGGCTATACAGGAGAAAAATTATATAATCACATTCGGTATCGGTATAAAAAATACAATGACTATTTGGCCGAATTATCCGAAGAACTGAAAATAACCGATATAAAATTAACTACCTACGTTAGTCGGCATACGATGGCTATGATGTTACAGCGTAACGACGTGGCAAGGGAACACATTTCCCAGATATTGGGCCATACGGATATGAAAACGACTAATACTTATTTAGATAGTTTTGATACGAGTGTGATAGATGAAGCCGCCAAAGTTTTATATGACATTTAAATATCAAAGAGTTATGACCGGATTGGAATTTATTAAGTCGAAGCAACAGAATTGGGCAAAACGACAAGGTTTTGAATTAGTAGGAGGCACGATTCCCGACAAGGGAGAGAAAAATTATCTTTACGATTTAACGGATAATCTATTTGAGCCGCTGTCCGATGAAAACTTAATCTACTATGGTTCAGGAGACGGAAACGAAACGAAGGACGGTAAAATACGACTGGCAAAAATGAAAGCCTTGCACTCGTCCTCCGCACTCGTAGTCAATATGTTTCAATATTGGCAAGGTAAAGAGAATACTCCGCTTCTATACGCTTGCGGGTTATCGTCTAAAAAGTCATCTAAACCCTCTTGTATGATTGAAAATATCGGTTCTGATTTTCCAAAGGTAATTCCTATCGTAAGAGATCCTTTAAAATATAAAATCAAGTTTGAAGAGCGGTTTGAGATTAGTGAAGATAAGTCCCTATTTCCTCACTCTCCCAATATCGATATTGTTATCGAAACCGGACTGTCAGATATTGCTATCGAATCTAAGTTTACCGAGCCGTATGGCGGTAGAAAACATGAAGGGCTTAAACAAAAATATATGGAGGATGTTTCTTTTTGGGATGGATTGCCGAATTTGTATGAATTGGCCAAAGAAATATCGCCTGATAATAACAAATTTCAGTATTTGGATGCGGCACAATTAATTAAGCACATATTGGGACTGAAAAAGAGGTGTGAAAAACAGAATTTGTATTTGAAACGCAAAATATGTGGGTTCCGTCTCCTGTATTTGTGGTATGATGTAATCGGAGAGGATGGCGTGAAACACAGAAAGGAGATCGAGCAGTTTGCAAAGATAGTCCGAAGAGATAATATAAAATTCAGTCACACAACCTATCAGGAGGTAATCATGAAATTATCAAAAGAGTATTACGGAGGGAATGAAGTCTATTGTAATTATATGACAAACAGATATCTTTAATATGTTTTTATATTTGGACAGTAACTCCTTGTCATTCTTATAACTAATAAGGCTATGTATCAGGAACAAGAAAAAAGATTGTATTATATCAGTAATGATGAAGTCGATTATGAAAGAATAGAATTAATTGATCGACAATTAGGTAAAACATTGCATGCTATCAGTTCTCATCCTTTGGTCAAAAAAAAGAAAATTTATGATACTCTATACACGAAACTTTTAAAGCAATTAAATGCACCTATATTGAAGATAGATTATTATGAGGGTAGCAAAGTTGTATCTGATGGTACTTTTATTATTGGATTTAAAAAGAGCACACCCGCTATTTATAAATTTATTCTATTACGAGAAGAACTTCCTAATCTGATAGATTTGGAACGATTTAATTCATTTACTGTTTCCTCCAAAAAACAATCATTCAAAAGCAGTTTCAAACAATCACAAATAATATTTTTATTTAACTTATTGCGTCAAGACAAGATAATTAAAGACGATAACGATACATTTATTGCTGAGATAATAAGTTGTCTGACTGGATATAGTTCACAAAAAGTTAGACAGAATATGAAAAATTCTTTGTCTAACAACGCACGATTGGAATTAATAAACTGGTTGGAAAAACTCTTGCGAAAATTGAAGGATAACGAATTTTGAGTTTTCTTCTTTTGGGAGAGAGGGGACACATTATTTAAAGCTTTGCAAATTAATTAATTGCAAGGCTTTTTATTTTGTAAAAACACTGTTTTAAGAGTGTATTTTGTTCCCCTGTACTTTACGATTGTACCTTGATTCCATATGGCGGTCAGTCTAATTTTGTCCTCATACTAATCAATTAAAATTCATTTCTATGTATAAGATTAATGACGATACGCCTTTTGCTGCATTGACGGTAGGACAGGTCAGAAACATGCTGTCCGACATTACGCAATTGCATACTCCCATCGTGTCTCCTATTTCCGATATTATGAGGGTAAATGAAGTTGCAGAACTAACAGGATACAGCAAAGCTACAATCTACAAACTGATCCATCGCAAACAAATTCCGTTTCATAAACCGGCGCACGGGGGACGGAAGGTGACGTTCTCTCGTAAGGCAATCGAAGCGTGGTTACAGGCTAACCATGTGAAAACTATCAAAGAAATATTGGTCTCCGAATAACATCAACTAAAAATAATAATCATGAAGACATTATTTGACACAGAAACAACACCTGTCATACGTGATTCGTATGTTTTTTACCGTTCGTTTTTCGACGCGATTAAAAAGCTCTCTACCAAAGAAAGACTTGCTGCCTATGAAACATTAATGTATTATGCCCTCGATGGTGTATTGCCAGAAAAACTCTCGGATAAGGTTTCTATTATTTTCCTTATGGCTAAGCCTCAACTAGACGCAAATACGAAAAAATATATTGGGGGGCTTAAAGGCCGGGAACATGGAATAAAAGGTAAAGATTTTGGGAAATTAGGAGGTCGTCCATCGAAAAGTGCAAAGGAATTAAAAGGTCCCGAAAATGAACAGATTGTAGATCTAATTGATGTAGATGACAACGAGTTCACCGATTAATGTACTGATTATATTGGGATTATATACTAATTATATCCCCCCTAATGAATAAGGAAAATAAAAAAGAAGAAGAATATGTCTATTTATAATCTAAAAGAAGTAGCCGGAATTTTTTACAACAGGCCCGATTCATTAGTTTCCGTTTTTGAAAACATTTTTGCTAAAGAACCATGCGGAACGATTGGATTAAGAGAATGGTTCCTATCCGATCGTTTTAAAGAAAGAGTTGTACGTTACCGGAATTGTTTGAATGGATCGAATAAGATTAAAATGAAAAAAGGAATGCCGTGTATTACACCAAGCGGAGTGTTTCGGAATCGTTTGGGAAGTAGTTTAATCCACCATAGTGGCTATGTTTGTGTTGATGTCGACCGGCTTTCTAATCGTATTTTTGAACTGGATATGGCCAAACAACAATTAGGTGCTAAATATCCTAGTTTATATTATGCCGGGCTTTCGATTAGCGGACAAGGACTTTGTTTGATTTTTCGTATCTTGGATGCACAGCATCATCTTGAACACTATGCAGCTTTAATACAGACGCTTAATGAAGATTTTGGTGTTTTAGCAGACCCAACCTGCAAAAACATAGCACGTCTCCGTATTGCCAGCTATGATCCTTTCCCTTATTTCAATATAAATGCGATACCATTCGACAAGGTAAGTTGCGCTGCCAGAGCTTCATCCCCAATCAGGATATTGAAAGAAGCTGAGCAGATAAGAAAAGATGTTGAAATATTAGTGAGAACGATTCGGGAAAAACATATAGATATTACGAACGACTACGGACATTGGTTTAAAATAGGGTGTGCGTTAGCTTCGGAATTTGGAGAGGAAGGCAGATATTGGTTCCATTGGATCAGTCGGGTATCCTCAAAATATTATGAGGCCGATTGTGATATACAATATTCTAAATGCTTAAAATACGAAAATAATCAGACCACAATAGCCACATTCTTCTATTATTGTAAACGGGCAGGTGTTACGCTTCCGCGGCAACGCAGAAAATAAATTTAATAGTTATTGTAATGCGCCTGTGAAGGGAGATTTCCGAAAATCTCCCTTTGGAGTGTTATAATAAGGTTAGAATCAATAGGCGTTTAATTGAAACTTTCTTATATTTGTAAGAACACTAAATTTTTAGCCTATGGAATAAAATCAACATTATTCTATTGATCTCACATAAAAAGCGTTAGCTTTTATTCTTGCTTTCTGAAACTTCGACAATTTCACAAAGTACAACAAGGGTAAAGCGTAAACGCTCACGTTCCGACGTGGGCTTTACTCTGTTTGTTGTACAAGGTAGTCGAAGACCTCAGAAAGCAAATAAGGGTTTAGTCCCACGTTTTTTTATGTGCTTATATTTCATTTTAACTGCTATGGGACTTGGCGAACTAACATATGAATAGTTATGGCTTTAGACATTTCTCAATTCACTCAGCACGTACTGAACGAATTTACGGAACAACTGACCGACCAGGTCTTTCTCTTTATCGAAAACGACCGCGAATTGCTGGGACAATACCTTCACACCGTTGAAGGAAAAGAGCTTGATACGGTAAACGCCCATATCGCACAAGCAATCAAACGGCATTTCGCTTTGGAAAGCAAAGGTGAAAGATGCGACACTCCTAAAAGTAAACTAATCCAAGGATATGAGAAATTAAGGTGACGCGCTCCTTCGTGTTCAATGTAACATATCAGAACTATGTCGGAATTTTCTACAATTCCGACATAGTTCTGATATGTTACTCTACTAAAGAATAAATGTATGAAAAGATTGCTTTTGTTACTCTGCATTTTTTTATCGCTTGCGTGGGTAGAGTCTGTCCCGAAAATCTACGGGCAGGTACCCTCCTCCTCGACATGTCCATTTCGAGTAGAGAGGTTGCAACAAACTTGTGTTTTCGATTCGGGACATGTTAGGGTTGACATACAACTACCTGTTGTTAAAAATACTAGTCTTTACTCTTCATTTTTCGGCACAGACCCGGGTATGGAGATAAAGCAAAAATTAATCAGGTCATTACTGGGAGATGACTATATCAACATGCCTCTTCCAGAAGCCATAGATCAGTTTGCTAACAATGAATATAAGCAAAACTTAGTGTCACATACCTTAAAAGGAGAGTTTTCGACTGTAAACGAACACTTTCTAACATATAGAAAAGAAGTTGCCGACACAACCTATATTATAAATAATAGCATGTTGTGTCTATCATATAAAGATATACTGCTTTTCGATGCAAAAACTGGACAATTGCTGCATCAGGATGACATATTCAAACAAAACGAAGCATTTCGGCAAACCTTAATAGAATACATAGCGAATAAAAACGATGTTAATCTTGCATCTGTTAAGCCGAATGATAATTTCGACATCACTCCTGACGGAACAGTTATTTATTATTACAATGGCCTTTTGCTCGAGGAACCGAGGATGGAAATAAAAATACCGATTAAAACTCTTGCTTCCCGAGGACTTTTGGTACCCAATAGTCCTGTTGTTAAATACTTTGCGAGAAAGTTCATTTCGGCCGATACAAAAAAGGCCCTTTTGAATGAATTAAATGACATGGCAAAAGAAACATTACAGGAGATTATGGACGAAGACTTAACGGAAATGGAATTAAGAGTTCTTGAAGCAACGGTGGTTTCTAAAAGACCAGACAATAATGGATTCAACGGCATTGCAATAGTCCGGATGGCAGATGTCAAGAGATTAAAGGTACTATTTACTATGACTCCCTACAAAGATTCTTACTATATCGAAATTCCCTCTGCCGAGTTGAACAATTTGATAAACGAATATGATGAATTATGAAATTTTAAATACAAAACCGAAATTATATGAAAAAGATTCTTATGCTGCTGATAGGCATCAGTATGAACGTATCGTTCGCATTTTCGCAAACGTTGGAAGATTTGTTATGGTTGCAGTTACTATACAATGCCTCTCAAACCAACGAATCGCCACGTCGGAGTAACCCCAAACCGAAACCCATTCAACTCTTGGATTTCTTGAATCATGTATCTCGTTTTAATGACGATCCAATGGATTTTTTTCATGATTATGAAGGAGGATGGAGGATTGTTCCCGTTGAAGATACATTAGAAATTATTACAAATAACAATTACATTAATTTATTAGATGGTAAGAATTCTCTGGGTAGTTCCATAGAAATAAAAGTTATGAAATCGTATTACCCTCGTTGCAATGCTGGGATAAGATGTATCATGTTCGAAATGGATGATCCTAAAAGTGGAGATCGTTTCGACCTATGTACATGGTTGAATGACAAGTCTATACCATACATGAAATTAGGACGAAATATCGTGTTGTTAAAAATGAATGGAAATTATTTGCCTGTTCTGATTCACAAGCCCATTCCCGGTGTATTTTTTGCCGACAGTGAAGAGACGATAGAAAAAACACGTTTTCAGGAATTTTATTTCTTACCAAATTATACGTTTTTAAAGTATCCGACAATTTATTCATCATCTATGTATGACAAAGAAGATAGTTATATTAAAGATGATGAACTGGACGATCGATTCGACTTTCGGTCAGATGACTCTAGATTTACGGCATTGTCGTACGAATGTTCTGTCAGTAACGTATCATTTCCGGTAGGAGAGTATTTCAGTGTCAGGTATAGATTGAAACAGATGCTACGTGATAACATGAACGATGAAGACAAGGATGATATGAATGTAGAAATATCTGAAATAGACAGAATTTATTTTTAATCAAAAATCAAAACGATACCGATGAAACGATTACTCTTATTGGGGTGTCTTATGATGCTGATAGGATGCGTAAGACAAAAAACGGATGCCAAATACTGGATGCTTAAAGGCAGAATAGCCGAAATGAGAGAAGGTAGTGCGGTTGCTTATTTAAAATTCGGGAAATGGGTGCCGGATACGATCGACAGTTACGACGAAATTCATACATTCGATCATTCAGGGCGATGGATGGAATCCCGTTTTTTCGAGAAGGAATCGTACGATGAGCCGAATTACGTGGTGCAACGGTCTCCCGGGGATTCCTCGGTGCGAATCGAATACGGATATAATCGTGAAGGTGATCTAAAATCTATTTCCAGTATAGAACGCATTAACCGGACACATACGGTCAAAAAAACGAGCCGAATATCTTCCGATTATAAAAAAGATACCATTCCGTTGTGCGAAACGGATATTATATATTCCGACTCTTTGACGACAATTACCCGTACATTTTTCGATAGGGATCAGCCAATACCTGTAATTACATTGTTGTATCTTAAAAATGGATGTATTATAAGGGAATTGACTTATATAATGGATGGAGATACATTGACTAACAAATCGTACCAGTACATTGATTTCGATGAGCAGGGAAATTGGTTGAGGCGATTGGTTTATGATTCGTTGCAAGCACCATACGATCATCATCAGAAAATGGAACTCAGGCGTTATAAATATTATGATTAATTTTTATAAGTTACAGATTTGTGGTGTTGTCACTTTTTACAGGTATATGTATATAAAATAGACGTTATTCCGTCCTTTGTGTTCCAAATGTGTTCCACTAAAAATAAATCAGCCACCTACTTTTGTGTAAGTGGCTGATTTTTAGTGTCGGGGTGACTGGATTCGAACCAGCGACAACACGCCCCCCAGACGTGTACTCTAACCGGGCTGAGCTACACCCCGCTTCTGAAAAGCAGTGCAAATGTAGAATAAAAAAATCGGTTTTCAAAATTTTGTCCGGACTGTTTTTACTATCCGGCCATTTCCCTTGTTTCAGAAAACCGGGAAACGCGTGCATTAAGGGAGAAAAGTCTCTGTCGGAACGGCAGGCGCGAGTTGCACGGCTTGGACTGAACCCGCTCCGGAATGTTACAGGGAGAAGGTCTGACGGGCCGATCCCGTCAGACCGAAACGATGCAACGTCCGGATACCGAACAGAAAAGCGCCATTTCAAACGGACCGGCGCATATCCGGGCTACCGGCCGGTAGCCATTTCGAGTTCGATCGCCCCTTCGCCATCCGGAGAAACGGAGAAAACAGCCCCCTGAAGGTTGGATTCGATAGTTCCCGCCGTACAACGGAAACCGTAGTCGAAGTCCTTGATCCGGGCTCGGATTTCCCGGGATGCGATTTTAGTGAACGGCAGCCGCTTGTCGCGAGCGGTCGTCAGCATCAGCCGGTAGGGAGCGCTCGGGGGCAGTTCGATCCGAATCGAGCGCTCGTTCAGCCGAATGACGCATCGGCCGCCTTCGTCGAGCGGCATCGCGATCCGCAGCTCGCCTTCGGCCGACCGCTCCACCTCGGGCTCGCCCACCCGGGCCCGTACTGGACTCTCCGACAGATTGCCGAACATCAGCCGCAGGCCGGCCGTATCCCGCACGCTGCTCCAGTTCAGTCCGTCGACGACGGGCAGGGTGGTATAGAAGCATTGGGTCGACGGATTGGCCTCGTTCAGGTAGTCCGATTCCAGCCGCTGGTCGAACAGGTGTATGTCGCGGAAACGGAAGGTGCCGTTTTCCCATACCGGATTGGCCCGATAGTTACGACAGTCGTACCAGACGCTGCCGCGGCCGGCTTCCTTGCAGTCGCTGAGAGCGACCACGCTGGTCGGCGGCGTCGTTTCGAAACGCTCCCTGAACCACCGGCCCGTCTCGGCCAGCGTTTGTACGGTCAGCTTGCCGGCTCGTGAAAGCGAGTCGATCACACGCACCTGATACTCGAGTCCGCGTTGCATCCGAGGCCACGTGAACGAGTTCTCCTGACCGGCCTGCACGTACTGGTAGGCCAAGCACTCTCCCTCGGTCATCATGCCGAAAAACCAGTCGATCCACCGGGGATTGCCGCCGCCCGACTCATAGACCGGCTCGAGCGTCTCGACACCCTGCGCAGGCTCGCCTATACCGCTGTCGTACTGGTTGATCGGATCGCTGCCGAGCATGCGGAAAACCGGAACGCCGATTTGTCCGTCGCGAGTCTGGGCCGGCATATAGGCATTCAGTTTGCTCGGATAGTATCCTTGGTTCCAGTATCCTCCCCAAAGCGTGTATCCGTCGGTTCCCACCTGGTCCCGACAGTTGCACGAGGCGACGATGCCGTACCGGTCGGCCATGTATTGCAGCGTGCGGGCATCGATGAACCACGAGCCCACCGAGGCCGGATAACGGCCGAAAACCTCCTTGAACTTGGCCATGTACGTATCGACGAGCTTCTCGCGCTCCTGCGGTTCGTAGCCCGACGAAAAGCCGACATTGGCATGCCAGTCCCACGGGTAGGCTCCCCGCCACTCCATTCCGGCCGCTTCGACATGGGGCTGGGTGATTTCCCACCAGCCGCCCACTTCGGAGCCCTCGGCGAGAGCCTGTTTCATCAGGGCCTGATATTTCGGATTGATCAGCGCGTCGTATTGCAGCAGAAAAGTTCCTTTCAGGCCATGCCTGCGGAGCAGCTCGGTCTGGGCGAGCGTAGTCCGGTACAGCTCCTCGTCGGATATATTCACCGGGCGGGGTTCGGTATTCCGAACGAAATTGATCAGATTGACGATACGGGGCGCGCGTTCCTCGGTCGTCCGTCCGCTCCGGGCGCACGAGAAAAGAAAGACCGTCGCCGAAAGAGCGAGCAGAGCAATGGGCACAAAAAGAGATTTCATAAGACTGAAATTTAGACGATTATACTCGTTCATCTGTTTTTACGCACTGTAAATCCGGGAACGGAGGACGGCTTGCACAGCCCTACCGTAGCCGAAACACGGATAAGTCAGCCGGACCGTTCCGCTTACAGAACGATTTCTACAGGTACCCAACGGTTCCCGACGCGCTCGATCACTTCGCGGATACCCGCTTCCCTCAGGGCCGCCATCGCTTCGTGCCGGCCATCGTCGATCAGCTCGGGACGGTGCGCGTCGGAGTTGACCAGCACGGGGATTCGCAGCTCCCGCAACAGGCCGAAGTGCTCCCGGTTCGGGAAGAAAACTCCGCAGGCGCTATATTTTTTCGTATTGATCTCGACCATCAGGCCCCGGGCGGCGATCCGCTCGAAACATTCCCTGACTTTGTCCCTGTACCAATCTCGGGAGGTGATCCCCGGTTCGCAGCACTCAGCGTTGTAGGATATCTTGTCGACGTGGCCCACGAAATCGAATCCTCCGGCCTCGACCATTCGGATCTGCTTGTCGAAATAAGCGGTCGCCAGCCGCCGCAAGTCGCCCCCGAAGCGCTCGCTCAGCATCTCCGCAAAACGTTCCGGCGAGGTATCGATATCGACGATGCCGCCGTCGTCGGCGTGCATCAGGTGGACCGACCCGATCCGATAATCGAGCGGAAGCTGCCGGAAGTAATCGGAGGCAGGATTGTCGCACTCGTCCAAATAATCGATCTCCATGCCGGCGTACAGCTCGATCCGCCCGGCATACGAACGCTTAAGCCGTTCGATTTCGGAAAGATAGGCCGTCACGTCGCCCCGGTCGAGCGTCCAGACGGCCGGGAAAGGCAGCGGCGCGTGCGAGGAGATGCCGTAAGAGGCGAATCCGCGGCGCACGGCCTCGCGCACGAAATCCTCCATCGGTGCTCTCCCGTCGCACAGCGAGCAATGGCTGTGATAGTTGGTAAGATTGCGTGTCATGGCCGCCCTCGTCGCGTCAGGGTTTCTTTTTGAATACGCGGTGCTGCCCCAGATTGACCGTAAAGAGCACTTTCTGCTGCCAGCCCCATTTATGACCGTCGTAATGATGCACGGAGGCGACGCGCAATTTCATCGTTTCGTTGCAAAGCGGCTGCCAATAGAGTTCGAGCCGGTCGTAGATCCGGTTCGTACGATACCAAGGCTCGCCCCAATAGAGACCCGGACCGTAGTCGAGGGACGGGTTGTCGGTCATGTAGTAGGGCATCAGATTCTTGCCGGCATAGAGCGTATTGAAAATACCGAACTTCCACTTCTGCGCCTTGATCTCCAACTGGAATCCGTGCGGCGTGACATACTCCCCGACATACTTGCGGTCGTTCTGGAAAGCCTGAAGCCATCCGGCTTGCACCGACAGTTTCTCCATCCGGGCGACTTCGGCCAGATCGAGTCCCACATGCGGGTGGATCAGCACGTTGTCCACCACTCCGTCTTCGAGATAGGTTCCCGCGTGGTGGTACATCGTCAGATGATAGCCGGCATAGAACAGGCCGTAACGGATACGTCCGGCTGAAAACAGCAGAAATTTCTCGCGTTTTTCATTGGTTATCATACTGTTCCAGTCGCAACCGAACTCGACGTATCCCCGGCCGCCCTGGTATTGCAGCAACAGTCCCGTCAGGTTCGGATCGAAGTACCTGACCGAATCGCTCAGAAAGGCGCTCGGATAGTCGCCTATCTCCTTATAGCGGGGAATCACGCCGGCATAAGCTTTGAACTTGGGCGAATCATACTGATAATAACCGAAGATTTCGTTGTCGGTCTCGAACGGCTTGGCGCCGAAATTGGCCAGCATGCTGTACCCCAACATGATCGAATGACGTCCGTCCCAGCTCACGCCCAATTCGGGAGCGATCCGGGCGCCGAACAGCGACTGGGGCCAGTTGAGTTCGCTCTTATACTCCCTGTTATCGAAGAAAAAATCGAAGTAGGCGCCCCAGACGAGCTCCTGAGCGACGGCACGCGGCAGAGCGAGGCCCATAAGGACCGCCGAGACCGCGGCAATTCGTGCAATGCGTTTCATCATGGATTCATGTAAGTTCGGGCCGTCCGGCGCCCCAGTGCGGCGACGGTTTCCGGCATATGACGGAACAAAGATACACGATAATATCGAAACCGGCGCATCCGGACCGTCCGATTTTCCGGGCCAGAGCGCAAATACGCCGTATTTCGCTCCCGAGAGGAGCTGACCGAGCGCAGGACGAGAGTCCGCTCGCCTTCGTTTTTTGCGTCGGACACGGTCCCTTGGCGAATAGTTCCCCGGACAAAGGCCATAGCGCCGCGGGCCATTCTGCAATCGGACAATGACGGGGAAGCTTTATGACGCTCGTTCCGAGGAATCCCCAAAATACCTCGCAGGCAGTTCCTCATACGCATCGGATTCGGATATATGTCCGGGACTGTCCGGCTCGTACCTACGGGAAAGGACTCATCGGGAAGGGAGTCGATTCTCGATCTGCTCAGGTCCGCTTTCCGGCAGGCAAAACGGCCGCTTTCGGGCAGCGGCATACTTCCGTCGCGTCCCCGCACTATCCGGTTCATTCTCTGCCGGCGGGGCAAAAGCCGCCAAACGATACGCACAGGAAAAACGATCGTCCCGACGCACGCCACCTCCGCTAGGCACGGCCGCACCCCTTCGTCCGTTCGATTCCCGAAAGAGCGGCACGCCCTTATCCAGGCGCTTTCCCGAACACGTCCCGCTAATAGATTTTCCTCAACATGATTCCGTTGAGAACGGCCTCGCCCCGGCGGACAGGAAAATCGACACGGATGCCCTGCCCTTCTTCCGAGCATACGTCGTAGCTGATCGACACGGCCCGGTCGACTCCGTAGCGCGCAGCCAGATCGACATCCTCGGCCAACGTCCGGCCATTGACGACGATATCGAAGCTACGGTCGGCCTGCGAGGCGCGGTCGAGCTCGGCAAACAACAATGTCAGCCGGTAGTTGCCGTCCGGCACGTCGAAACGATAGGACTCTACGCCCCGCAACTGGGTCTGGTACAGCGGATCGAGCGCCGTACCCATGATATTATGATCGCTGCCAAGGCGCTTGCCGTCCCGACGATAGACGCGGCCGCCCACATACCCCCAGCTTCCTTCCCTATACGGCTGGTCGGGCAACCACAGGTAATCGTTTTTAGTCGCATCATTGAAAAAACAGGGCGAGCCGCAGTTAACGGCGATCTCTTCGAACGGCATCCGTCCGCTGCGGAAATCATAGGGTTGCATCCGGAAATCGATCTTCAGCACATCGCGCAACTCCCGCCTGTCGTCCGAGCGCGAATGCAGCTCCAGCACGTTCTCGCCGGAACGGTACGGAACGCGAAACTGCGCGCAATGCTCCTCGACGGGCTGCACGCCGAGACTGCGGCCATTTAAGAACAGCTCCACCTGCCGCGTATTGGCAAACACTTCGACCGGCTGCGTGCAGACGCCGGCGTCCGGCGCATCCTCGCGTCCGCCCCGGACCTTCCACTGCTGCGTAGGAATCGATACGAAAGGCTCCTTCGACAGCACGGCCTTATAGTAATAATAGCTCGCCTTCGGCCGGCGGTCGGCCGTGACGAGCGCTTTCTCGTTGATATGCGGAATGGCATCGACGCGCGACTCGGAATTGAAATCGTTGAAGTTCCAGACCGTAGCTCCGGCAACGAAGTCGTTCTCCATCAGCACTTTCAGATGATGTTTGAAATAGAGTATCTGAAACTCCTCGCTGTGGTCGTACAGCGAAGGTTCGAACGAATGGATGCGCACGTCGGCTCCCGCCCCGTACTCCGACAGAAACATCGGCTTTGCGGGCGCGGGGCGCCCGCCGCAACCCAGCCGGGCTCGGCGCTCCGGTAGCGATCCAGGAAACCCTGCAAATCGCCAAGCTCGCCCTCGTACCAGCCGATATACTTGTTATAGCCGATCAGCTCGGCCTGATGAAACCCTTTCCGGACGTTCGTCACCGGATCGTAGCACAGCACGATCATCGACTCGCGCGTCGGATCGGCATCCTGAACGAACCGCTCGAGACGGCCCAAAAAAGCCGCCAGATAGGCGTCGTACTCCTCTTTCTGCACGTCGGTCCACTGCCGGCTTTCGGGACGCGGCTGGGTTACCTCGTTACTCGTGTTCCAAGCGACGATACAGGGATGATTGTAATCGCGCCGAATCATCTCGCCGATCTGCGACAGGCTGTTGCGCTCGAATTCCTCGCTGCACGTGATATAGCAGATGACCGGTATCTCCTCGAAACAGATCAGGCCGTATCGGTCGCACATCTCGAGCACCGCCGGATCGTGCGGATAATGCGAGATGCGCAGGCAGTTCGACCCCATCTCCTTCATCAGTTTCAGGTCGTGGCGGTGCATCTCGGCCGTCAGCGCATTGCCGTAATGCAGATAGTCCTGATGCCGGTTCGTACCGATCAGCTTCAGCGGCTCGCCGTTCAGAACGAATCCCCGCTCGGCGTCGAACGAGAACGTACGGACTCCGAGCGGATTGGTCACGCGATCCAGCACGCGGCCGTCGGAGCCGACCAGCTCCGAGCGGACGCTGTACAGATACGGATCGTCGGGTCCCCACAGCCGGGGAGAGTCAAGCGTCACGGTCCGGGTCGAAACGGCCTGTCCTCGCTTCAGTTTCTCGGATACGGAAGCCGCGCTCCGTCCGTCGGCATCGAATACCGTGTGGCGCAGCGAAATTCCCCGCATACCTTCCGGCAAACGGAAATCGGAGCGGATCTCGACCGTAGCGCTTCCGGCCGAAACGTCCGGAGTGCTCAGATATACGCCGGTCCCGGCACTCAGCACATCGAAGTGCGCCGGATCGGTGCAGATCAGTTCCACGTCGCGGTAGATACCTCCGTAAAACGTGAAATCGGCCGCGAGCGGCGGAATCTGCTCGTTATACGAATTGTCGACGCGGACGGCGATCCGGTTCGAGGCACCGGCACGAAGCAGTTCGGTCACGTCGTAAGCGAAAGGCGTATATCCTCCTATATGCGGCTCGCCCGCGCTACGGCCGTTCACCCACACGGAGGCGACCGTATTGGCCGCCCCGAACGAAAGGAATATCCGGCGACCCTCGACGAGCGAGTCGATCGGCAGGTCGCGCACGTACCAGCCCGCCCCCCGGTACCAACCGTACGGCTCGTCCTCGACGTCGGCCACGTTCCATGTATGAGGCAGATCGACCGTTTCCCAGCGGGAGACATCGTACCCGGGCTCCTCGGCTCCGAGACATTCGCCTTTGAAAAATTTCCAGTGTTCGTTGATCGTGTAGCGGAGCCGGGGACCGGCAAGCGCAGCGCAGGCCGTAAAGAGCAGGCCGGCGAGCATCAGCATCTTTTTCATCGGATTTCAGGTTAGTCGGTTAAGTCGAGTAAAAATAGCGATTTTTTCGCCCGCCGACGCATTTCGCGACTCTTTTTCCGCCGACGGGAAGACACCTTTTCAACAAGGTATTTCCGGTTAATCTTTAAGGCGCGAAACACACGGTTCACAGAGCTGCCATCGGAATCTCTCGCCGATAACGACATGGCACGCCCCCTCATCCGCCCGGTCCGGCCTTGCATGCGGAGCGCACACTCAGGTCCGCCGGCAACGGAATCAACGGCTCATCCTTTTCAGAACCAGAGCCGAACGAGAGAGGTTATAGATCAGGATATGCGGCCGGGTCGCGCCGTCGGGGCATACCTGCGGAAAGCTGAACGCCTTGACCGAATGGTCGATCCGGCCGTACCCGCCGAACTCGCGGTCGTCGGTGCTCATCAGCACGCGGTAGCGCCCCGCCTCCGGCACGGGAATCGGATAATCGGGCAGGCTCCGGTCGGGATGCCAGTTGAACACGAATACGACATCCCGATGGCTGAAAACAACCGTCTTGTTCTCGGTATCCATCTTGTGATTGTAGGCATAGCCGCTGCTCAGGATCGAGTACCGGCGGACGAGCTTCAGCATCGCGCGGTCGAACTCGCCCAGATAGCTGTATCGTAAAAAACCGTTCTCGGCCAAACTCCACATCCTTCGCGCGTGCGCATAGCTCCAGCCGTTGCCTTCGCGGGGAAAGTCGATCCACTCGGGATGTCCGAACTCGTTGCCCATGAAATTCAGGTAGGCCTGCCCGGCCAGCGAGATCGTGAACAAACGGATCATTTTGTGCAGCGCCATGCCCCGGTCGATCAGCAGGTTTTCGGCCGCGCGGTTCATATCGGTATACATCTGCTTATTCATCAGTCGGAAAGCAAGCGTCTGATCGCCCACGAGGGCCTGGTCGTGCGATTCGCAATAGGCGACCGTTCCCACGTCCGGCAGGCGGTCGGTCATCGTGTTCCACATCCGCCAGATATCCCAATCCTCGTCGGGCACTTCCTTGAGCAACTTGATCCAGAAGTCGGGAACGGCCATGGCGAGCCGATAGTCGAACCCGACGCCGCCGTCCCGGACCGGGTAGCACATACCGGGCATGCCGCTGACATCTTCCGCGACGGTCACCGCGTGCGGACGCAGCTCATGTATCAGGGCGTTCGCCAACGTCAGATAGCAGATCGCCTCCGGGTCCGTTTCCCTGAAATACTTGGCCGGATCGTCGAACTCCGTGAGCCCGTGATGCGTGTAGATCATCGACGTGACGCCGTCGAAGCGGAAGCCGTCGAAATGGAACTCCTCCATCCAATACTTGACGTTCGACAGCAGGAAATGGCGCACCGGCTCCTTGCCGTAGTCGAACAACTTGGAATCCCAGAACGGATGATCTCCCGCCGGCCCGGCGGGAGAATAGAGATGATTCGTCCCGTCGAGCTCGTTGAGCCCTTCGTTCAGGTTCTTGACATAGTGCGAGTGAACCAGATCCATGATAACGCCCAGACCCAAGCCGTGCGCGGTCCGGATCAGCTCCTTGAGCTCCTCGGGCGTGCCGAAGCGCGACGAGGGCGCGAAAAAATTGCTCACATGATAGCCGAAGCTCCCGTAATAGGGATGCTCGGCTATGCCCATCAGCTGAACCGTGTTGTACCCGTCGCGCTTGACGCGCGGCAGCACGTCGCGGGTGAACTCCGCGTAGGTACCTACGCGAGGCTCCTCCTGCGCCATGCCCACATGGCATTCGTAGATCAGCAGGTCGCCCACCGAAGCGATGTCGAAAGCGTCGCCCTGCCAGTCGAACGGAACGGGCGGAGCCCACAGCTGCCCCGTGAAGTTTTTCGACACGGGGTCCTGAACGACGCGCCGGATATAGGACGGTATGCGTTCCAGCCAGCCGTTGGCGCCGTGCACGAGCATTTTGACCAGCGAGCCGTGCACGAGCCGGTCGCCGAAACTCTCGTCGGGCAGGAAAATGCTCCAGACGCCGTCGGAATCCTTGCGCAACCGCAGTTGCGTGCGCTGCCAGCCGTTGAAGTCGCCGAACAGGTAGACGTCCTCGGCCCCGGGCAGCCACTCGCGGAAATGCCAGCCCTTCAGAGCCGGATCGTACTGAAAACCGTAATAGAGGTAGCCGTTGGCATAATCCCGCAGCGAATCGCCTCCCTGCCCGATCTCGTCCCGTCGCCTGCGGTAGAGGTCATAGCGGCTCCGAAGAGCGCTTTCGTAAGTTCTCAGCCACGGGTCGCGCTCGACGATCGGCAGTTCTTCCAGTGCGTTTTCCATAGATGCCTCGCGTTATCGTTATCGGATACTAAAGTTAGGCAAATTTCACAGAACGGGCAATATATACGAAGATTTTATCATATATTTGTCTGATTGAAACAAATCCAAAACTCATAAACCCAATCTGACTATGTTCAAAAACCATCCTAAGGGATTGCTGCCGGCTGCGCTGGCCAACATGGGGGAACGGTTCGGTTTCTACACGATGATGGCGATTCTGACCTTGTTCCTGATGTCCAAATTCGGGCTCGACAAAACCAACGCCGGCATTATCTATTCGGTATTTTACTTTTCGATCTACATTCTCGCGTTCGTGGGCGGCCTGATCGCCGACAAGACCAGAAATTATAAGGGGACGATTCTGACGGGACTGGTAATTATGGCGGCAGGCTATCTGCTGATCGCGATTCCGACGCCCACGCCGGTCCGCAACCTACCTCTGTATCTGACCGTCACATGCATCGGACTGTTCACGATCGCGTTCGGTAACGGTCTGTTCAAAGGAAATCTTCAGGCGCTCGTAGGACAGATGTACGATAACGAGAAGTACGGCAAGATGCGCGACTCGGGGTTCTCGCTCTTCTACATGTTCATCAACGTAGGGGCCATCTTCGCTCCTATGGTGGCTATCGGAGTGCGGAACTGGTGGCTCTCGACCAAGGGATTCCTCTACAATCCCGACCTGCCGGAGCTGTGCCACGGCTTCCTCGGGGGCAACCTTTCGCCCGAAGCCTCGGAGCGTTTCGCCGCGTTGGCCGCCGAAGTCAGCAGCAACGGCGCGCCGATCGACATGGCGGCTTTCGCCGACAGCTATCTGAGCGCTTTCGCCACCGGCTTCCACTATGCCTTCGGGGTAGCTATCGCAGCCATGCTCATATCGCTGGTCATCTTTCTGGCGAATAAGAAAAGCCTGCCCGATCCCCGTCAGGCTCAGGCTGCGGGCACGGGCTCTCGGATCGATCCGGGCGAAGTACGCATGGCGGCCAAGGAGGTCAGGCAGCGTATCTGGGCTTTGATCGCAGTATGCGCCGTCGTGATTTTCTTCTGGTTCTCGTTCCACCAGAACGGACTGACGCTGACCTATTTCGCTAAGGATTACACCCGACTCAGCATCGGCTCGCTGGGGCTCTCCGCCGAGATATTCCAGTCGATGAACCCGTTCTTCGTCGTATTTCTCACGCCGCTCGTGCTGGCCTTTTTCGGTATGATGCGGGTCCGGGGCAAAGAGCCTTCGACGCCCGCCAAGATCGCGATCGGAATGGGAATCGCCGCCGTCGCCTACGTAGTGATGATGCTCGGCTCGCTCGGCGTACCGCCGGCTGCCGAGGTAGAGCGCATGGGAGGCCTTTCGGAGGCTCAGCGCGTGACGCCGTTCCTGCTGATCGGAACCTACCTGATTCTGACCATTGCCGAACTGTTCATCAGCCCGCTCGGCATCTCGTTCGTGTCGAAGGTCGCTCCTCCCCAATATCAGGGCATCATGCAGGGCGCATGGCTCGGAGCTACGGCGGTCGGCAATCAATTGCTGTTCATCGGAGCGATTTTCTACGAGACGATTCCGATCTGGATGACGTGGGGCGTGTTCGTCGCCGTCTGCCTGATTTCGATGACGGTCATGTTCGCTATGCTCCGCTGGCTCAACCGTATTACGAAATAACGGCTCCCGCCGAGGACTCTTTTTCGTCCTGCGGAACGAGCCGGTCTCCATACGGAGAACCTTGATAGAAAAATACGACAGCCCGAAAGGTCGGGCTGTCGTATTTTTATGAACGGAACGAGGGATTTTCTTTTCCGTTATCCGCGCCGGATTCACGAAAAACGAAAATCAAACGAGGCAAGAAGCGATGAGAGTTCAGGATTTTCGCCACTTTCTGCCAGCCATCTGCGGCTTGCGGCCGCAAACCACGTTCCGAAGACCGAGGGTTCGCGTGTTCACCCCGGCTGCCGTACTCGCCCCGGTTGCCATACCGTCATTCTTTCCGCCCGAGGTCCTCGATCTCACCTATCTCTTCCTTTTCCGGTACGATCCGCCTCTCGCCCCGGAAAAACACGCTACGCCGCCGATTTCCCTCATCGGCACGGAAATCCCCCTGCCGTCCCCCAACAGCAGCGCTTCACCGTCCTGCCGGCAGGGCCGGTATCGCTTTCTTCCCGGCAGGTCAGTACCCGAGCTTACCGACCCATTCGCGGATATCGCCGGCGCTCGCCCGATTCAACAGTTTCCCTTCTTTCCAATCGATGTCGGGATATGTCTCTTTCAACGCCGCCGCGCTATTCGCGATGCCGCTGCTCCCCGAGGTGGCGAACGGTATGACCGTTTTGCCGTTCAGATCGTGACTTTCGACGAACGTATTGACGATACGCGGCGCAAGATTCCACCAAACGGGATAACCGAGAAAAATCACGTCGTAGCCGTCCGCGTTCAATGCCTCGCCGCTGATTGCCGGACGCGACGCCGGATCGCTCATTTCTACCGAACTGCGCGACTGCTTGTCGTTCCAATCGAGGTCTGCGCTCGTATAAGACTCTGCGGGCGTAATCGCATAGAGCTCTCCGCCCGTCGCCTGTGCCACTTTGCCGGCCACGCGGGCCGTCGTTCCCGTCGCCGAGAAATAGGCGACCAGGACTCTATGGTTCGGATACCCTCTACTCATGTCCTGTTCCTGCTGTGCATATGACGTCTTAGCAACTCCTGCCATTGCCAATAATGCGAGAACGACCTTATACATAAGAAAATCTATTTTCATTTTTGAAGCCGATCGTATTCCTCATCCGTAACCGGCTCCAGCCACTCGTTGGAAGCGTTCTCGCCTGCAATCTCGAATGCGAGGTGTGCGAACCAGCCGTCGGCTGCGGCACCGTGCCAGTGCTTTACGCCGGCAGGAATGTGGATGACCGTGCCGGGGAGAATCTCCACGGCGGGCTTGCCTTCTTCCTGATACCAGCCGCGTCCTGCCACACCGATAAGCATTTGTCCGCCGCCCTCGGTAGCATGATGGATATGCCAGTTATTCCGACAGCGCGGTTCGAAAGTGACATTGGAAATATTCACCTGCTCGCGCGAAACCGGAGCCAGGTAGCTATTGCCTGTGAAATACTTGGCATACGCCGTGTTGGGTTCGCCGATGGGGAAAATCATTTCACGTTGGAATGCAGCTTTTGCATCCTCGCCGGTCGTCTCTTCCGCCCATACGTCTTTGGCCAGACGGAATGCCGCCCATGCCTTCGGCCAACCCGCGTAAAAACCGATATGCGTGATGATTTCGGCGATTTCGGTGCGGGTGATGCCGTTGTTCTTCGCCGACTGCAAATGATATATTAGCGAGTTGTCTGTGATACCTTGACTGATAAGAGAGGTAATCGTTACCAAGCTGCGGTCGCGAAGACCGAGCTTGTCGGTGCGGCTCCATACCTCGCCGAAAAGGACGTCGTCGTTGAGTTCCGCAAACTTGGGAGCGAACTCGCCTAATTGGTCGCGCCCTGCTGTCTGTACTATCTTTTCCTGTGCCATAACATTGAATGTCAGAATGCTGAATATTGAGATTAAAATGATTCGGTTCATTATTCCTTACTGAATGAAGTTATTGATTCGGTTTGCGGGGTTGAGCGGCGTCTGGTCGGACAGCACCAATGACTTGACCATGTGCAGCGTCCCCTGTTTGTATTTTTGGAAATGCTCCGAGGCGATATGCTTCTCGTAGGCTTCACGGCTTGTGTATGTCTCAAGAATGGTTACCTTGCAAGGGTTTTCCTTTTCACTGACAGCGTACATCGTCAATACGCCCGGTTCGGTACGCAGGGAGACTTCGCCCACCTCGGTTGCGTATTTCATGTACTCGTCGAGATACTGCGGATAAACCTCGATTTTCGACAGGCGCACGATACCGTCGGCCGTCATGGACTCTTTGGCGCACATGCCCGGCGCCTTGCCCAGATTCAGACATTTGCCGATCACCTCTCCCGTAGCGAGGTAAGAATAAGTCGGAAACTCGAACAGCACGGGTTTCAACCGCGTATAGTCGAGTCTGCCGGCACTGTCGAGCACTTCGGGAGCGGCATAGGTGTTGGCAACGGAGCAGATGAAATTGTCGAATCCGTCCGTTTCGTAAATATCCACCACATCGCATTCCATCGTCAGCGGCGACGCGTCGATTACGGGCGTGCCGTTCTCGCCCCAATGGTATTCGAATATGTTTGATTTATCGACCGATGCGCCGCTCACGCTGCCCACATAGTCGGCTTTCGGCAGCATTTGTCGACTGACAAGGTTGATAGAAAGTTTTTTGGAATCTTTTATCCCTTGATTGGTATAATGGCTTTTGCTCATGCTCACGAGAATCCGGTCGTGACCGATAATGCCCGTATGCCCCACGACGAGCCAGTTCACCTTGCCCTCGACCTCCGCACCGACGACCATCATCGGTTTGGGATAGAGAGCAAGCAGGCTTCCGATATTTTTCTTTCCCATTTCCGTGCCGTTTTGTTTGTTTATCTCCTTTGCCGGTTGCGTATTGCACGACAATAAAAGAGAGAGGGACAAGATGGTCGATATCGATTTTCTCATCCTCAAAATTGTATTAAAGACTTTGACGTAACACATCGATCACATCCTCACGAGTAAGGACAACATAACCGGTTTCGTTGATAGGGCACGCATCGGCCATACCTTCGAGTTGCGACGGATCGGCACCGCAGGCCGTGATGTCCATTGCCAGTCCCAGTTCCCGCATCCAGTCCTCCATCCGTGCGAGCCCTTCCGATGCGATTTCCTTGTCCGTCTTTCCGGCGGGAACAATATCCCACACGGAGGTTGCCAGTCGGCGGAATTTTTTCGCCGCATCTTCGGAACGCTCGATGAGCAGACGGTAATAAGCCCCGCTGACAGCCGAGAGCGTGTGTCCGTGCGTTGCGTCGGTATAGGCGGCGACAGCCTGCCCCAGCATGTGTACCATCCAGTCGGTGGGCTTCCCGCAGGCGAGAAGCCCGTTCAAAGCCCATGTCGCGGTCCACATGATGTTGCTGCGCGCTTCGTAATCCTCCGGATTGCCGAGCACTTTCCGGGAACTGACAACAAGGGAGCGCATCAGCCCTTCGGCGATGTAGTCGGTCGTATTGTCGTCCGTCCCCGAAAGGTATTGTTCTAGAATATGCGACATGATGTCGTAAATACCGGCCACCGTATGATGCTTGGGAACGGTATAGGTGTAAACGGGGTTGAGAATGGAGAAATCGGGATTGCGGAAGTAATAGAACTTCTTCCGGTTCTCGCTGTGCTTGGAGATGACGGAACAACTGTCCATTTCCGATCCCGTTCCCGCCATCGTGAGCACGCAGCCGACAGGAATCCAGCGACAGGTCATTTCTCCGAAATTATTGAAATAATACTCCCACGGGTCATGTTCGCAGTACGCTGATCCGGCCACCGCCTTGCAATAGTCGCAGACGGAACCGCCGCCGACGGCAAGGATAAAATCCACCGCCTCTTTCCTGGCAAGTGCCACACCCTCCATGACCTTTTCGATCGTGGGATTGGGCATGACGCCCGACAATTCGACCGTCTGTTTTCCCGCTTTGCGGAGTTCCGCCTGTACCGCATCGTAAATACCGTTTTTGCGGATGGAACCGCCGCCGTACACCAGCATGACTTTTTCTCCGTACTTACCCAGTTCTTTACTCAAATTCTCCAATGAATTTTCCCCGAAGTATAGTTTCGTAGGGTTGTGAAAAGTGAAATCGCCTAACATATATCAATTCGTTTTAAAGTTATTTCTTGTCGTCGATATTTTTGATAAACTTTGCCGGAACGCCTCCGACGACAGTATTTGCCATCACATCTTTCGTTACGACCGCTCCTGCCGCAACAACGGCATTGTCACCGATAGTCACGCCTTGCAGAATGGTTGCGTTCGAGCCTACCCATACGTTCTCGCCCAGCACGATGGGTGCGGGATAAGTATGGCTGCGTTCTTCGGGTGCAAGCCCGTGATTGAGCGTGGCAAAGACCACATTATGCCCGATCTGGCAACCGTCGCCTATCGTGACTCCGCCGTGATCCTGAAAATGGCAGCAGGCATTGATGAATACATGCTCGCCTACGGCGATGTTTTTCCCGAAATCCGCATAAAGCGGAGGGAAAACGCGAAGCGATTGCGGTACTTCATAACCGAACAACTCGGAAAGCAATTCGCGCACTTCGTCCGGCGTACGATAAGCCGTATTCAACCGGAACGTAATACGACGTGCCTCGTCGCTCATTTCGTCCATAAAACGATGGATTTCCTCCGTGTCGAGAGCTTGCCCCGTCTTCACGTATTCTTTGAAATCTTTTGTCGTCATATTACTCTCTTTCAAATTTCACTCGGATGTCGCCACCGACATTCAGGACCTCGATACCGTCGCCGTCGATACGGCCTATTTTAATCAGATCGTTACTGTATGACCAGTTCTTGCAGAAAATCGCCACGTTGCCCCACGGCGCATAGATGGTGATGTCACCGGGCGTAGGGGTGCAGCCGCGTGTCACTCCTTCGGTCGTCAGAGCCGGATCGGGATAAAATATTTTCTCGGTCGTGTTGTTGTAATCGTTCAGCGTAACCTCTAACGGCAGACGGGAGAGGAAATCCCTGCCTGCCGCATTGTCCTCCATCGTGGCGGTAATCGTGCGATCGCCGACCGTGATGTTCACTTTCAGGGAGATTGCGGCCGGAGTATCGGGTTCTTCCGGTTCTTCCCGGCTCATCCCGATTTCGTCGAGCCATACCGGAACACGTGTCGCCATTTGCGACAGACTCTCAGAAGTCAGCAACAGGGTTCGGTCGATGATCGTCGCATCGGGGCAAAGACTGCGGGCCTCGCTGACCGAAGCGGAAATGCCGCTGCTGCCGCTGGTGGCAAACAGGGCGATTCGTTTTCCGGCAAGTTTCGAGGCATGGGTGTGCAGGAACGTCTGCATCGGTGTCGCCATGCTGCCGTACCAGATCGGATAGCCGACGAACACGATGTCGTAATCGTCGAAACTTTCCATCGAGGTTTTGACAGGCGGAAAATTGCCCTGACGGATAGCCGCCAGCTCTTCCTGCGCTCGTTCCAGCATAGCGTTATAATCGTTATCGTAAGGCTCCTGCGGCTCCACTTCAAGCATGTCGCAGTCGAGTGTCGCCTGAATCCGTTGCGCCACACGTTCGGTGTTACCCGTGCGCGAGGCATAAAGCACCAAATAGCGTCCGCTATCGCCGAGTGCCGGCGTATCGGGTTTATCGCCGTTTTCTTCGTCCGGTCGTTCGGACGCTCCGGACTGTCCCGGCGCAAACGGCTCCCCCCCCTCCCCCCCCCCCGCCCAGCCGCTCCCCCTCGCCCAGCAGGGCGGCGGAGTTTTCCAGCCTCTCGAGGGGTTCGGCGAACTTCTCGTTCACTGCCGCCACGGCCTTTTCCTTGGAGGCAGGGGTCTTTTTGCTGGCCTCGGCGTCGGCCTGCGCAGTCACGAAGTCCTCCCTGCAGTCGTTCAGCGCGGCGCAGAGCAGCTCCTTCGCAGCCCGGGCAGAGCGGGCGGCCTCCTGCATCAGAATATCATGCCAGCAGGTGCGGGCAAAGCCGTTCTCGTCCTGCCACGGGGCCAGCATCTCGTCCAGCTTTTTATCGTAGTCCGGCAGGGCGCGGAGAAAGTCATAGACCTGCAAAACAGCCTCCCCCGCCGCCTTGTCGGTGCGGCCCTTGCCGTAGAGGTCGGCGAAGGCGCAGAAGTCCGCATCCTGATAGGCCGCTTCCAGCGTCTCGGAGAGGGCCGCGTTCCGCAGCATCTCCACGCTGCCAGGGTCGGCAGGGGTGAAGTCCGGCGGGATGTCCAGCGCCTGAAAGTGCTTGTGGAGCAGGTCGAGGCAGAAGGCGTCGATGGTGCAGATGGGGGCTCTCTGCAACAGCATCCGCTGGCGGCGGAGGGCCGTGTTGCCCGGCTCTGCCTGACTGCGG
>OGRL01000638.1_pt1 | contig 29816 bp, 38 predicted proteins | sample 1553481 | NCBI WGS metagenome assembly OGRL01 (sample SAMEA2580036, study PRJEB22360) | human gut metagenome
CAGCCCGCCCCTGCGGGCGACGAGGGCGGCTCTGGTGATAGGCCGCAGCCGGTTGACATAGACACTGGCGACCCGGACTTCCCCACGGACGGCGGCTCTCCCGCGCCGGCCTTTGCGCCGGCCATCACGGTCAACGTGTACGGCGAAGTCTCCGAGGAAACCGTGGACAATATGCGCGATTCTCTGCGCGATACCGTCCGTGAGCTGTACGACGAGTTCCGCGAGGAGGAGTTGCAGCAGATGTCCCTGAAGAACCAGTATTCCTTCTAAGGAGGTGTCGAAATGGCTTATACGCTCACCGGGCGAAAGGGCGGAACGGTCCGTTTCGTGCCTTTTGAAAACGGCGTGGTCGAGAAAGAGAGCGAGAGCTACAGCAGCTCCGTGACCTCCAACCCGGTGGAGGATGGGGCTGACATCAACGACCACGTGAACAACGCTGCGGGCCAACTTACGATTTCAGGCACCATCGTGGGCGGTGACAGCGCCATCAACGCACTGAAGGCCATGCGGGAATCCCGTGACATCATCACGTACACCGGCGTGACCCGCATGGCGAACCTCGTGTTCACCAGCCTGAAGTTTGACCGCAGCTACAAGAACCGAAACGGCGCGTCCTTCTCGGCCACGCTGAAACAGGTAAAGCTGGTATCGTCTGAGTTTGTGCCGATGGATTCCGAAGTCCTGATGTCCAGTCAGGACGCCGGCAAGACGGACAACCAGCAGTTGGCGAAAACCGCCAGCATGGGAATGACCACCGCCTCCCTGCAATCGGTCAGCTCTGCAAGCGCGGAGCGTTACAGGGAGGCATACGACACGCCGAGCAGCTCTGCCCCGCTGACGCGGAGCACGGGCGGCTACGACGGTCTGGCAGCAGGATAAGGAGATGATGGAGTATGGCGCTGCAACTGATTGACCTGAACGAAGACGTTGAGTACATCGACATCGACGTGTCGAAGGTGCCGTACTCTTTTTCTATCAAGCTGACGGATAAGACGTACACGTTCACCGTCAAGTACAACGAGGTCGGGAAGTTCTTCACCGTTGACCTTCTCGACCTCAACGGTGACGTACTTGTGTTCGGAGAAATCATCCGGTATGGCAGGGCGCTGTTCAACGTTGTGGAAGACGAGCGGTTCCCGCTGCCGGTCATCATACCCGTCTGCATTACCGGCGAGGAGATTTCCGAGGTGACGCCTGAGAACTTCGGCAAGGAAGTAAAGCTCTACCTCTACGAAAGGCGGGTGGAGTGAGATGGCGTTCTGGATTCGGGAGGCCACGCTGGTCATCGGGAACAAGAAGTACACCCTCGGCGAGCTGGACTTCAAGTTCAGCATCCCGTTTGATGACAGCGATGAGCCGCCGGTGGCGACGGTGACGGTGACGAACCTCTCCGCGAACACACGCGCCAACATCAAGAAGAATGACCCGGTTATCCTGAACGCCGGGTACGAGGGCGATGTTGGCTGCATTTTGATTGGAAAAGTGGTCGGCTTGAAGCACAAGCAGTCCAACACGGACTGGACCTCCACGCTGACCGTCCAGCCCTGCGCCGACGAGATTCTCGGCAAGCTCATCAACAAGACCTACGTGCAGAACTCCAAGGCGTCAGCCATCGTGAAAGACCTGCTGAACATCTTCGGCGTCGAGGTCTCGAAATGCGAGCTGACCACCGATGTGAGCTATCCGCGTGGCCGGGTCTGCCGGGGCAATCTGAAGCAGGTGCTGACGGAGATCGTGGTGAACGAGTGCAAGAGCCGCTTTATCATACGGACTACCGGGCAAATCTACATTACCAAGGCCGATGACGGCATCGACAACGGCCTGACGCTCACACCGGCCAACGGGCTGCTCCGGGCCGATGAGGAGAAAGTGCAGATTCCCGTGGAGACCGACCTGAACTCTCAGACCACAGGCGAGGACCGGGATGAGGACACCATCTCCCGTTCCTGTCTGCTCAATTACCGGGTGGCTACCGCAGAGGTCATCAAAATCCAGTCGGCTGACCTGAATGGCCGCTTTATTGTCGTGGAAGGCAAGCACAGCGGCGGCAGGACCAGCGACTGGGAGACCTCGATGGAGCTGAGGCCGTATTAGGAGGTGAGCCGATGCCGAATGTAAAGCCCTATAACTACCAGCAAATCCATGACCGGCGGCTGGCTGAATCCATCTGCGTGGCGGCAGTCGTGTCGGTCACGGCGTTCGACCCCGCCAAGATGACGGTTGACGTCCAGCCCCTGTCCAAGCACTTGCAGAACGGCAAGTATGAGAGCCAGCCGCCCATCCTGAGCATCCCCGTCGCTTGCACCCGCAGCGGCGGGTTCATCATTCGCCCGTGGATTAAGGCGGGCGATGTGGGCGTGGTGCTCTACCTCGACCACGACATGGACAGCACTGTGAGTGGCGCGAAGGAGGCCCAGCCGCTCACCGAACGCAACCACGCCACAACCGACGCGGTGTTTGTCGGTGGCATCGTGGCGGGCGGCTACACGGTGCAGGGCCTCCCCAGCGAAGCACTTGTCCTCGCAACGGATGACGGCAGCGTCTACGTCGCCGTCACGAAGGGCGAGGTGCAAATCAAGGGCGACGTCCACGTGGAGGGTAAAATCACGGCCTCACAGGACATCGTGGCTGAGGAGCGCGTCAGCGGAGCGCACCACACCCATCCGGGCGATTCCGGCGGCATGACCGGGCAGCCTGTATAGGAGGTGGCGGCGCATGGAAAATATGACCCTGCTGATTGACCCTGAGACCCGCGACTTGGTGCTGGACGAGGAAGGCCACTTCACGAAGATTTTTGACCGTGACACCACGGTCCAGAACGTCCGACACGCCCTGCTGACGTGGAAGGCTGAGTTCTTCGCAGATTCCGTTCACGGCACCGACTATGAACGGATTCTCGGTGTCAACCAGAATGACGTGGACGAGGAAGAAATCAAGGAAATCATGCGGGAGGCCATTTTTCAGGAACCGGACGTCTCCCGGATTGATTCAATGACCGTCTCCTATGACGGCAGGAGCGTCTCCGTGGCCTTCACTGCGATGCTCGTAACGAAAGAGACCATAATAACATTGGAGGTGACAGCATAATGGCGAAAACCACAGACTGGGGCCTGACTGACGCCGGTTTCAGACGCCCCACCTACGCAGAGCTGCTGGACGCGCTTGAATACAAGGCGCGTGAGCTGTTCGGCTCCAAAGCCAACCTGACCGTGCGCTCTCCGCTGGGTATCTTCCTGCGGATTTACGCTTGGATGCTCAACCTCCTGTTCTCCACCCTCGAAGATGTCTACAACAGCCGGTTCGTAGACACGGCGGTAGGCCACAGCTTGTACAACCTTGGACGGGCAATCGGCCTACGGCTGCTCGGGGCGCAGAAAGCCGTTGGCTACCTCACCTTCACCGGCGAGGTAGGCACGGAGGTCCCGGAGGGCTACCTTGCGGAGACCATCGCGGGGCAGCAGTACATCACACTTCAGTCTGGCGTCATCCTTGATGGCAGCATCACGCTCCCGGCCTCCGCTGTGGTGGCCGGACCTGACGGGAACACGGACGCCGGCATGATTACCATTATCACCAACCCGAAGACCGGCGTCACGTCGGTTACGAACGCCGCGTCGTTCGAGGGCGGGCGCAACACCGAGACGGACGATGAGTTCCGCGCCCGGTACTACGTCTCCACGGACTTTGCTGGCGGCGTCAACCTCGACGCCATCATCGCCGCGATCTACGAGAACGTCGAGGCCGTCATCGCCGTGACCGGCGAGGAGAACGACACCGACGAGACCAACGCCAGCGGTCTGCCACCTCACTCCATCGAGCTGGTGGTGTACGGAGGGCTGGACGAGGAGATTGCCAAGGCCATCCACCGCAGGAAGGGCGCGGGCATCCAGACCTTCGGAAACGTGACCGTGCCGGTGGTGGACGCCGCCGGCAATATCAAGAACATCAGCTTCAGCCGGCCAGCTCCGGTGAATGTCTGGGTGAGGGTGTTCAACCTCCAAACCGACAACACCTTCCCGCTGGACGGCATCGAACAAATCAAGCAGCGGCTCACCGAGTACATCGGCTCCGACACACGTGGCGGCCTGAATATCGGCCAGAATGTCATCTGCGTAGCTCTCCCGACGGAGGTTTTCAAGGTCCAAGGCGTCGTAGACTTCGACCTGCAAATCAGCCCTGACGGGGAGACCTACAGTTGGAAGAATATCACCATCGCGGCCCGCGAGAAGGCGGTCACAAATGAGGATATGGTGGTGGTCGAATGAGCAGCAAGTTCCTCAACAAGATGCTGTATGCGCTGACCAGCGCATACAGCCGGAAAGACTACGACAACGTGCAGTTGGGCCTCCCGCTGGAAACCAACATTGGCAAGCTGTTCTCCATCCTTGCATGGGGCCTCGAAACTGTCGAGGAACAGGCCGAGCTGGTACGACTGTGGGATGACCTTGACTATGCCTGTGGCTCTGTGCTTGACCGCTACGGCGCGAACTTCGGCGTCAAGCGGGTCAGTTCTGACGATAGATTCTACCGGCTTGCCATCAAGGTGAAAATCATGGCGCAGCTCTCGGGCGGCGACACGGACACGGTGATCCGGGCGGCAGCTATGCTGCTTGATGTGGAGCAGAGCGATGTGCTGCTGGAAGATGTGTTTCCGGCCAAGATCGCCTTGTATGTAGACACCAGCCTGCTGTCTCCCGACCGGGAGGAGCTGATTGAGCCTATCGCCTACGCTATCAAGCGGATTTTGGTGGCGGGCGTCGGTATGCGGCTCTACCTCCGCACCTACCGCACCTACCGCTACGACCTGACCTTGCTGCGCTGCGGGTTCGTGGACACGGACGTGTCTGCCGTGCCGGTGGGCCAAGACAGAGAAAGCACAGATGTGCTGGGCGTCAACTTTGGCGGGTATTTGGGGGCAAAGTTCGCGCCTCCTCCGTTCAGTGCTGATAGGACCGCCCAGATGCCCGTCCAGCTCTCGCGTGGAGCCGTTCAGACGCCTACCCTGACATCTACCCCGCCCGACGTGAAAAGGGCGCACAGAGGCCGTCAGGACGGTGCAGGAGGGGTTGTCTATCACACGCACATCAAATCCAAGAGAATTGGCTAAGAAGGAGGAGCGATTATGTCCAAGTTTGAAGACGGGAGCTACGGTTCCCTCACCGGCGTAAGTCTGATTGGCAAAGTCCTCGCGGGTAGATGCTCGATGAAGTACACGAGGGCGGCGGCGGGCAGCGGCCAGATTCCCGAAGGCATGACGCCGAAGACCATGACCGGGTCTGCCGGGTATGTCATGGACGCGATGATTGCCGCCGTGACAAACCCCGTGGACGGCGAGTGCCAAGTCACGGTCCAAATCAAGAGCGACAATGTGGAGACGGGCTTTTACCTGACGAACATCGTGCTCTTTGCTGAGGACCCGGACGAGGGCGAAGTCCCGTTCACCTACCTGTCCCTTGAAAATGAGCCGGAGTGGATTCGCCCTGCAAGCTCCATCGTGGGCAAGCTCGCCACGTTCGACCTCATCGCGGCGGTGGGCGACGTTGACGCCGTGACCGCCATCATCGACCCGGAGGCAATCGCCACTGTCGCCCACGTGCAGCAGATGATTGCCGACCACAACTCCGACCCCAACGCCCACGGCGGCAGTCTGGGCGGCGGTGGTGACGTGGCCGAGGTCGAAATCACGATTCCCGCCGCTGGCTGGGCCAGCAGCGCGGATTTGGAAGTTGCAGAAGACATTGTGGAAGGAGAGCTTTATCTGGACCTCCCCGTTGAGGAGGCCGTGGAGGGCTTGATTCCGCAGGTCATGTTGCATAAAGCCGCCCAGAATATCGCAAAGGCAGCCGGCATGAGCACATCTTCCCGTGTGCTTGACGGCGCTGTGCGGTTCTGGGTGCAGCAAGCGCCGACGGAGGACATGGCGGCTACCCTCGTGTTGCTGTCTGCCGACGGCGGCATCAGTGGAGGGGGTGGCACCTATGTATTGCCAGTAGCAACTAAGGACCGCTTGGGCGGCGTAAAACTCGGCGACGGATTCTCCACCACGCCCGATGGCACACTCTCGTATGAAGGCTCCGGCCTTCCCGACGAGGCCATCGTGACCACCGGCGACACGGAGCAGATGCTTGACGAGGTGTTCCCGCCCAAGGAAGACGAACCGCAAAACTAAGAAACAGGAGGAGACCAAAATATGGCTTATGACGAGACCAAGGTCGTAAACGTAAAAGCCCTGAAGGACACGGCGACCCGCATCAAGACGGAATATCTCGCCGCGATTTCCAAAGCGGGCCATGCCCGCTTCCAGAAGTCCGATACCGTGCCTGACGCTGGCACGGCTGAGGAAAACGTGCTGTACCTCGTCCACAATGATGAGACCGGCCATTACGACGTGTACGCCCTGATTGACGGCGTGGTCGAGCTGCTCGACGATACCACCGTCAGTCTGGACGGCTACGTAACCGACGATGATCTGGCTGAGGCGCTCAACGGCGTGGGCGGCGGTGCGGTGTACACCGGCACCAAGACCGACCTTAAAGCGACCGACGCTTCGGTCATCGAGGCGTACTTCACTGAGCACAGCGACATTACCCCGAAGGCCGGAGATATGTTCGCTGTGGTCACTGTGGTGGACAGCATCACCTATGAGATGACCGCCTACCGTTTCGACGGCGAGGACTGGGTGAGCATCACCGGTAATGTGGATGCCGACAAGGTGATTATGCCGGAGGACATCACGCTGGCCGGCAACTACACCCAGTTCGGCAACCTGACCAAGAACGCGGACGGCACCGCCACTCTCAGCTCTAAGGGCAAGAGTGTGCTGGACGTGTTCACCGAAATCCTGAGCAAACGCCTTCAGCCCACTATCACCGCCCAGCCCAGCATTAGCGGGTTCAACCTGTCCGGTGCGAAGGCTGTGGAGGCCGGCACCTCTCTGGCGTCTGCTGCGTACACGGCAGGCAATCTGAACCCCGGCAGCTACCAGTACGGCCCGGAGACCGGTATCACCGCCTCCAACTGGGTGGTGCAGCGTATCACTGACGGCGGCACTGAGCAGATCGCCAGCGTGGACGCTGCCAGCCTGAGCGCCGGTTCCGATAACAATGGCGGCAATGGCTTTATCATCGGAGACCAGGGCGGCGAGAACGTCGTGGCGTCCCTGAAGTACAAGGCCATCGCCACTCACGGCGCTGGTGTGACTGCCAACGACAACCTCGGCAGCGCCTCTGACCCTGCCGTGAATATCGCTTCCGGTACGAAGGAGAAGACCACCGGGGCCTACACGCCCTACCGGAACTACTTCTACGGGGCCACCACAGAGAAGCCCACCGTTGACAGTGCCTATATCCGGGGTCTGACCAAGAGCAACAAGGCGTATGCCGCCGGTACGCTGACTATCAACGTCCCTGCCGGGGCGCAGCGTGTGGTCATCGCCTGCATCGCTGGCAAGACCGGCGTGACCAAGGTCATCAACGAGACCGCGATGAACGCCGACGTGACCAGCACCTTTACGCAGTCTTCCGTCAATGTCGAGGGCGCTGAGGGCTACACCGCCGTTGCGTACAACGTGTGGGTGTTTGAGCCTGCTGTGCCTTACGAGAACGCCGCGACCCTGAAGGTCACGCTGGGCTGAGAGGAGGGAATGAAGTATGGCTATCAACGGTTCTGACAAGAGTTTTGCCTTTATGGAGTTCCCGCTGAGTATGTCCCGGCAGGATGCTTTCCCGCTGGACAAAAACTCGGTGTTCTACTCTATGTCCGACGCGCAAACCTACGCACAGACCAACCCGACCGCCTATGTCGGTCAGGTCATCGCTGTGGTGGAGGAAGGTGTCTCCACTGTCTACCAGATTAAGAACGCCGCCGGCGAGCTGGAAGCTCTCGGCACCGGAGACCTCGAAGGCGACGTGGACGCCATCGTGGATGACCGCATCGCCACTGACGGCGAAGTCGCTGAGATGATTTCCGAAATCTTTGGCTCGGAAGACCCCGAAGCCTGAGATAATACCAAAACTTATTAGGAGGATTTTATCATGAGTTACGATGTCAACAAGCTCACCAAGCTCGGCCATCTGAAGTCTCTGGCTACGAACCTGAAGGCTGCTATCCCTACCAAGGTCAGCCAGCTCACCAATGACGCCCAGTATCAGACCAACGCGCAGGTAGCTCAGGCCATCCAGACCGCTATCGCTACCACCGGCCATGCCCACTTCGAGAAGGTGGACGCCGTTCCCGAGGCTGCCTCCGCACAGGACAACGTGCTGTACCTCGTGCTGAACGAGGAGACCCAGCACTACGACATCTATGCCAAGGTTGAGGGCGAGGTCGTTCTGCTGGACGATACCACTGTTGACCTGTCCAACTACGTCCAGAAGGACGGCGACAAGGTGCTGTCGGACAACAACTTCTCCGATGCCGATAAGAACAAGCTGGACGGCATCGCAGAGGGCGCGAATAACTACACCCACCCCTCTCACACCGCTGCTGCCAGCGGCTTCTACAAGGTGACTGTGGATGAGCTGGGCCACGTGACCGCTGTGACTGCCGTCACCAAGGAGGACATCACTGGTCTGGGCATCCCCGGACAGGACACCACCTACCAGAAGGCTACTGCCAAGGCTGATGGCCTGATGTCCAAGGAGCACTTCTCCAAGGTCGAGGGCGTCGCCGCCGGTGCGACCAAGGTCGAGGCCAGCACTACCGCTGGCAACATCAAGATTAACGGCACTGAGACCCCCGTGGTGACTATCGCCACCGACGGTGAGGTCGCTGAGATGCTGGCCGAGATTTTCCCCACCGCCTAAGATAGAGACCTGACGAGCGGACCGATGGGCGGGTTGTGGAGGGCTGGTCCGTTCTCAGAAAAAATTAGGAGGTGATTCACATTGGCAGTTGTAACCCTTGACCATCTGAAGTCTTTGGCTCTGCAAGCGAAGTCCGAAATTGCCGAAGTAGCGAGCGCCGCTGCGGAGGCTTTGGAGGAAATGGATGCTCAGAAGCCGGACAAGTCGCAGGAGGTGTCGGCAACGATTCCCGCGACAGGGTGGTCTGCTGATACCAATGCTTACCCGCAATACTACGACTTCACCGCAGCGGGCGTTACGGCGGCTGATGACGTGAGGGTCTTCCTCGACCCTGCCTCTGTCAGTGCTGCTGTCGCTTGCGGCCTCTGCCCGACTGTGGAGACGCAGGACGGCAAGCTCCGGTTCCGCGCTTTGCAGGTCCCGGCGTCGGCCATCTCTGTGAAGTATCGGATTCAGGAAGGAAAGGAGTAAGCCTATGGGCTATGGAAGTGTAAACGTACCCGGCGTGAGCGGTCCCGAGCTTGAAGCGGTTCGCGCCCTTGCCAACAGCGCGTTGGAGAAGGCGAACGAGGCGCTTGAAGGGGGCGGCGGTTCCGGGTGCGTCCTGAAAATCACGTTCGACGCTGACTTTGCCGGCCAGCAGTACACGGTTACTGACGGCGCGGGAGACACCAAGACCGGCACCGTGCCGGAGGGTCTTGTGGATTCCGTCAGCGTCAAGAACTGCAACACGGAGTACACCGTCAGCGCGAGCACCGCGTCTGGCGAGCAGTATTCCGCAACCGTGACCACCGGCGCGTACTTCGGCCAGTATGAAGTCACGCTGGCCGTGTTCACCGCGACCATTACGGTCACGACTGCCCCCAGCGCGGAGGCAAAGGCTGTCCTCGGTGGCAGCGCCTACACCGCAACCGCCAACGGCAGCGGCGTGGCTGCGATCTCGGTCAAGAAGGCCGGCAAATACACGGTAAGCGCCACAATTTCCGGCAAGACCTCTGCGTCCGTAGAGGTCAACGTGACGGAGGCCGGCGAGAACTACACCGCCACCGTCAAAATCCCCATTGCGGCCATCCCGTCTCAGGGCGAGAGCTTGACCTACACCGGTCAGGCGCAGACCCCCACGTTCGACGATTACAACAGTGCCGAGCTGACACTGGGCGGCACGACCAGCGGCACCAACGCCGGCAGCTACAATGCCAGCTTCACGCCGAAGTCCGGCTACCAGTGGAGCGACGGCACGACCACCGCCAAGACCGTGGCGTGGAGCATTGCCAAGGCTGCTGGCTCTCTGAGCCTCAATCCGACTTCGCTGTCGCTGAACGGCGATTCGCCTACCGGCTCCGTCACTGTGACCCGTGCGGGCGACGGTGCGATTACCGCCACGTCCGGCGACCCCGATGTCGTCAGCGTGTCGGTCAGCGGCAACAAGGTAAACGTCACCGCGCTCGATGAGGGCAACGCGACTGTAACCGTAAAGGTCGCGGCTGGCACGAACCACAACGCTCCCGCCAACAAGACCTTTACGGTCAACGTGACCAACATGGTCCACATCTACGGCGCGAGCTGGGATGGCAGCAGCACGACCAAGTGGACCCGCACCGATGAGGCGGCGGGCTTCACTGACCCCGTGCCGTATGTGAAGGGCGCAAGTAAGTACAGCTCTCCCTTCGACGATTTGCAGCCGTGGGCGGGCATGGTCAAGAGCGAGCGCACCGGCGGTACGATGGTCGCCATCCCGAAGTTCTGGTACAAGCTGACCCAGAACGGCAACGGCCTGAAAATCCAGATCGCCGACAGAGCGCAGAGCGGCTTTTCTGTTTCCCCCGCCCACATGGACAGGGGCGATGGCAAGGGCGAGCGCGATGTCGTGTACATCGGTCGCTATCACTGCCACACGAGCAACTGGAAAAGCCAGTCCGGTGGTCAGCCCAAAGCCGACATCACCCGTTCGTCTGCTCGGTCCAGCATCCATAATCTCGGCTCGAACATCTGGCAGATGGACTTCGCCATGCGCTTTACCATCTGGCTGCTCTACATCGTAGAGTTCGCCGACTGGAACTCTCAGGCGAAAATCGGGTACGGCTGTTCTCCAAGTGGCAGCAAGTTCAACATGGGCGCGACGGACAGTATGCCGTACCACACCGGCACCACGCAGAACTCCCGCACCTCGTATAGTTGCTGCCAGTACCGCAACATCGAGGGCTTGTGGGATAACGTGTACGACTGGATGGACGGTTGCTATTACAACGGCAGCGGCCTGAACGTCATCAAGAATCCCAACCAGTTCAGCGACAGCGCCAACGGCGTGAGTGTCGGCACCCCGTCGAACGGCTACCCCTCCAAGTTTACAGTGAAGACGAATGGCGGGTTCCCGTTGTTCATTCCCACTGCGGCGAACGGCAGCGATTCTACGTACTCGTGCGATTACTGGGTCTTCTACTCGTCGTACCCGTGCCTCTACGTTGGTGGCTACTACAACCAGGGCACCAACCGCGGCTTGTTCTACGTCTACTGCAACGTCGCGTCGTACTCGTACGCGTACATCGGCTGCCGCCTCCAAGAACTCCCCTAATGGGGGAGTTTGAGGGGGCGAAGCCCCCTCATGAGGGACCCGCGCCGTAGGCGCGGGGACCAACCGGGGCTACCTGTGCAGTGCCGATGTCATCGTTCTGGGTTACGTGCGATAACTGGAACTTCAACTCGTCGAACCCGTGCCTCTACGTTGGTGGCAACTACAACCAGAACACCAACCACGGCTTGTTCTACGTCAACTACAACAACGCGTCGAACTCGAACGCGAACATCGGCTGCCGCATCCTTTTTGTGCTTTGCTCATCCTCCATTCACGGCACAGGTAGTCGCGCACCCCTTGGTGAAGATAAGCAAATTTGGGGAGCGGGTTAGTACACCTCTACGGAGGCGCTGGAAAGCCCGTACAGCTAAAAGGAGGAACATCCCTGTGAAGCGAGCAAAGAATCTCTTTGAGAAGCTCGTATCTGATGACAACCTGCTGCTTGCCATCGACGAGGTGAACCGCACTCACCACTGGCGAACGCATCACCGCCCGAACTCTTGCACCGCATGGGTGGAGGAAACAAAGGAGGAGCGCGTCAAGGAGCTGCGGCAAATCATCATCGACGGTTTCGAGCAGAAGAAACCTCACGTGTCCCAGCGATGGGACGCCAGCGCCCGGAAATGGCGCACGGTCAGCGAGCCGGTCCAGTGGCCCGACCAGTACGTCCACCACGCTCTGATTCAGGTGTTGCAGCCTGTGTTCATGCGCGGGATGGATTACTACTGCTGCGGGAGCATCCGTGACAGAGGCCCGCATCACGCCCGGAAAGCCATCGAGATCTGGATGGACAAAGACCCTCGCGGGACGAAGGATGAGTTCTGCGGTGACATCCACCACTTCTACGACAGCCTGAAGCCGGAGGTCGTGATGGCCCGTATGCGCCAGCTCATCAAAGACCACCGTGTCCTCGACCTCATCTGGCGCATCATCAAAGATGGTGTGCTGATTGGGGCCTACACCTCTCAGTGGTTTGCCAACACGGTTTTGCAGCCGCTGGACAGGCTCATCCGTGAGAGCGGGCTGTGCAAACACTACGTCCGCTACATGGATAACCTGACGATATTCGGCTCGAACAAGCGCAAGCTCAAAAAACTGCGTGTGCTCGTGGAGACATGGCTGAACGCCCATCAGCTCCGGCTCAAAGACGATTGGCAGATATTCCCGACAGTGAGGAGGCATCCCCGCATCCCGCTGGACCCTCCACGGCGCGGGTATGAGAGGCCGAAAGAGCGTATGCCCGATGCGGTGGGCTATCGTTATGGGCGTGGCTACACCATCCCGCGCAAGCACAATTTACTCCGCATCAAGCGGGCTATCGCCCGTTACCGCAAGCGGAGGCGCTTGGGAAAGCGCATCTTGGCAGGAGCGGCGGCAAGCCTCCTCTCCCGCCTTGGGCAGTTGAAACACTGCAATAACCACAACCTGTATCGGATGCTGTTCCAAGGTGAACGCCTCATGCGTGAGCTGAAGCGCATCATCCGGCAGAAGCAGCGAAAGGAGGAACTCACTTGGAATACGTATTTGGAACGCAGGGCGAAATCGAAGTCCTCAAAACAAAGGGCGATTCCCACACCGACCTGACCGGGTTCCACCAGATCGAGCAGACCTTCCCCGACCAGACTATCACCGATAACTTCCGCGTCGTGCGGAAAATCGAGAGCGCCGAGGACGTGGAGGGCAACTGCTACGACTGGTACGAAATCGACCGGCATTATCGTGCCGTCGATAAGACCGGGCCTGTTATCCAGCAGGTCAACGAGAGCACTGCCGCGCTGGAAGACGCCCTGTGTGAGCAGGACGAGCTGACCGGCACCCGGATGAGCGAGATCGAGGACGCCATGTGTGAGCAGGACGAGATGAATGATGAGCGTATGAGCGCCATTGAGGACGCCGTATGCGAGCTGGATTCCCTTGTCAGCACTCTTGCCATTTCTGAAGGAGGTACAAACTGATGAATAAGATTTGGGCCAACCGGCTGATTGCCGGTACGCAGGTTTGGGATTCTGTTCCCGACTACCGCAAGAACGGTGTTAAGACCGAGCTGGCGTCCCGCGTGGAGGACGGCGAAATCAACGCTGACCGCTACGAGGAGATTACCGGCGAGAAATACGTTGTCGCCGAATGAGCGTCATCGAAGAATTGGCCGACATCTGCCTCCGGCAAGCTGGCATCATCAAGGCTCAGGCCGAGGTGTTAGAGCAGCTCGGGGCGCAGGCTCTGGAAGATGAGGCACTTGCCGCCCGTTTGCAGACGCTCGTCGGCGACGTCAATATGACTGAATACCGGCGGTCTGTATAAGGCCGCCGGCTTTTTCAGACTAAAGGTGGGAGGTAATGCCATTGACTGGATTGGAGGAGTTCAAGGACGTGTTCGGCAGCATCACGGTACTCAATGTTGTCAAGCTGCTGCTTGCTATCCTATTCTGCTACCTGATTTACAGGAAGGTGTCAAAGTACCTGATTGAACGGTACGAGGCCGGCAAGAAGAAGGACGAGCAGCTCAAAACCGCCCTTGACAAAGTAAGCAAATACCCTGAGTACCGCGCACAAAGTCTGCGGGTCCAGAAGGAGTTGCAGACGGAAATCGACGCCCTGCACTCGGCGCAGAGCGAGCAGATCGAGCGGCTGAAGAAGATGGAGGATGACATGACCCGCCGCGAGCGGAACCGGCTCAGAGACCGTCTGCTTCAGAGCTACCGGTATTATACCGACCCTGCTTGCAACCCGGCGGGTACATGGAACACGATGGAGGCCGAGGCTTTCTGGGAGATGTTCAGCGATTACGAGGACGTCGGGGGCAACGGGTACATCCACTCCGTCGTTCAGCCGGCCATGAACAAGCTGAAAATCGTGAACATCGATGAGCCTATCCCCGGACGGACCCGGCCCGGCAGCGGCGGGGATAAGGTCCAGTAGTCGATGTCATTATCGCCACAGGGAGGTATGAGTATGGGAACTGGCTGGAATATCCTCATCGCCATTCTCGCCAGCGTAGGCGTTATGAGCGTCGTCTTCCTCGGCTATCTCGTCATCCGCAGCATAAGCGCTGGCTCGCGCAAGAAGTCGCGGGCCGGCAATTCTGCGGTGAGGAAGAAAAAGCACGAGACCATGAAGATGGTCGTGTGGGTCTGCCTTGCCAACGGGTTTGCATGGGTGTGGTGCAGCTATGTCCTCGCCTTCCTCGACAAGATGCAGATTGCCGAGAGCTTATCACAGGTGGCCGTCACGCAGATTATCGGCGTGGTCCTTGTGTACGGCCTCAAATCTGCCATCGAGAACCTGAGCAAAAACAATCACTGGCCGGACAAGCCCACCACGCTGCCTACGGACACCGCAGACGTCATTTCTGACGCTTCGGGGGACGGGACTACGGGCGTGGGCTAAGAAAGGACTGAGGCGCGATGAGCACCAACGAGAAAAGGATTTGGGACTACCTCACTGGCAAGGGGCTTTCCCCGGCTGGCGCTGCCGGCCTCATGGGAAACCTCTACGCTGAGAGCGGCCTGAATCCGCAGAACCTACAGAACACCTACGAGAAGAAGCTGGGCTACACAGACGCGGCGTACACCGCCGCCGTAGACAGCGGGAAGTACCAGAACTTTGTCCACGACAGCGCGGGCTACGGCCTCGCTCAGTGGACGTATTGGAGCCGAAAACAGAATCTGCTTGCTTTCGCTCGGGCTGCTGGCAAGTCCATCGGGGACTTGGATATGCAGCTCGATTTTCTGTTTGAGGAGCTTTCCACCGGCTACAAGTCCGTGTTGTCCACCCTGAAAACCGCGACTGCCGTTCGGACTGCCAGCGACAGTGTGCTGCTGAACTTTGAGCGCCCTGCCAATCAGGGTGAGGCAGTCAAAATCAAGCGGGCAGGGTACGGTCAGACCTACTACGACAAGTACGCAGCGCCCGCGAATGGAGGTAATAGCATGAGCAACAGTTCGCTCGTAAACTATACGAAACTCAGCCCGAATCATTCCGGCAAGCGTACCCACGCCATCGACCGCATCACCCCGCATTGCGTGGTAGGCCAGTGTTCTGTGGAGACGCTGGGCAACGTCTTTGCCCCTACGTCCCGTCAGGCGTCCTGCAACTACGGTATCGGCGTGGATGGCCGGGTGCTGCTGTGCGTGGATGAGGGCAATCGTTCTTGGTGTACGTCCTCCAACGCCAACGACCAGCGAGCCGTGACCATCGAGTGCGCGTCCGACACCGCCGCGCCGTATGCCTTCAAGGATGTCGTGTACCAGAAGCTCATCACGCTCTGCGTGGACATCTGCAAGCGCAACGGCAAGAAGAAGCTGCTCTGGCTGGGCGACAAGAACAAGACCCTCAACTACTCCCCCAAGTCTGACGAGATGGTCTTGACCGTCCACCGATGGTTCGCCAACAAGAGCTGCCCCGGCGACTGGATGTACGCCCGTATGGGCGACCTCGCAAGCAAGGTCACGGCGCAGCTCGGTGGCTCCACCGCGCAGCCTTCCGCGCCCTCGACCCCCAGCACCCCTGCTGCGGGGCTGGACATCGGCACGGTGGTCAACTTCGCCGGTGGCAAGCACTACACCAGCGCCAACGCCGCCAGCGGCTCTGCGGCCAAGGCTGGGCCGGCCAAGATTACGGCTATCTCTGCCAACGCCAAGCATCCGTACCACGTCATCCACACGGACGCCACCAGCAACGTGTACGGCTGGGTAGACGCCAACACCATCTCGGTGGAGGGCGGCTCCGCAGACGTGAACTATCTGGTGAGAATCACCGCTACCGACCTCAACATCCGGTCTGGCCCCGGCACCGGCTACGCCCGCAAGGGTTTCATCAAGCCGGGTGTTTACACCATCGTGGAGGAATCCACGGGGGCCGGCGCAAGCAAGTGGGGCAAGCTGAAATCCGGCGCGGGCTGGGTATCGCTTGACTACTGCACCAAAATGTAAGGAGTACAACTATGAACGAAGCTGTTTTTAACCTGCTGATGGCGGTCCTCACCGCCGCAGTGACCGCGCTGTCCGCCTTTGTCGCCGCCTTCGTCAAGAAGAAAGGTGAACAGGCCGCAGCGGAGACCAACAGCACCCTGCTGAAAGACGTCATCGAGGAAGTTACCGGCATTGTAGACATCGCGGTGTCTGCTGTTTCGCAGACCTACGTCGATGAGCTGAAGAAGGCCGGCAGCTTTGACGCAGAGGCCCAGAAACAGGCTCTCGCGATGGCGCTCGCCGCCTGTATCAAGGCCATCAGCCCCGCCGCCAAAGCCTTCATCGAGGAGACCTACGGCGATCTGACCGAGTACCTCACCACCTACATTGAGGCTGCGGTACGCCGGCAGAAACTCAGCACCTCGACTGCTGCCGCTGCTCTGGAAAGCGCCAGCTCCACCACGGTGGCCGCCAGCACCGCTGCTGCGACTGCCGCAGCCGTCGTGCAGAACGCGATTACGCAGACTTCGGAGAAGTAACAGGAAAGCCCTACCGCTCACGCAGCGGCAGGGCTTTTTTTATTGCCATCAGAAGGCCCACTCAATCTTGACGTCATCGTCGGTGAGGACGATACGGGACACGAGGCTTTGCAGGATGCGGCGTTTCTGGCTCTCGTCCGCGAAGTCCCAGACCTGCGCGGCATCCGAGATGAGGGCCTCCACCAAATCGAACGGCATGGCCTCATCCTCGACCACCGGGGCAAGGGTGGATTCCAGAGCGGTGCGCTCGTTGTAGAGCTTGTTGATACGCTCGCCCAGAAGCTCGGGCGGTATATCGTCGTGCTGGTACAGCTCCATGAGCTTGCCGATTTGCTTGTCGATTTCCCGGAGCCTCTTTTCGATGTCTGCGTTCTTGCTGACTGGGGCGGGCTTGGAGCGGCTGGCGGCGATCTCTGCGGCCATCTCCGGTGAGCTGAGAAGCTCCCGAATCTGGGCGTCCACAATAGCTTCCAGCTCCGCACCCTTCCAAATCTTGTTCATGCAGTTCGGGTCCTTCACCATGCTTTTCATCTGTTTGGTGCGGGAGTAGCAGGCGTAGTAGGAATACTTGCCGGTGTTCCGTAGGTAGTATCTGCCTCCGCAGTGGCCGCAGTAGATGAGGCCGGCAAGCAGATGCTTGGACTGGAACGCCTGACCGCCATACTGTTCCTGCCGCTTGCCACGGAGAACCTGCGCCGCGTCGAACTGTTCTTTGCTGATGATAGGTTCGTGTGCGTTATCCACTATGACATCTCCAAAATGCAGCCGTCCGGTGTAGGTCTCATTGCCGAGGATGTTTCGGACGCTGGTCCATGAGTTGTAGCTGCTGTACTTGTTCGTGTACCCCACCTCCTGAAGTTTGTCAGTGATGGTCTTCAGGGAATCACCAGCAAGATACCACTCGTATATCTTCCGCACCTGCTCGGCCTCATACGGGTTGATGACGAGATGCCCGTCCTCGTACTCATAGCCGATGGGGATATGGCCCCCGCCGTGGTGGAGGCCGGTCTTGGCGCGGGCTACGCGGCCCATCCACGTGCGCTCCTTTATCTGCTCACGTTCGAGCTGGGCGAACACAGCGAGGAGGCCAATCATGGCCTTGCCGAATGGGGTCGATGTGTCGAAGCTCTCCTGCATGGAGATGAAGTCCACGCCCTTTGGCCGGAAGACTTCTTCGATGAGGTAGAGCGTGTCCCGCTGGGAGCGGGAGAGACGGTCCAACTTGTAGACCAGCACGAGGTCGAACTTGTCCGTCTCAGAGATGAGCTTCTGGATGCCGGGGCGGTTCAGGTTGCTGCCTGTGTACCCGCCATCCACATAGATGTCCGCGATAATCCAGTCTTTGGCCTTGCAGTACGCAATCAGGCGTTCTTTCTGCTCGCCGACGGAGTAGCCCTCCTGCGCCTGTTCCAGCGTGGAAACACGGATGTAGAGGGCTGCGCGGTTCATCAGTCTTTGCCTCCTTCAAGCTCGACGGCAAAATTGAGCAGCTTCAAGCGGCTACGTCCACCGAGCTTCTCGTAAATGCGGAGCAGCTCTAAAGCCTCCGGCGAGATCGTGCTGTCGCCGTTGTACACCACGCCGCCGTGGTTTGCCTGAATGAAGGGGCTGTTAGACAGCGACCCGTTTATGTTGTTCTCTACATTCCCGGTAGGCTCTACGCCTTTGAGGAGATAGTCGGTGCTGACGCTGAAAAAGTCGGACAGCTTAATCAGCACCTCGATGCTCGGGTAGGAATCCTTGACCTTCTCGTATTTGCCAATGGTTGACGGGACAACGCCGAGCTTTTCACCCAACTGCTGCTGGGTGAGGTCCTGCGCCACTCTCAGCTTTCTGAGGCGTTCACCAAAATCATCCATAGGTACACCACCTTTCCTCTAAGTTGATTATATCGCCTTAAAGTCGTTTTGTCAAGCCCTCCACTCTCCCTATATTTTTGTGAAAAATAGTTGACAAACAGGCGTATCAGTGGTATAATGAGAGCATAGAGCAAATACAATAACCACAAGTAATTTGCCAGAAGGAGGTAAGTGCATGAACGTCATGAAAGAGCGCAGGCTTCGCGGAGCCATCCCCACACAGCTCGAAGTTGCAAGGGCCGTTGGCGTAAAGCCCTCTGCCGTGAGCAAGTGGGAGAGAGGTCTTGCGAAGCCTCGTGCCGACAAGCTGCCGCAGCTCGCCAAGCTCTATGGCTGCACCATCGAGGAACTGCTTGCCGATGACGTGGATGAGGTCGAAGACCAGTGAATCCCGCATCGGAAGTTCTTCTCTCTATTGCGACAGAACTTGCGAATATGGCAAAGGCCAGTTTGCCTAAATTGAATGACGGTGAGAAAGTTCAGCGTGAGTGGCTTGAAGACGGTATTTACTGCCGGGAAACCACGCTTGAAGGTGAAATTGTGCGCTGTCAGTACGATTTCAGGCAAAGAAAAATCCGCCGCATTGCGGCGAGAATAGGTGATTGTATTGACTGAGATGGCCTGCTGGACTTGCCTATTCGACTTATGTTCTTGTTGTTTCCCTATACTCTCATTATACCACTTAAAGTCGTTTTCGTCAAGAGTTTTCGGGAAAAATATTTCAGAAAACCGCGCTCATGCCACCTTCTTTCTGGACGTATTCGCCCACCACTGGTCGATGAACACGACCTGCTCAGAAATCTTGTCGGCGTACTCGCTCAGGTCCTTCGCCTCACAGAGCACCGACTTCTTCCGGCTCTCAACCGTGGTCCCCATAAACTTGATGGCGGTAACAACGTGGTCATCATCGAAGGCCAGCGCACACACCATGCAGTTCCGGTAGTTGATTAGAACGCCGTGCTTCACGGTCTGCATCTTAACCTTGCCGTCATCCCGGCCATCCATGCCGGACACGATGCACTTCACAACGCTCAGTGCGACGTCTTCCGGCTTGCTGGGGGTCATGTCCACGCTGTTCAGGCGATCACGCTCGGCCAGCTCAGTGATGGCGGCGTCGATGTCCCAGAAACCGGCAGGGACGATAGCCTCGGACTTGACCTCCTCAACTTCGTTCTCAGCCTTGATGTTCTCCTCGTACTCGGAGCGGCTGATGACCTTCATCTTGCCATCCACGGATTTGTAGTAGCGGGGCTTGCCGTTCTTATCGGTCTTCATCATGTACTCGGTCATGGTCTTTGTCCTCCTTGACTTCTTAGTTTGTGGGGTTTGTTTCATTGTCTATATTCTACCACGCTATCGTGGTTTTGTCAAGTGTTTTCGAGAAAATTTTTCAAGAAAATCAACCGATGGTCGAGCGGGAGGGTAAAAGAAAAGCCCGCCTCCTGAGAGGCGAGCTTGCCAGCTATACATCAAAGCCGAGAAGCCGAAGCTCCTCATCGGTGAAACCGAGGGACCGAAGGTAGCTCTCAATTCTCACCGGATCATCTGTCAGGTCCAGCGCCAAATCAATCAGGGCGCTTGCCAGCGCCGTCAGACGCTCCTGCGTCATCATCCTGCCCTCCTTCACGGCAAGGAGCACACCGCAGCACCGCCGCCCGCAGCTCTCCGAAGTCAACCCGCTCGGGACTTAGCTTCAGCAGCGAGTTCAGGCTGATGGACTTCTGCTCTCCGCAGTGCTCATCCAGCACTCTGGTGGGGAGGACGTAGAACGCCCAGCTATCCAGCCGCATCGGGTCAGCCACCGCCGGGTCCTTCTCAGTGAACAGGCAGAAGACGTACACGTCTGACTGCCGGCGCTGCTCACCGGCCCAGCCCTCGGTGGCCGTCCACCGAATCGCCGGACGGATGCTGAACTGAATTGCCGACGGGCGCGTCTGCTCCCATGCTTGCAGGTAGGAGCAGCTCTTGACCTCTACGCGGATGCCGTCAAGCGTCAGGTCCCACGGCTCCCAGTTCACCCGCGCTTCGGAGAGGTCGATGCCCAGCGCCGCCGCAACGATGAACTCGGCGTAGCTGCCGCGCAGGGTGTTGTCCAGCAAGTCCGAGAAGCCCCAGCTCCAAAAGTCACGGAGGCGCAGCCCCGTGTCCTTGCCTCTAAATTTGATTGGCTCATCGCCGGTCTTTCGCATTGCCATCCCTCCGGTGTCCAGTTGCAGGTTGAAAACGACCTACGGTTATTATACCTGAACACCGGGAGACTGGCAAGCCGGAAACCGTCTTTAAGGTGTAACCTTTGCTCTTTTATGCTTCCACGAGCCGATGGCCTCGATACCGAACAGCAGCACGGCCATATCCTCCATCGCCTTGTTGATGTCGCGGTAGAAGGTCCGCTTGTCGATGTTCAACTGGCTGGCGATGTCATCCACGCTCATGCGCTTGCCGTCGATGTAGCGGAGGTAGAGAGCCTCCCACCGTCGTCCCTCGTCCGGGTTGAGGGATTCCTTGCACATTGCCTCATACGCGGCCAGCATCTTGTCCACGTGGCTCATCATCAGGCCAGTCTTCCGGCGCATCGAGCAGATGGCGCTGACCTCCAAGGTCTCGGGCGACACGTGCGAGTAGTGGGCCTTCAACTTCCGGTAGTTCTTCATCAACAGGTTGACGTCATGATACCGGGCGTCATACTCCTCATCGAGAATCTCATCCTTCCGGGCGAGTACCTCCGCTGCCGCTACCTTCACGATCTCGGCGATTTCTTCTGTTCCAATCATGGTCATCTGCCTCCTATCTCCGAATTTTACTGATGCGGACGCGCAGCGCGTTCAGCAGCGCGTTCTGCATATCGCCCTTGTCGTGAAGGGCCTCCAAGACGGCCTCATCCATGCCGCCTTGTACAATCAGGTGGTGGATGACCACCGGATGCTCCTGCCCCTGTCGGTGCAGTCGCTTGTTGGCTTGCTCGTACTGCTCCAAGCTCCACGTCAGCCCGAACCAGATGGCATGATGCCCGCCGCGCTGAAGGTTCAGCCCGTAGCCGCAGCTCGCAGGATGGGCAAGCAGGATGTCGATTTCGCCGTTGTTCCAATCTGCCTCGTCCTGCGCGTTGGAGTAGACCCGCACACGCAGATTCGTATTTGCCAGAGCCTTCACCAGCCGGTCACGGTCATGCTGGAAGGCGTAGAACACCAGAGCGTGTTGCCCGTTGAGCTGCTCCACCAGCTCCATGAAGGCGTCGATTTTGCAGTCGTGGATATGGACAGCGTTCCGGTCCCCGTCGTAAATCGCCCCATTGCAAAGCTGCAAGAGCTTGTTCGTCAGGACGCCGGCACTCTGGGCTGTGATGGTATTCTCGTCCACCTGCAACAGCAGGTCGGTCTCCAACTGGGCGTAGGCTTTCTTGGCCGCAGCGTCGAGTGCCACCGGAACATCGTTATGTATGACGTCCGGCAGGGTGAGGTAGTCGCTGGCCTTCATGCTGATACAGATGTCGCTGATGGCCTGCTTAATCATCTCGAAGCTGCCGTCCTTTGGCGAGTAGTTGAAAATCGTCGTGCGATTTCTCCTGCCGGGAACGAAGTATTTATCCCGATAAGCGCCGAGGGTCTTGCCAAGCCGTGCGCCTCCGTCCAAGAGATAAATCTGCGCCCACAAATCCTCAAGCCCGTTACTGGACGGAGTACCCGTCAGCTCCACGATGCGCTTTATCCTGCTGCGCACCAGCTTCAAGGATTTGAACCGCTTGCTCTGAGGGTTCTTGAAGCTCGAACTCTCATCCAGCACCACCATGTCGAACGGCCACGCATTTTTGAAGTGCTCGACCAGCCACGTCACGTTCTCGCGGTTTATCACGTAGGCGTCTGCCGGCATCGCCAAAGCCCTCAGCCGCTGCTGTGATGTACCGAGGACCGGCACGACCCGCATCATCTTTAGTTGGTCCCACTTCGCGGCCTCCGTAGTCCACGTGGCCTCGGCCACCTTCTTCGGTGCGATGATGAGAGGCTTTGAGACCTCCCACCGGTTATACCGCAGGTCCTTGATGGCCGACAGGGTGATAGCCGTCTTTCCCAAGCCCATATCCAAAAACAGCCCAATCGCCGGATCGCTGATGATTCGGTCAATGCAATACTGCTGGTATGGATAGGGTACAAACTTCATGCCTCATCACCTCCCTCGATTTCAGCAAGCAGCTCTTTCACCTCGTCGATGCCTTTGACCACGCGGGCATCGGCTCCGCGCTTTTGCATTTCTCCGATAACATACCTCTGGATTTTCGTAAGGCGGCCTGTCTCGGTCTTCAGCTCGACGAAGATGACCCGGCCTTTCGCCGTTATGATGATTCGGTCAGGCACACCTAATGTACCGGGGCTGACGAACTTCAGGCACATCCCGCCGAGCCTTTTCACACCTTCGACAAGACGCCGCTCAATTTGACTTTCTTTCATCTGTACCTCCTCGCGCGCACGCGCGCGTATAATTTGCGCGGATTAGGCGAATTAGGGAGTGTGTATTTTCTCTACTTCCTCTAATCTCTCTATTTACAGGTCTATTTAGTAGTGAATGTTCCAATGTTCCACTAACTACATAGAGTAAATAAAGAGAACTGAAAAGTTGCTTAGAACAACCGTGTGTCGCGTTTATGAACCAAATGGGGTGGAACATCGACTGGAACATTGCCGGAACAACGGAACATTGGAGGTGGAACATTGGGTGGAACATTGCTCGACTTTCCGCCCTGACTTTCGACTTTCCGCCCTGAACATCGACTTACATTCAAATGTTCCGCGAATGTTCCACTAAATGTTCCGGCTTTCATCGCACCATTTCTCCACGTCGATGCCCATATCAAGCAGCTTTCTGGTGCAGAGCCACTCGGCGTCCTCATCGTCCATCTCGTAGTATTTGACCAGCGCGTCAATCTCCACCGAGAACCGGTCGAAGAACTTCCGCAGCCGCTGTTCACCGAAGCCAAGCTGCTCGTGGAGCACATACAGAATCATCGCGTTCAACTCGACCTCGTGTTTCCGGGTGTACTCCGCAAGCTGCCTCTCGATCTCCATGTTCATGGCCTTCTTCTCCGCAGACGTGAGAACCGCGCCATAGATTTTGCCGCCAGCCTTTTTCACCACCATGCCGATTACCTCCACGCTCACTCTAAAAGCATCTTAGCCAACTCAACCATATCCTGAAGATGGTAGTAGACGTCAGGGAACCCATTCGCATGGCCCAACTCCCACGCATACGCCCAGAGGCGCCGGGCCTTGACCCGTGATAGGTCGTGGCCCACGTCCTCCTGAATCAACCGGTAGATGTCTTCGAGGATGGCGTCGCGGCGCTTGTTCTTTTCGGTGTTCAGCCGCGCCACCTCTGCCTGATAGTCGGCGTTGTTCTTCTCCACCATTTCGCGGTTCCAGCGGACAGACTTTTCCTCATCAAAGATGTGGTCAGCCCGGACCTTGCGGATGCCCGCAGGGACGCAGGACATCCGCTCCATCGCCTCGAACTCGGTGCGGATGGTCTGCCAGTCCTTGACGAGTTCCAAATCGCTTCTCTTGCTCATCTGCGGCCTCCTTATCACACCGGGTCGATGTAGACAATGATGGCCTTTATCCAAGGCAGCGCCTCGAAGTAGGGCCGGCACTCTGCTTCAGTTTGGGGCAAGGCGTTGAACTCCTCGTCCGAAAGCACGTGCTCCAAGACGTCGAACACGTCATCATCGCTCTTGAAGTAAATGCGGTCATCCTGCCGGGAGACGATGTACTCGTCCACCTCAGCCGCGCCGAACGCGGCCATGAAGTAGCCGCTATCGTCCCACGCAATGCCGCCGTCCACCATCGGGACAACCGGCAAATCGGGGTTTTCCTGCACGAGCCTGAGCAGGGTTTCGGTGTTCTTTGTCATGATGTTACCTCCCTCTGATGCGCTGGAATCCGCGCTGCTTGCCACAGTAGCCGAAGCGCAGACTTCCCGGCGTTTTCTCCCATCCGGGTATTGCCCGGAGGATGTCATTGATTTCGGTGGAATCGCTGTACCGGAAATCGCGTGGCTGGCCTCCAAAGGCTTCGCACCAAATCTCCAAGGCGCACACTCTGTCGCGCTTGACGAGATTTACGCTACCCTCCACGGTGCCGTTGAGGTACAGCCGGCGCTTGTCCAGCGACCACTTCGGCCAGTCTTCCGGCACCGGCTGGTCGATGAAGTCAAGGATGATGCCCTCCTTGCTGCTGACCTCGCGGTGGGCCTCCTGTTCTTCCTTCGCTTCTTCTTCCAGCTCGCCGGTCAGGAACAGGCCCTCACCAAACCGCCAGCGCATGACGGCCTCGGCCCAAATCTGGTCAATCTCCTCATCGAGCGTGTCCCACACGAGCTTCTTGCGCGGCTGGACGCCCACGTCCACCGGCCAGAACCGGCGGTTGCCCGTGCGATCTCGCAGGAACATGGCGGTGTTGGTGGTGCCGAAGAACACGCAGCAGCGCGGCAGCTCCTTGACGTGACGCCCGTAGGCTGCTCTGAACCGGTCTGCCCGCAGAGACAGGAACTGCTTGATGCGAGCCACGTCTGATTGCCTGAAGGCGTCCAGCTCGCCAATTTCGACCAGCCATACGCCTTGCAGCAGCTCGCTGGCCTCCTTGCCCTCGAAGGTGCGGATGCCATCGTTGAACCAGCCTTTGCTCATCTTGTCGAGAAGCGTAGACTTACCAATGCCCTGCGGCCCCGCGAGGATTAGCATGGTGTCATACTTGCACCCCGGCGTCATTGCCCGGGCCACCGCCGCTGTGAAAGACTTCCGTGTGACTGCCCGGACGTAGGGCTTATCCTCAGCGCCGAGGTAGTCGATGAGCAGGGTATCGAGACGCGGCACACCGTCCCATTCCAGCTTGGACAGGTAGTTGCGGACGTCATTGAACTTGTGCTTCTCGCTGTGCAGGGACAGAGCACCGTCGATTTTGCCGTTGCCGGTAATCTTGTAGACCTTCTCGAAGTACCAGTAGAGGCCGGCATTGTCGTTATCTGTCCACCCCCTTCTTTTGTCAAACGCGCTCCACGGCAGGTCTCCCAGCACTTCGCCACGTCCGGCGAACTCGTTCAGCGCGAATTTGCCCCGGAGGTTCGGGTCATTTTCAAGGATGAGCCAGATGTTGTCGATGGTAGCCTTAATCGTGCCGGTCTGCCGGTTCAGCTCCAAGTCCATTGTCCAGTCGAGGTTATCACCCTCGCTGGATGAGGCCGCCTCAGCCAAGTTGCTGAAGTCGCTGACCGCAGAATCAGCTCGTTCTTTCGCAAGCTGCCGGGAGACCCGCGCGTCCTCCACAGCGAGGTTGCACATCGCCGTGTAGGATGGGAGCCTGTTCGTGGGCGTGTTTGGGTCAGCTCCATCGTCGAGGTCGCCGAACTTGTGCAGGCGCACCAAGTCGAAGGCGTTGACTAACCTGCCACAGCAGGGGTCGGTGGAGTGGTGGCTGTACAGAAACATCCCGTTGTCGTACACCACTGCTCCACCGGTCGTGCTGCCGCCAAGGTAGGTGTATCTTCCTCTTGAATCATCCACCGGCGCATAGATGCCGTCGAGATAGGTGTCCATCGCGCCGTAGATGTCGTATGTCCGGCAGAACGCGCCCACCACGCCAGCCTTGCTGAGTGGGTCGCTCTGCTTCATTGCCAGTTTCTTATAGGCGTTGTCTGCACCGGGGACCTGCGGCCACTTCGAGACGTCGCGCCAGTCCCCGTACTTTTCGTTCATCACATTCAGCAGACCGTCTGCGTAGAGCATTTGCTTGTCGCCGAAGGTGAAGACGTACTCGCTGTCCTTGCAGCAGCTCGGCCAGTACATCAGCCGCGTGGCCTCGAACGTGGTCGGGTCAGCGAACTCAATGCCGATGCAGACGGCCATATACCGGGCCAGCGGCTCGTATTCGTCTGCCGTGACCGTGCGGTCGAGGGGCAGCAGAATACGCAGCCGGGGGCTTGCCGGTGAGTGTTTGCGAGTTGAATAGATGCAGTAGCCGCAGCCGAGCGCGTCTACGCGCTTCAGGATTTCTTCGGTGCCACCGGGCGGGATGGTGTCAAAGTCGAGGGTGATAATTTCGCGGCCTGTCACGGCCCCGGCCTTGCGGCGCGGGCCGGACAGGGTGCCAGCGACGAACCCGCCGATGTCTTTCTTGTCATCCTGTTCAGATTTCCGCAGGGAGAGGTACTCCTGCATCGTCTCCGTTGAGCGGCTGGGGATTCGGAGCTTTTCATAGAACTCCGACAGCATCAGGGTCTGCGGCTGCCAGTTCACGCTCTTTCGGTTATTGCCGACAGAGATTGTAATTTGGCGGTCATTGACCATTGGCTCCGACCTCCTTCCGTCTACCTGTATTTCTTGCCAGTTTCCTTGTCCATGAGGACGATCCGGCCCACGACCTCAAAGCCTACCAACTCTGCGCAGCCCTTCATCACGGGGATAAGGGCGCTGATGGCGGCAAGCCGGTCAGCCTCCTTGCGGCGTTCCTCCTGAGCGATGTTGCTCATGGCCTCGCCGACTGTGGGGTCAGGATAGCCCTCAGCATTTTTGTGTACGAACATGGCGTTAGTCCTTTCTGAAGAAATCGCCAACCCAGCCATCAGCGTTGAGGGGAAGGTCAGGCGCCCACGGAATCGACAGCGACATCAGCCGCACGACTTCATCGAGGTCGGCCTTCTCCGCAGGGCAGTCCACTACCACCTCGTCGTGGATGTGGAACACCACCGGGAACCCGGCGGCCTCCAACCGCTCGATGGCGATTGCAAGGCAGTCACGGGCGATGGCCTGAACGCAGTTCTCCACGAGTTTGCCCCCGTAGGTTTCGAGCTGCGTCCACTGCTTTGTTGTCTGGTTGACGCCGTAGTAGAGGATGGAGGGGCGGCCCCAAGAGTTCTCACCGAGCGAGGGCTTCGCGTAGTAGAGCTTGCGGCGGCTCGGCAGGGTGATGGTGAGGAAGTCCAACCCGTTCTCAATGTCCATCTCACGGGCCAGCATCAGCCCTCGGACGCCCGCCGGATGGCCGGTCTGGATGACAGACACCGCCGCCGATTCGAGCGAATACCAGAGGTCCACAATGCGCTTATTGGAATCCCGCCAGCGGGAAACTATGTCCGGCAGGTCGTCTTCTGGGATGCCCATTTTCAGAGCGCCCATTGCGATGAGCGCACCGGAGCTTCCCTGATAACCCAGCGCCAGTTCAGCGACCTTGCCCTTTTGCCGCAGGGCATATTCGGGGTTGCCCTTCTTAATTTTTTCCAGCGGGACGCCGAACATCTGGCTCGCCGACGCCTCGTAGATTTTGCCGTGGGTTCTGAACACTTCCAGCCGCCACTGCTCTCCCGCGAGCCACGAGATGACGCGAGCTTCGATGGCGCTGAAGTCGGCGTCCACCAGCTTGTTGCCTTCGGACGCCACGAACGACGTGCGGATGAGCTGGGACAGGGTATCAGGCACGGAGCCGTAGAGGAACCGCAGCTTGTCCTCCTGCTTGTTCCTGACGGCCTCACGAGCCAGCGGGAGCTGCCCAATGTAGGTGCGCGGGAGATTCTGAACCTGCACGAGACGGCCCGCCCAGCGGCCTGTGCGGTTGGCTCCGTAGAACTGAAGCAGCCCTCGTACCCGGCCATCGCCGCACACAGCGGCCTCGATAGCGTCGTACTTCTTGGTGCTGGTCTTACCCAGCTCCTGCCGGATTTCAAGCATCCGGTTAGCCGAGCCGGTCACAGCGTTGCTTTCCAGCATAGCGGCAACCGTGTCTTTCCGCAGATCAGTGACGGGCGTGTCAGTGGCCTTTTCCAGCCACGTCGAGAGCTGGGCGATGCTGTTCGGGTTTTCCAGCCCGGTGATGGAGATTGCCTCCTGCATGAGCCGGTCACGGGACTGCGCCCCGATTTCCAGAGCGCCGCGCACCATGCCCATGTCCACCGCCACGCCTCTGGCGTTGATGAGCAGGTCGGTCTGCCACTGTTTCTCGATGTCATCCGGCACTGGAAAGGCCGACAGCCGGCGCTCGATCTCCTTCTCGGTGGTGACGTCGCCCAGGCAGTAGGTCTTGAACAAATCCCACTTATCCGGGTCATGCTTCGGCAGGTTGCGGTGCCGTCCACCGTTTGATTGTGTGGGGGTGCAAGGTACACAGAAGTACCGGATGAGCGCCTTGCCTACCGAGAGCTTCTGCTTTTCGGCTGGCAGACCCAGCGCCTTGCCGGTGGCGTCCAAGCCCGCTGTGTAGCCGCAGTAGAGGCCGTGCAGCATCGTGTCCCGCCACTGGTCCACCGGCAGCAGATGACCGTAGAACTTCGAGAGACAGTACCACTCGAACGCGGCGTTGTAGGCGTGTTTGATGTACTCCGGGCTTTCTATGGCTTTATAGAGCCAGTCCGGGAGAACCTCACCTTGCGCCAAATCCACAACCACCACGGGGCTGTCGTTCAGGCTGTATGCGAACAGCAGGATCTCGAAGTCCGGGCTTTGCACATACTTGTAGGCTCCGGCCTTGCCAATGGGAACACTGCTGAAGGTTTCAAGGTCAATGCTGAGATGGTGCTTCATCCTTCCCACCTCTCTCCCGCGATAACCTCCGCGTAGGCGCTCAACTGCTTGCGCTGCTTGTCGATGGCGTTATACCCGCTGGCTGAGATGATGTCGGTAGGCCACTGCTTGCCGAAAATTGCGTGAAACAGCATCCGGCCTTTGGAAATCAAGCTGTCCAGCTCATCGAGGATGTCCGAGCGATACTTGGCCTCCTCCACGATATTGCAGAGCAGCTCCCTGCGCTGTTCCTCCGTGCAATACTTCCGGGCGAGGCGCAGCAGCTTGTTCACTTTCTTCTGCGGGGAGGTGCCAAAGAACGTCCCCACGTTTATCTCAATGTACCCGTTCGGATGATTGACGCGGAACCGCTTCGCCTCCCGAGGGGTATCAAAATCAAACATAGACTTGTCCTCCTTAGAAAAAAGACACGCGACCGCTTATTCTGCGGCCGCGTGTCTTTCGCTTACTTAACCGAAATACGGCTGGCCGGTGAGGGGGTTGATAGCACCGGGCTGGACGCCCATCGGATTACCCTGCTGAGGCTGGCCGCCATGGGACAGGTGTCCCGCATCATCAGCGACGGAGACGATTACCTC
>OGRL01000698.1_pt1 | contig 27906 bp, 22 predicted proteins | sample 1553481 | NCBI WGS metagenome assembly OGRL01 (sample SAMEA2580036, study PRJEB22360) | human gut metagenome
GTTGAACATCAGAACGTGTGCTCGGTCCGGCCCAGTCCGATGCCTTCCGCTCCGAATTTCACAGCCTGAGCCGCGTCGCGGGGATTATCCGCATTGGTACGGACCTTCAGCTTGCGGGCCGCGTCCGCCCACGCCATATAGCCGAGCGTCCAATCTGGGTAGAGCGGCGTGCTCGATAAACACGCGCCCGGCGTTCGTTCTAGGACTGCTGCCGGACGAAAGGCTTTGGGATCGATCATCCCTTCAGCGGCGAGCGCCTCAAAAGTGCACACGCTGATAAGCCCTGCGTCCGCACGTCCCGAAAGAACGGCATTAAGCACCTCTGGGACGTCGTGCGGGCGCCAAACGGCCTCGGAAAAGAATTTCCGCGGATCATGGTGATCCGCCAAAAGCCGCCCCGCCAGCCACTGCCAAGGACCAAAGGCAACGCTGCTTTCTACCGCTATGCGTGCGCCTTCGAGGCTCTCCAAACTGCCCAAATCCCTGCGCTTGGCGTCAACGACAAGCAGTCCGCCGGCCGCACTCTGCGAGGATTCTTCTGCATGGGTATTGAGTCGTTCCCGTGCGGCGAGCGGCACTGCGCCAGATTCATTGACAAGCGCCACCATGGTGCCGGCAGTCGCGAAAACAAACGGAATTTTTTCCGCCCTGACAACATCAATAAATCCGCGCGAAGGAATTTGACGAATGTGTGTGCGCCGATCCGGAAAAGCCACGCGCAGCCCTTCGGCAAGACTGGCGAGCATGCGGATATACGACTCATTGCGGTCTGTTTCCTCAACCGCAAAAACGAAATCATCGGGACCGATTGTCGTCGAGGCTTCTAGGCGAGAAACGCCTTCGATGCCCGTGTCCTCACGAAAGTGCATTGCGCGGACTTCCGAAAGGTTGAAAGTTGCGCCGGAAACAGCCGCCACTTCGGACACCGTCTGCGCTTCACTCTGATTGGCGGACGCCGTCGGAACATCCGGCGATGCGGATGCCGTCACCGCAGCCAATATCAGCCCGGCAGCAGCACTGCGCATGAGGATTGTGCAGCCAATCGATTTAAAAAAATGCGAATGAGGATAAGCAGCCTTCATCGTCCATCAAATCGGTGTTTTGCCAAAGCCGGCGCAGCATCCAGACAGCCAGCGAAATTCAGCTTCCGTGAGCGCAAAAGTCTGCAGCGAATACTGGCATCCGCCGCTTCGTCATTGTACCGGCGCCGCGGCTGTCAACTGCAGCGGTCTCTCAGAGAGATCACCTATACCTTGGTCTAGCCGCGGTACTTCAGAAACGCTTCAGAATACCTACATCGCTTAGGACGCAGGAGCTGTTTGAGCTCCCGTCGGACGAGCTTCTCACAATCCGTAATCCCCTTGAGACTCGGAGCGCTCTGCTCCAAGTTGAACGGATCACTCTTCAAAGGAAGATAAGAATGTCCGAAATGAATCTCTGCCGCCGCAACCTCCTCAAGGCTGGCGCCGCTGCCGCCGCCGGCATTATGGCGAGCGCTGCCGCCAATGCAGGCATTCCCGCTGCCAAGGTTGAGAAGTATGACGAAGAATACGATGTCGTCATCATCGGCTCCGGCTTTGCCGGTATGGCCTGCGCCCTCAAGGCTGGCCGCGCCGGCAAAAAGGTTCTGATGCTCGAAAAAATGCCGGTCGTCGGCGGCAACTCCGCCATCTGCGGCGGCAACGTTGCCTGCCCGGTCAACCCCGTGCAGAAGGCTCAGGGCATCAAGGACAGCCGTGAACTCTTCATCGCTGACTGCCTGAAAGACGGTCTCGGCCTCAACCACGTTGAACTGCTCTCGAAGATCGTTGACCGCTGCAACGACACGATCAAGTTTGTCGAGGACTGCGGCGCCGAATTCGTGCCCAACCACATGCTCTTCGAAGGCGGCCACTCCGTTCCGCGTTCCTATGAAATTAAGGCCGGCACCGGCTCTGGCTACATCCACCCGATGTACGACCAGATCAAGAAGCTCAGCAACGTCACGGTGAAGACCCGTGCCAAGTTCGACGACTTCATCATGGACGGCGATGCTGTTGTGGGCGTCACCTACCGCGAAGGCTATCGCTTCAATGCCAAGCTCCAAAGCGATGACCTCGAAAACAAGACCGGCAAGACCAAGACTGTCCGCGCCAAGCTCGGCGTCATGCTTGCCGCCGGCGGTTTCTCCCGCGACATTTGGTTCCGTCAGATTCAGGACCCGCGCGTTGTTCCGACCACGGACTCCACGAACCAGCTCGGCGCCACGGCCGGCGTGCTCGTCAAGTCTCTCGGCATCGGTGCTGCTCCGGTCCAGCTCTGCTGGCTGCAGTTCCTCCCCTACACCAACCCGCGTGAAAAGGGCTTTGGCGTTTCCGTGAACTTCACCAACCACGCCTGCATGGACTTCGGCATCGTTGTTGACCGCAAGACCGGCAAGCGCTTCATGGATGAACACGCTGGCCGCAAGATCAAGTCCGACGCGCTCTTCAACGTCATCGGCAAGGATGAAAATTATCCGATCGCCATTGCCAGCGAAGAGATCGTCAAGGCTATTAATCCTTCCTTCGTGAAGCTGCCGATCGAAATGGGCACGGTCAAGAAGTTCAATACGCTCGAAGAACTTGCCGACCACTTCAAGATCAACAAGGCTCCGTTCCTCGAACAGGTTGAACGCTTCAACGGCTTCGTCGCCAAGCAGGAAGACCCGGAATTCCACCGTATCCTGAAGTTCCAGAACGGCCTCAACCTGGCCAAGGGTCCGTACTACGGCATTGAAGTCGCTCCGAAGATCCATCACACGATGGGCGGCGTCATGATCAACCCGGATTCGCAGGTGATCTCCGCCACGACCCATGCCCCGATCAAGGGCCTCTACGCCGGCGGCGAAATCACGGGCGGCGTGCATGGCGCTTCGCGTCTGGGCACGGTTGCCGTGATCGATGCGCTCACGTTCGGCATGATCGCCGGCGAACACTTCGCTGCGATGTAATGCCTGCCTGAATATTCAGGCTTAAAAGAAAACCCGCCTGTCCAGACCAAGCGCTCCGCGCGCTTCCTGTCAGGCGGGTCATTCGGTAAACAAAGAATAGTTAACCCTCTAACGCTGTGTTGAACTATTCGTTTCCCGCTCCAGACCTCAGACTTTCGCCCATTCCAATCGTTAAGGTTTTTCTTAGCACTTCATTCCGGCGAAACCTATTTCTTAAAGCAAAGCACCGCCGACCCCCAAGATTAGGCAGCGCCTCTGCTTCTTAACTCCCTTTTGGAAGACCCCGCCATGAACCGCACGCTTACCGCGCTCTGCTTGGCCGCTGCGCTGGCCTTTGCAGGCACCGCTTCAGCCGGCGAGAAACTCGCCGAACAGCATATCGCCAAGGGCCTGCAGTGCCAGACCTGCCACGGTCCCGATATGAAGAACCCGCAGATGCCTGAAATGGCTACCTGCACGGGCTGCCACAATGTTGATCAGCTGGTTGAAAAAACGAAGAATGTGAAGCCCGTCAATCCTCACGTCTCTCCGCATTACGGCAAAACGCTCGAGTGCACGAACTGCCACTTGATGCATCAGGAAAGCGAAAACTACTGCAATCAGTGCCACGAATTCAATTTCAAAGTGCCTTAATTCCAGCTTGAGTCTTCAGTGAGCGGCGCCTCGGAGCCGCCGGCTGCAGCGAAAACTTCTCCTTCTTTTCAAGCCGTTTGAACATCGAATGTTCGAACGGCTTTTTTTCGTTTTCCTCTAGCGTTCGCTTGATGCGCGTGACATCACAGCCACCACACTCTTGCCCAAGGCGAAAGCAGTGCCTCCACCTCTCGAGCACTGCCTGCTGCCGCAACTAAGGATCGCCCCTCAGCATCCTTTGGCGCATTCTTCAGCAAATCCTCCGCCCAAGATTCTTGGGTACAAGCCTGCCAAAGAATGACAGGGCGTCCGATGGCAAGCGCAGCCTGAACTTCAATCAGCGTGCTCGACCCCGGCCGCGCAGCCATAACCAGCGTTCCAGTGCCTAAAGCCGCCACCAAACGATTTCTGCGCTTCAGTGAACGCGCACGAGCTTCAGGATCAAAGCGCCGGCCTTCTGCCTGCGGACATTCCGAAAGAATCAGACCAGACTCAGCAATTTCATCGGCTAAACGCGCATTTTCCGGCGGCCATGGAAAAGACAGCGGAGTTCCCAAAACGGCAATTGTTCTGCCGGCTCGTTTCTCGGGCGTCCAAGCGGAAAGAGCCCCGCGATGCGCCGCGGCATCAATGCCTCGAGCTAACCCAGAAACGATAACGGCTCCGCGGGCCGCCAAATCAGCTGCGACGAGTTCGGCAGCTTCGCACCGATCGGAAGATGCATCACGCGAACCCACAATTGACACTCGAAGCTGCCGCTCTGCAAGCGAAAGATCACCGCGGGCGCAGAGTACTTTTGGAGGATCAGCCAGGTCTTCAAGCACCGAAGGATAATCTTCACTGCCAAAGCGCAGCGCACGAGCGCCGTCAGGAAATGTCGCCGACAGCTCCGCCTTCAGCTCCGAAACACTTTCCACTTGACCGAAAGCTGACTCAAGGGCCAAAAGGGCCTTGAAGGTTTCTGGAGAAAGTTTCGACATGGTGATCAGCCTCTATCAATTCTGGACAATCCGTGTTAATCAGCTCGGCGGTCAAGCCGGCTGCATATTTTCACATGCCGCGCCAACACTCACAATGGAGTGAGACTGTTACACACAGAAGATGGATGGATCCATCCTCTTATTCATTATTCGCAAAAAATCACAAGAAAAGACATGCCGTCGATCACTCTAATGGAGTAGGAACTAACACCATACACGGTGCAGCATAGACATAAACGAATCCATTAGGCTTATAGAAAGGATGCATGGATTTTGTAGTGCACACAACTCGTTAACTGGAATATCACGGTTTTGAGGCGTCAGTTCTTGTTTGTAAAGTTGAGCTTATTTTTGCCCTTAATGAGGTACTCCTAAACGAAAAGACTATCTTAGATTATTGGGCCTGGGTTAAGATCAGCGCTTGAATCACGGGTGTCCTCACCCGGGTTTGAGTCTATGGGCGTCCTCGGAATGGCGAGCAAACGCCCAGCAAACACAAAAAAAGGAAATATCCAACATGAAGAAGATTCTCGTTGCTGCCGCTGTGATGGCCTGCTTCGGCACGGCCGGCGCCGCTGAAGACATCACCGTTGACGTTGCCGTGATCGGTGCGGGTGGTGCAGGCTTGTCCGCCGCCGTTCAGGCTCACGAACTCGGCGCCAACGTCGTCGTAGTGGAAAAGATGGCCATGGTCGGCGGCAATACGGTCCGTGCCGCGGGCGGTCTGAATGCTGTTGGCACTGCTCTGCAGCAGGCCAAGGGCACGAAAGACTCCGTCGAAATCATGTTCTATGACACGATGAAGGGCGGTCATTGGCTCAATGACCCGGCGCTCGTTCGCACCCTCGTCACGAAATCGGCCTCTTCCGTTTACTGGCTGCTTGCTCACGGCGGCGATCTCCGCGACGTTGGTCTGATGGCCGGCGCCTCTCAGCCCCGTACGCATCGTCCGACCGGCGGTGCGCTCGTCGGCCCGGAAGTTGTCCGCACGCTCTACACGGCTGCTAAGAACCTCAAGATCGACGTGCGTACCAACACGCATGCCGAACAGATCCTGACCGACAAGAGCGGCCGTGTGGTCGGCCTGAAGGTTAAGGGCAAGGACGGCACGTACACCATTCACTCCAAGGCTGTGGTTGACGCAGCCGGCGGCTTCGGCGCCAACAACGAAATGGTTGCCAAGTATGTGCCTCGTCTGAAGGGCTTTGCTACGACGAACCATCCGGGCGCCACCGGCGACGGTCTGCTTCTGGCTGAAAAGATCGGCGCTCAGCTGATTCAGATGGATCAGATTCAGACGCACCCGACCGTTGTTCCGAACGTCGGCGAAATGATCACCGAAGCCGTCCGCGGCAACGGCGCTGTCTTGATCAACAAGGAAGGCAAGCGCTTCTTCAACGAGCTCGAAACCCGCGACAAGGTTTCCGCCGCCATCTTGAAGCAGAAGGACGGCGTTGCTTACCTGTTCTTCGACAGCGATATGCAGAAGTCCCTGAAGGCCACGAACAACTACATCAAGCAGAAGTACTGCCTCAACGGCGCTACGCTCGATGAAGTCGCCGGCAAGATGGGCGTTCCTGCCGACACGCTGAAGGCCACGATGGATGCGTGGAAGGCCGGCAAGGCCGCCAATAAGGACGCTTTCGGCCGTGCCGATATGCCGCGCGACCTCGACAAGGGCCCGTTCTACGCCATTCTGGTCACCCCGGCTGTTCACCACACGATGGGCGGCATCAAGATCGACCCGCTCACCCAGGTCTACAACACGAAGGGTCAGGTTATCCCGGGCTTCTTCGCTGCGGGTGAAGTCACTGGCGGCGTCCACGGCGGCAACCGTCTCGGCGGCAATGCTCAGGCTGACATCGTCACGTTCGGCCGCATCGCCGGCGAACAGGCCTACATCTTCGCCAAGCAGCTTGACGCTGCTCAGGCCAAGAAGTAATCCTTCCGGCTCATTCGTCTGAAGTGCTGGAGCGCTTCGTTCTGTTTCGGCAGAAGCGAAGCGCCTCACAGGGGAAAGGTGAAGTCCGAAATGCACGGTTCGAACGACATTGATTCCCAGAGGACGCAGCGATTCCGTTAAGGACAGCAACTTCGCACCAACTATTCAGACTGAACCCGAAAGACTCTTAAAGACCGCCGATCTGCATCAGATCGGCGGTCTTTTTGTATCTCTCGCCGCTCTCCTGCATCACATCATGGCTGAGATAGACTGTCGGGCACTTCACCATCGTCTCTTATCGTTCTAAGGACAATTTCGTCATGCAGGATCTGCTGCTGGTCGGCCCAGCACTCCAGCCGTCCGATTTTCTGGATCTGTGTCGAGCTGCCAAACCTGAATCGGTACTTTTTCATCCAGAGACGACGGCACTGCGGATAAAAGCTATTAACGCCGCAGCAGCCGATCAGCTTGAAGCGCAGGCTCAGGGAAAAGCGGTCGACTGTCTGCGGCTTCCCGCAGAGCTCTCTATCCAAAATGTCCGACTCATCGCACTTGATATGGACAGCACACTCATTGCGAACGAATGTATTGACGACATGGCCGCTATTGCCGGCTGCGGACCGGAGATGGCCCGCCTGACGAGAAAGGCTATGGAAGGTCTTTGGCCGTTCTCCAAAAATCTCGTTGAACGCGTGCGCCTTCTCAAAGGCGCCGACGCCGGAATCGCACTTCAAGCCTCAGAAAACATCTGTTTTTCGCCTGGTGCTCAGCGACTGATGCGCTTCATGCAGGCTCACCGCGTTGATCGCTGGATCATCTCCGGGGGCTTTTCTCAAATCGCTCGGCCTGCGGCTGCCAAATTAGGTATGACAGGCGTCATCTGCAACGAGCTTGTTATCGAAGACGGATGCCTCACCGGGGAAGTTGTCGGACCTGCAGGCGGACGCATTCTGGACGCAGACGGCAAACGACGCGCACTAGAAGTTTTGTCGAGCGCCGCAAAAGCCGAACTCTGCGAAACGATTGCCGTTGGAGACGGTGCAAATGATGTGCAGATGATCCGTGCTGCTGGCAACGGCTTTGCCTATCATGCCAAGCAAGCAGCCGCACAGGCCGCCCGGCTGCGCATTAACCATGCGGGACTAGACGCCATCGCGGCTTGTTATTCAGAGTATTGGACAGACGCACAGGTGCTGATCTAAAGAGTCCGATCGCAGAGGCGGCGAGGGTTTGATCCACCAGTCAGGACGCCGCTTTGCCGCACTCATTGGAGTTCCGCGGGGTGCCGGCGGTGCTCACCGCTTTTCTCCTCTGGAATCCATTCATGGGCTTCCTGCGGCTTTCTTGTGAGCTTGCCAGAGGCGAGCAAACACTTTAAAGCGCTGCACTCATTTTGATGTGCGGGATACCGCACTCCTCAAAAACATCTCCCTCAGCCTTGAAGCCAAGCGCTTCGTAGAACGTGCGGGCATGCGTCTGCGCATTCAGCCGGACCGTCTGCAGCCCTTCCTTCTTCGCATAATTGAGCACCGCTTCCATCAGCACACGGCCGACACCGCGCCCGCGAAAAGGTTTAAGCACAGCCAAACGTCCGATTTTGCCGTCTGGCGTCATACGTGCACAGCCGAGCGTCATGTGATGTTCGTCCCATGCAACGAAGTGAGTACTCACAGGATCGAGATCATCAATCTCTTCGGCTTTCGGCACGCCTTGCTCAGCAACAAACACCATGAGCCGAATACGTTCGCAAGGATGCTGCAGTGTTTTCCAATCACCGGTTTCGATATGAATCTGCATATTGACTTTCCTAACAAGATTCAGGCCTTGCCAGCATACACTGACAAGGCCTGTTGACTGACTCAAGCTGCTATTTTAAGGCTGCGTGAAATCTTTCCCCGCAGCTTTCGCTTTGGCAAGATCACCCGCCAGTGCAAAGGTGAGTTTGGAGACATCACAGAAGCGGCGAAGCGCCTTATTGACGTCTTCAACGGTCAGCGCCTCAATGGCGGCTTCGGTTTCCTTGGAGAACTGCCACGTACGGCCCGTTTCCAAATTGTTCACCCAATTGGAAGCCACCATACCGTCCTGCGCGCGATTCACCGCACGCGAGCCGATGATGCCGCGCTTGGCTTCGGCAAGCTCAGCTTCCGTAATGCCGTCACGGTAGGCACGAGCGAGCTCATCCTTGAGGCTCTTTTCGGCTTGAGCGAGATTCTGCGGCGCAACGATGGCGCCTACAGACCACTTAGCACGGTTGCCAAAGGACGGCAGCGTGATGTTTGAACCCGAGCCGTAAGAAAGACCTTCCTTCTGCCGCAGACGATTGACGATGCGGTTAGACAATCCATCCGAACCGCCGATGATCCAGTCAGCCGTGATCAAGGCCGGCATATCAGCATCGGAAAGATTGGCCGGCAAGTCCACGCGGGCAAAAAGCATCGCGTTTTCTTTGTCAGGCGTATCAATCACGAAACGAGCTGGCTCCACCGGCCGATATTCCGCAACAATGCGCTCAAACGGAATCTTGGCAGCCTTTTGGTCAATCACGTCGGCTTTGAGTTCGGCGGTCACTTCCGCCGCATCGAAGTCGCCCACCACGGCGATGTAACCGAGGCCGAGACCAAAGACATCGTTGTAGTAGCGCTTTACGTCGGCGAGCGTCACCTTTTCGAGGTCAGCGATCAGTTCCGCGGATGTTTCCGAATAACGGGCGTCTCCCTGAGGATAGGTATTGAAGTGCTTCGTAATGGCATCGCGGCCGAGCGTTGCCGGTTCATCTGAGCGAGCCTTGAGACCAGCAATCGTCTGGCTCTTGAGTGTTTCAAATTCCTTTTCCGGATAGCTCGACTGCGTAAAGAGCTCACCGACGAGCTTGAGCGCTGCAGCGAGATGCTCGCGATCCGTAGTGAAACTGAAGGGGGATCCGTCCATCTTATTGGCCGTGAATGCATCTTCAATCTGATCACGGGTCATCGTCTTCGTACCGCGCATGAGCATCGCCCCCGACAGCATCGGGATGGCGCTGCGGGCAAGCTCCTTATTGTTGCCCACATTGAAGCGCATCTTGACAACCACCGTGTTGCCGCGCGTCTGTTTGGGAAGCAGCGCCGTCTTAACGCCGCCCACCTCGATAATCTGCGTGCGCTTGTCGATGTTGTCCTGAGAAGAATCAAACGCTTCAACCTCAGCACCCGTTTCCTTAAAGGTAAAGCGTGAAATCAGTTCTTCAGCCGAAGGCGCCTGGGCAATTTCAGCGCGCTTTGGATGATCATCCGGCACAAAGAGCCCGACGACACGGTTGTCGCGAACAAAGTACTTCGCGGCGGCGGCATCGATCTGCGCAGGGGTGACGTTCTTCACCTGCTCGCGATCCACAAAGAAAAGGCGCCAGTCACCGAGTGCGATGTAGTCGGAGAGTTCAACGCCGAATTCCTCGGGGTCTGAGAGCGTGCGCTCAAACATCATCTCCTGATCGGCTTTCTGACGGTTAAGCTCCTCCTCTGTCACGCCGGAACGGGCAAAGGCATTCTCAATTTCCTCGATGAGCTTTTTCTTGACGGGTTCGATCGGGTCGCCCTTCTTTACCATGGCGCCGAACATCACAAAGCCGGGCTTAGCGGCGGCAACCGGCCAGCCGAAGACCCGGGAAGCCATTCCGGTATCCACCAGTGCCTTATAAAGACGACCGGTCGGAGCATCCGCAAGAATGTCCGCCGCCATCGCTGTGGCTTCATAATCGTCAGCCAAAGCCGACGGAATGCGGTAGCCCACTGCGACGAGCTGCTGCTCGCCCTTGCGGCGAATGAAGAACTCGCGCTCTCCGTCCGCTGTAGGTTCTACGGTCCATTCTTTAGGCAGTACGCGAGTGGGCTTAGGAATGACGCCGAAGGCTTCATTCACCCAGGCCAGAACCTGATCGCGATCGAACTTGCCCGAAATGGTCAGCACTGCATTGTCGGGTTGATAGTAGAGATGATAGAAAGCCTGCAGATTTTTAATTTCGACATTCTCAATATCGCTTCGAGCACCGATCGTCGAGCGGCCGTAGCTCTGCCAATCGAACATCACGCTCTGCATGCGCTTCATCATCACTGAAATGGGCTTGTTCTCTCCCATTTCATACTCGTTGCGCACCACCGTCATTTCGGTGTCGAGATCCTTCTGCGCAATAAAGGAATTGACCATAGCATCGGCCTGCCAGCCGATCGCCCACTTCATGTTGTCATCGGTCGCATTGAAACTCACGAAATAGTTCGTACGGTCAAGCCAAGTCGAACCGTTCATGCGAAAACCCCGGCGAGTGAATTCCGCCGTTGGATGGGGATAATTCTTCGAACCCTTGAACATCAGGTGCTCAAGCAGATGCGCCATACCCGTCTCACCGTAGTTTTCCTGGCGAGATCCCACAAGGTAGGTCATGTTGACCGTAGCCGTCGGTTTGCTGGCATCCGGATAAAGCACAACCTTGAGGCCATTGGCCAAACGGTACTCCGTGATGCCCTCCACCGTCACATAGGGCGTCGGCAGTTCGTTCATATTTTTATTCTCCTCGCCGGCCATAGCGGAGCCTCCGCCGACCGCAGCCGCCGCAACTGCAGCAGCAAACAAGACGTTATTGATCCAATGCATTGAGCGTTTCCTCACTGAAGAGCGGGATACACCAGCTTAGCTTCAAGCACGTGCATCACCCGCCGCTTGGCAGCTGCCGGCATCAACCAAGAATTGAACCTCGGGCGCCGGCATCTGAAACCCAAACCGATCGCAAGACCGGAATGCAGGTACCTTATCAGCGGGTCTGCAAATAAGACCCGTCAATGCGTTCCGAGATGTTACCGCCAGAGAAGAAAATTCGCCGTCTATCCGTCCTCTGCGGCAACGGAAAGAATCCAATAGATGACTCATGCTGCATCAAATTGAAATCTTCAAATCTATGCCTGAGAACACGTATTCCCAGAGACTCCGTTATCCTTCTCACCCGCACGAAATTCAATTGTTCAGTCTCCTGAGCTTTCTCGCTCTGAAGACCTGAAATCTCGTCACAAGAATTATGAAATTCCTCTTCGACATTTTCCCTGTCATCCTCTTTTTCGCCGCCTTCAAAGGCGCGGAATACTTCCCCGACGGAGCGCTCTCGCTCGCTTCGAGCTTTATGGGCGACGGCGTGACAGCAACGACTGCGCCAGTTTTCATTGCGACCGTAACGGCTATTCTCGCAACGATTCTGCAGGTGGGCTGGCTCAAGCTCAAAGGCGCCAAAGTCGAGCCCATGCTCTGGATCAGCCTCGCTGTCATCGTGGTTTTCGGCGGCCTTACGCTGTGGCTTAAAAACGAAATGTTCATCAAATGGAAACCGACGATCCTCTACTGGATCTTCGCTGCGGTGCTCGGATACGGGACCTACTCCGGACGCAGCTTTATCCGCATGCTGATGAAAGACGCCGTCGAAATGCCCGATGCCGCCTGGATGAAGCTTCAGTGGATGTGGATTGTCTTCTTCATCGTCGTGGGTATCCTGAACCTCGTGGTGGCGTACCTTTGCTCGACCGATGTATGGGTAAACTTTAAGCTTTTCGGCCTGATCAGCTTGACATTGATATTTACAATTGCCGCTGCCGTGTGGATGACAAAACAAGCACCCGGTCGGCAGAATTAATCGCAATTCCATTTCGCACAATCGCGCGTATACCGCGGCATGTACACGGTTGGAAGGGCTTCGCGCTCTTGCGGCCGTGCACTCTTAAAGAGACACAAAAATCATGGATAAAAAAGCTATTGCGCTCGGCGCAGCCCTTTTGATTGCGGCCGGCGCCGCCAACGCAGAACTGAAGGCCTTTAAGGTCAACGGGGAAACGGTGTCCGTCGCTGAACAAAAGGCGGTCTACGACCGCGCTGTCGCACAGGGTCAGCCTGCTGGCCCGGAGCTTGAAAGCCAGGTGAAAAACCTGCTGATTCAGCAGACTGCACTGCTGCAGGAAGCCAAGAAGGCCAAGATTCAGCAGAATGCCGACGTGCAGCGCGCGATCGACAACGCCCGCAATCAGATCCTCATTCAGGGCCTTGCTCAGGATTGGGCCAAGAAGAACCCGGTAAGCGATGCTGATCTTCAGAAAGCTTACGAAGCCGATAAGGCCTCCTATGGCGACACGGAATATCAGGTCCGCCATATTCTCGTGAAGACCGAAGATCAGGCCAAGAACCTGATTTCCCGTCTCGCCAAGGGCGCTGATTTTGGCAAACTCGCTCAGGAATTCTCCGAGGATACAGCCAACAAGGCTCAGGGCGGCCTCCTGGGCTGGGTTGTTCCGCGTTCCTTTGTGCCGGCCTTCGGCGCTGCGTTCTCTGCACTGAAGCCGGGCGAAGTCGCACAGGCTCCGGTTCGCACCCAGTTCGGCTTCCATGTCGTCAAGCTTGAAGCCAAGCGCAAGGCTGAACTTTATCCGTCCTTTGACAGCCAGAAGGCCGTGATTCACAACGCACTTGCCAACCAGAAGGTTCAGCAGCACTTCCAGGAACTGATTAAGCGCGCTGTCGTCAAGTAAGCCGTTCGGCCCGTGAAGTTCCACACTTAAAGGACTTCAGCCGTCTCACAAAACGCCTGTCGATATTCTTTCGTCGACAGGCGTTTTCATTGGCGCACAGCCTGCGAGACGTGCACAATGGCAAACATCTATCCGCTTCTTTCATCTTGAACGGATGCATTCCTTTTTCAAGGATCATAGAAATGCACTTTCAACATGCGACCGACGCCTTCACTCTGAAAAACGGCGTCAAAATTCCATGCATCGGCTTTGGCACCTGGCAGTCTGCCGACGGTCCCACTGCAGAAAATGCCGTGCGTGAAGCCATTGAAGCCGGCTACCGTCATATTGACACCGCCGCGATCTACCGCAACGAGCGCAGCGTCGGCCGCGGGATCAAGGATTCCGGCATCAAGCGTGAAGATATTTTCGTGACCAGCAAGGTCTGGAATACTTGCCGCGGTTACCAGACAACGCTCGAAGCTTTCGAAGAAACGCTTTCTGATCTTCAGCTCGACTACCTTGACCTCTACCTCATCCATTGGCCGGCTTCGCCTTCGCGCTTTGCAAACTGGACGGAACTCAACCTTGAAACCTGGCGTGCTCTCACTGAGCTCTATAAGGCTGGACGCGTCCGTGCTATCGGCGTCTCCAATTTCCGCCCGGCGCACCTTGAGCCGCTGATGCAGACTGAAGTGCAGCCCATGGTGAATCAAATTGAATATCACCCGGGCTACCTGCAGCGCGAAATCGTCGATTACTGCCGTGCTCACGAAATTCTGATCGAAGCCTGGAGTCCGCTCGGCTGCGGACGCGTGCTTACGGATCCTCGGCTGGTTGCCTTGGCCGAACGCCTCGGCATCACCACCGCGCAGCTTGCACTTCGCTTCTGCCTTGAAACCGGTACCTTACCGTTGCCCAAGTCCGTTACTCCCGAACGCATTCGCGCAAATCTCAACGTTTTCAGCTTTGCTCTGCCCGCGGACGTCATTGCCGAAATCCAGGCATTCCCGGAATTCGGCTTTTCCGGGCAAGATCCGGACAAAGTCACATTCTGATGGATCTTCAAAAAAGGATGGCTTGCGAGCCAAACGCTCTTAAATAAGAAAGCCGCATACGCCAACACCTTGGCCAAGCCAGCCAGCGACAAGTCATGCCGATGCCTGATGCACCGGCATGACTTGCTTTTAAGCTTTAATCCGCAGCGATAGGTCTGCAACTTATTCTTTCGACCGTCTTGTTCAAAGGAACTGTCTGCGCTAGATTACGCGAACCAGAGCGTTAACCTTTTTAGGAATAACGACTTCCTTCACTAATTCAGGCGAAAAGACGCTTCATGCTCAAGGCCCAAATTCGCAAGCATTTAGGAGAGCTCAGCCTTTCCATTGACCTTTCTGTTGCGAAAGGCATTACAGTGCTGCGCGGCGAATCCGGCTCGGGCAAAACGACTATTGCCAATCTGCTCTCCGGGGCGCTCAAACCCGACGATGGAGAGATTGAATTAGAGGGCCGCTCTGTCTTCAGCTCTGCGCGCGGCATCAACCTTGCGCCGGAAGCCCGCGGCATCGGATTCGTTTTTCAAACGGCCCGTCTTCTGCCGCACCTCTCTGTCGAAGAAAATATTCGTTTTCCTCAGACGGCCGGCAGGCGCAGACCGCGAGTTGATTTCGCAGAAGCAGTAGAGATCCTTGGCCTTGAACGGCTTCTCCATCGTCATCCTGGCAGCCTTTCCGGCGGTGAAGGACAGCGCGTTGCACTGGCTCGCGCACTGATGGGAACTGAATCGCTTCTCATACTCGATGAGCCGCTTTCGAGCCTTGATCCTGAGCGCCGCAGTCTGCTGATGGGCTTCATCGAACGTGCCGCACAAACGCTCGATGTTCCGATTCTTTATATCACCCATTCTGAAGAGGAGATGCGGCGGCTCGCCCGACGCGCATTTCTTCTTCAATCTGGCCGTTTGCGAGAAATGGATCTCCGCACGGCCGCTTCCCATAATTAGAGGAGTTCACAGACAATGAAGCTGTTCACATCTACATTGATCACTGCCGCTGCCGCCCTGACCCTTGCCGGCGCAGCACAAGCTCAGGTCACCGTCACGACAGGCGGCGGCTATATCAAAATGGTTGAGGCACTGACCGCCCAATATGAAAAAGACACCGGCGCAAAAGTTGAAAAGGCTTTCGGCGGCAACATCGGTCAGATGCTCGCTCAGGTTGAAAGCGGCAGTCCGGTTACAGTCGTTATTTCGGATGCTACGAGTCTCAAAAAATTCACAAAAGCACTGAATGCTGATGCCGGCGTCCGTTTGGGCGATACGCCGCTGATCCTCATTTGGCGCAAAGGCCTGACGCTCGCATCACCCGAAGATCTGACCAGCGATGCCGTCAAACGCGTGGCGATGCCCGACCCGAAGGCCGCAGTCTACGGACGCGCAGCCAAGGAATACCTCGATGGTTCCGGACTTGCAGAAAAAATCGCTGGGAAGCTCAATGTGGTTTCAATGGTGCCTCAGGTGATGTCCTATGTCTCCCGCGCAGAGATGGATGCGGGCTTTGTCAATCTCCTCGCAGCTCGTCAAGGCAAAGACAAGATCGGCGGCTTTGTCGCTGTGAAAGAAGGTTATGAACCTATTCGCATGACTGCTCAGCCGGTAAAAGGCGCAGCGGGCGAAGCCGATGACGTCAAAGCGTTTTTAACCTGGCTGGGGAGCCCCAAAGCCGACGCGGTGCTCGAGAAGTTTGGTGTTTCTCGTTAATCCCTTCGTTAGGCTTAATGCCTCCTTGAGAGGGAGACCGAAATCGTGACAGAAAGCTGGCTCTCGGCACTGAAGTCGCCGGAACTTATTTTTGCCGTCATGCTCACGGCAAAAACCTGCCTGGTGGCGGGAGCCGGATTTCTCGTGCTTGCACCCCCGCTCGCTTGGCTCTTCGCCCGGCGAGAAGGCGTTGGCGTGCGGGCACTGAGCTTTTTCGTTACCTTGCCGCTTGTCTTTCCGCCTGTTGCATTAGGCTACCTTCTGCTGCTACTCATCGGACGGAGCGGCCCGTTGGGCGGCATGCTCGATGCGGTCGGCATTTCAATCGTCTTCACGCCTTGGGCGGTCTATCTGGCTGCCTTCATCGCGGGGCTGCCGCTCGTCATTCGCCCGATTCAGGGAGCGCTTGCAAGCGAACAGCTCAAAGCGCTTGAATTTGCTGCGCGCGTGCACGGCGCACCGCCGCTCACCGTCTACCGCAAAGTTACTCTGCCGCTTGTACGCGGCCAGATTCTCTCCGGGCTGCTGCTCGGCATTTCTCGCGCAAGCGGAGAAGTGGGCATCACGATGATGGTAGGCGGGAACATTTCCGACCGCACCAATACACTCTCGCTTGAGATTTGGAATGCGGTTTCACGAGCAGACTTTGATGTTGCGACCACGCTCTGCCTGCTGCTTTCAGCCTTCACGCTTTTAATTTTTATCGTGCTCGACCGTCTGCAGCGCCGCGCCAGCGCACTTTAAAGCGGTCCTAGGGCCTTTCAGCAGCGTCCGCGAAAGCTTTGTTTCGCGGATGCTGAAATGTAAACAACTGATTTTAATCACCGGCCCCCAAAGCCTTAAGCGACTCCAGCACGGATTCCTTCGTCAGCTTCTCCGCTTTGGCCAGCTGATCGGCGGACAGTTCGTGGCGCAGCACGCGGGCATCTGCCGCTGCATTGCGGTCTGGAGCATAGTTTTTTTGAGCCTGTGAAGCAGCGCGCATCAGTACATACGCCGCTGCCGGATCCTTATCCACGCCGTCCCCCGTCATCAGAAGCTGAGCCAATGCACGCTGAGCACCGGGGAAGCCTCCGTTGGCTCCGCGCCAGTACCATTTAGCCGCTTCCTTGAAGTCAACCTCCTGGCCGTTGCCCTGAGCAAAATAATCTCCAATGTTGCGCATGGCTTCCGAACTGCCGTGCTTGGCGGCCACACGGTCCCAAATCAGCGCCTGACGCGGATCGAGTTTGACGCCGAGACCGGCACGATAGGCCGAGGCAAGCGCAAGCTGGCAGTCAACATCACCGAGATAGGCGCCTTTTTCCCACCAGGCGGTAGCGCTGAGCGGCTGACGGTGCGTACCAAGTCCCTGATTGAGCATGTCACCCAAGTAGTACATCGCCCTGGGGTTGTCCTTAGCTGCTTCCTTTTGGAAAAGCTTCGTCGCCTCAGCGTATCTCTGCGCTTCAAGAAGCTTGACGCCGTCTTCAATGGGGCCGGCAGCGGCCAGCGCAGAAACCATTAAAAGCGAAGAACAAAGTGCGGCACTCAAAGCAGCACGGGCGAAATTCTGGGTCATCAAGATGCTCCTAAATACGATCGGCGGCACGCTTGCCCATTTGAGGCCCTATGCCGCTCATTTTCTTCTGCACGCCAATCTAGCAAGTCAACCTTAAGCGGATCTGCTCTCGGAAGACCTTCCGCCGGCAAGCAGCACCGGCTCATGACTGCGGGGTTCAGTCGGCATCTTTTCATCTGTCACAGGCAAACGCTCGATGAGTTCAGCAACAGGCTGATCAATCATCGGATCACGCAGGAACTCGCGGTACCATGCGAAAAGCGGGCCCTCCGGTTTATTGACATTCGGCTGGGCCGGCTGAACCAGACCATTGCAGGGATCAATCAGCAGCACGGCAAAGGCATCGGCCAGCGTTTTTTTCTCCGGATCGCACAAAAGCGCCCAACCGGTTTCCCGCCGCTTTTCGTCAAGCACCACCGGGGCGCAGTAGCCTTTTTCGGAGAGTTTCACAAGGATGCGCTCGATCCCCTGAGGATAGCTGTCCACTGCACGAGAAAGCGCCAGCTCAGACACACAGGGAGATCCCGACGCTCGAGCGCTCGTGAGTTCGCGAAGCAGCGCAAGCCCTGTGAGGAAATCGTTTCCGAGCTTATATGAATCAGCGAATCGTCCGGAAGTGAGCTGCGGAAGCGTCGCGGTAATCGCAGCCCCGGCGAAAACAAGCATCCAGGCAATATAAAACCAGAGCAAAAATACCGGAAAGGCCACAAAGGCGCCGTAGATAGAAGAGAGCGTCCCTGCGGTGATGTAATACTCGAAAGCCTCGCGGAATACCTGCCCGGCCAAAGCGACAGCAGTACCGCCCGTCAGCGCATGCGTGAACGGCACACGGCAGTTGGGAACCAGTTTGAAGAGAATGGCATAGCCAATGGTCTGCAGGATGATCTGAATAAGTGCGAAAAGCCAGCCCGGCAGCCCCCCAGTCCCTGCTGCCCCTGCGGCGATGCGGATGGCTTGCGTTGAAAGCGTGATTGAAAGCGCAATGGCAATGGGCCCAAGCGTGAGAAGTGCCCAGTAAATCATCGCCCGCTGAGCCCACGAACGCATGCGGCGAACGCGAAAGATGCGGTTCACTGTCACGAAGAACTTGTCAATCATCAGGAGCGCAGTGAGTGCCAAACCAGCCAGACCAAAAGCACCAAGGCCGGAAGCATGGTCACTGAAGACCTTCAAGTACTTCATGATCACTTCACTGTAGGAGAGCGGCAGCACTGACATTACCGCTTCCTCGAGCGCTGCCCGCGTCTCAGAAAAACTCGGGAACGCTGCAAAAGCGGCAAGCGAGACAGCCAAGAGCGGAACAAGCGAAAGGAGCGTCGTCAATGTCATTGACGAAGCTACTTCCTGAAGCTGCGCCTCTCGCATACGAGCCACCGCGAACCCGGCCAAGTTTCGAAGCGTATTCAAGAGCTGCCGGCGGCGAAGAGCCGTAAGGAGCGGTGTATTTTCGGGTATTGACATACAGCATTCGCTCAAAGAAAAAGCATTCCATCTATTTTGGTCATTTTAACCGTCAGTCTGATTGTCTCCGACTGCACTGCAAACATTCACGCGCCAAAATAAAACGACCCGAAGGAACCGCAAAAAAGCAGCTCCTTCGAGTCGTTCGGGCCCCTCTGCATCAACCCTAAAAGGGTTAGCTGCAGAGACTTGCCGGAGAGCGTGAAACGCTTATATTGTCAGCTTCACGACACGGTTGGCGTCAATCACCTCGAAGGTGCTGCCATCCTTCACCAAGCCGCGAATATCCGTTAATTCCTCAGGCAGTCCCCAAGCTTCGACCACAGCTTCCTGGGCCACATCGATGACAACGAGTACGTTCCAGTTTTTGGACACGGCATAGAGCTTGCCGTCTTCATAGACCATACCAGTCACATAAAGTTCGCCAAGAGAGCGATCCTTCTTAAGCATCTCGGCTGTGGGGACAAACTCGCCTGAAAGCATCCAGTCCTTCATCAGCGCCTTGCTGATGACAAACTGCTTCTTATTCTTGTTGTCAGGCACGGTAGCCATGAAGACATAGCGTCCATCGGTAGCACTCGAATGAATGTAGGAGAACTTCGCACGTTCCGTATCGATTCGAGCTCGGCCAAGACCGCCGACAGCCTCAATGTGGCTTCGCCCGGTAGTGAAGTTGGGCCAGCCCTGAACATCATCGGCCTCCGGATTCTGTCGAACACGCAGAAGCGACTTGTTGGAGCCCATCAGCACATAAGCGTCTTTGTCCAACGCTGTAATACCCACCAAGTCAAGCACATTGGCCGAGAACCAGGGATCCATAGCAGCATGGAACTTGGGTGAGAGGTCGGCGTTGAGGAACCAAAAATCATATTTGGAAGCAACGACGTACTCGCCTCGAATTTTGGCGATGGTATTGAGTTTGGCTGAAATGCCCTGCACTGCGCGGGTCTCTTCAATTTTGAGGCTGCCGTTGAGTACGACAGGCGCATTGGCGGCATTGTGCTCAAACTTAATTCCGAGGCGTTCCGCGTTAGGCGCATAAGCAAAGTCAGGCTCTTTCACATCTCGTTTGCCGAGGAAATTGAAGCCCGAGAACATGCCTTCCCAACTGTCCGAAGACCAAACAATGTACTTCGGATTCCACGAAAAGCGCCAAGGATCTCCCTGCCCCCAGTTTGGCGGAAGACCGGTCGTCCAAGCCGCCTGAAAAGCGTTCGAAGCAAGAATGAAGGAGACAATGCCGAAAGCGATCTGCATAAAGCCAGTCGTCGGACGCCACCGTTTGCCTTTGAGTTCCGCGATGAGTGCATCAAAACGCGGAGCAAGGAAAAGTGCGAGTCCGAAAAGCATCACCACACACCAGAAGACGATTTCCGCCCACATTTGAGTGTGGAGTCCCATGATTTCAAGACCAAAGCCCTGTCCCACATCACGAGCGGCATGGACGCCAAGATGGCGGAAGGATGACCAAAGACCGACGGCAGCCATCACAAGCATGGTCGCCAGATACTTTGGCTTGAAACCATATCGCACCATGAAAAGTGCCACTACGCCGATGAAGGCCATTTGCTCACGTTGTCCCCAGCAGAGCGTGCAGGGGCTGTCACCCATCAGGTAGCCAAGAATGAGGTTGGCAATACCGACCGGGAGAAGAACAATTAATAAGCCTCCCCAGCAGACGATGTCATACCAGGTTTTGGCTTTTTTGATATCGCCGTCGGTGATCGGCTTGGAATAATCAACCATTTGCAGATCTCCGAAGGTTAGAGGTTGAGGACGCCGAGAATGCTCGTCGACACGTGACCGACGTACATGAGTACAACCATGAGCCAGCCGACGATGGTCAGTCTCCAAGCTAATTTTTCATGCTCAGGCTTAAACCAGATCAGCAGCACGGCGATGAGCAGTATTACAAGCTCAACGAATTCCATTTGCTTTCCCTTTGGGAGTTGTTAAGAGCGTTCATAAAGTTGAACGAAGTGCTGGGATTCTGATGGAGTGCTATTGCAGCTGGAAAGGGTTGATTACAATAAGTAACAGTTTTTTTGCTTATGTGAAATGATCGAAAAAGTCGACATCTAGATAAATATACCTATAAACACATTGGTAAACAATGAATTCAGTAAAGGGATATACGTATATTCCGTTATCCGCTTCTCCATAAACCAGAACTACTGGTCAGTTAAAAATATTTTTTTGGTATGCCAGTATATTTGAAACTTGCGGCGCTGCTGAAAGTGTTTTTTGCTGCTCTGTCGGCATACAAAAAACCTGATCATGGATGGATTGCTCCTTGAGCGCCAAAAGGCGTCGATACGCTACTGCTTCAAAAAGGGCGCTCGTTAAATAAAAAAAGCAGCGTGATATTGCTCACGCTGCTTTATGAAATTGGCGTCCGTAAGGCTTCCCGGACTAGAGACCGGTTAGGAAGCAAGGCGCTTTGGACGCCGGATTATTGCGGTCACGATGGACTGCAGCAGGCCGCTCACGCTTCAAAAGCGCCCTTCACGATCACTTTGCCGTCCTGCATCATGCGGCGCCCCTTCATAAAGACGTCGGCAAGCTCAAGCTCATCACCGAAGATCAGCAGATCGGCGTCCTTGCCCGGCTGTACTCGGCCCTTGGCAGCCAATCCCAGTGCATCGGCAATAGTTGCCGTCATCGGACGGAGCGCTTTGTCAAGACCAATCTTTTCGGCGGTAGAGCGCACCGCTTCCAAGTCGCAGTCAATGGAGCCAACGCCAAAGCCCACCATCTCGCCGGCTTCGTTGAAGCGCGGCATCGAACCCTGACCGTCCGAAGAAAACGTGATGCGGTCGAGCGGAACATCCTTTTCGAGCGCCGCGATAAGCGCGTCCGCAGCGGATCCCATCCAGCAGCCGCCGCCCGTGGTGATATCGATAAAGCCGCCCATTTTGGCAAAGCGGCAGGCTCGCTCAAATACTTGAGGATGACGGGCAACATGCGTCGGACGCATATGCTTGGCCGGGATGCCCTTCGGAATCGCAGCTTCAAGCGGGTCAAAAATCGCATCCCCCCAATCACCGCAATGCACATGCAGAAAGCCTGTTTTGCCGGTAAGCATGCCGGCGACGCGGATTTCTGAAAGGAGCCGCAGCACTTCCTGATCGGTCGGGAAAGACGAGCGATGGTCGCCCATAGCAATCTTGACGCCCAAGCATTCGGGAATGGCAAAGAGATCTCCCTTCACCGATCCGGTGATGGTCGCCGGCGGATAAGCGTAGTTGCTCGTCCACATCCAGCCCGAAGCGCCTTCAACGGTAAGGCCGCGCACCTTGGCGAGCAGATTTTCAATTGAGCGCGACATGCTGTCGGTGCCTGACACGCCCATGAAACTCGTCACACCGCCTTTGACCAAGGAGGAGAAATTGAGCTCTGGGCAGCGGCTTGCCCAACCGCCCTCGCCGCCGCCGCCGGTGACGTGAATGTGCTGGTCGATCAGGCCCGGCGTCACGCGCCGACCCGCTGCATCAACCGTTTTCATCCCGGGGATATTCACATTTTCAAGATGCGGTTCCACGGCGATGATCTTGCCGCTGGCGATAAGAATGTCACGCATGCCGACATGTTCAGGAGCATAGAGATCCGCATTGCGGATGAGCACGGCTTGGGTCATTGGTGAAGTGCCTCTTGTCAAATAAAGTGAAAGCGGGGAATGAAGAAGCGGCAGGCATCCTTCTTAATCCATGAGGACGTACTGCCGCATGCGCTTTCTGCGGGAAAACCGATATTTTAGGCCTTGCCGGCGTCAGCCGGCATCCTGCATTCTTTCTAGATACGTTGTTTTCGCCCGGCCGCCGCTTAGGCCTTGGGATTCTCCGGCGCTGTCCGGCCATGCAGCCCGTAGGTATTGGCTGAACGCTCGGAAAAGAGCAGATAAAGCGTCACCAGAATCGTAAAGAATGAAATGCCGTAAAAACCAGAAGACATGTTGTATGGAACACCGAGGATGACGGCATTCAGGCCGTCAGAAGCTGGTCCCGCGATCCAGACGCAAACGAGCGCCGTAAAGAGCGTCAATCGGCGGCGTCCGAAAGCCAAAAGGAAAAGCGCCAGCAGAATGGCGAGCGCATTGACCGTCGCCGGAATCAAACTTTTCAAAACGGGACCGACAAAATCAATGGAAACGGCAAGCACATTGGCAGCTTCCCCCGCCTGACGCCCGAGCTCAAAGAGCGACAGTGCCGCCTTAACGGAAAGGATAAGCAGCACAACGCAAAGCAGTCCGCCCAGTCCTGCAGGCCGTCCGGCAGGACGACGAGCCGGCGGCACAACGCGGCCGATCACCCAAAAGAAAAGCGCCAGCAAAACGGGAATCAGCACCATCAGGCCCATACCCATGGAGGAAAGTTGGACGTTGAAAAACTCTGTCATATCAAACGGGGAAAAAAGCAGAAAACATAAAAACGGTCTGATCAGCGAAGCGATTCGCTCACGTCACTGTTTCGTCGGCCGGGAAGTGCCGTTGCATGTCCGGGACAGTCCGGCTCGGGCTGCTGGAGTTCAGCAAGGATTCCGCAAGTGCGTGCATCACAGTGTTTGCCCTGACAGTGCGCCTCCAGATCGAGCAGATGACGGCGCAGTTCCCGCAAGTCCTTCAAGCGTCTGTCGACGGCTTCCATGTGCTGATGAATAAGCTTATGGGCGAGTTCTGCACCCTCTCGGCTGCCTTCATCAAGCGCTCCAAGAAGCTCTCGAATTTCAGACAGTCCGATATCGAGATTACGGCAGTGCCTGATGAAATCGAGCCGATTCACATGAATCTGACCGTACTGACGATAGTTATTGGACTCACGGCGCGGTTCAGGCAAAAGCCCCTGCTTTTCGTAGTAGCGGATCGTTTCCGGGGTATTCCCCGTTAACTCTGCAAGTTCTCGGATGCGCATAAGGACTCCGTGAAAGTAATTGTGCAAGCGACAGTGCGCTCGCCGGCCTTGGCCTGCAAACTACTTTAAAAGAAGCGCTGCGCCACGGTTGAAAACTGCCTTCAAAAAAGTGCTTGACATTGTAACGACTTCAAGGTGTGAAATGCTCATCAAACGGAAAACACAGTCGTCCGATACGGATGACTCATCAATTGTCAGAACTATGAAAACGCTTACCCTGCATTTCCCCGACATGTGCTGCCCGGTCGAATTCGGTCCGGTGGAGCACGCCCTCGCAGCGCTCTCAAGCGACATTCGTGCCGTGCCGGATTATTCCGTGCGCCGCGTGAAGATCAATGTCCCAGACCGCTCTCCCCTTGAAAAAAACGACATCCTTGCCGCAGTAAGCAAGACCGGCCAGTCTTTTGACGTCGCAGCCTCGAGCGGCTGGAGTGACGATCCTAGCTTTGACCGCGTACGCATTACGGTGCCGGAAATGGATTGCCCCGTCGAAGCCGGTGAAATCGAGCGCGAACTCAAGAAAGCCGGCATTGCCGATTACGAAATCGACATCATGAATCGCCGCATTCTGACGAGCGGCGATGCCGCCCACGGCGTGCTGGCCGCCGTGAAGGCTGCGGGATACGAGGGCACTCTGGAAGCCGAAGCTTCCGCGAGCACAGCCAAAGGGCAGACGCTTCTTTCTGTTCCGGAAATGGACTGCCCGGTTGAGGCGGGCGAAATCGAACGCGAATTCAATGCCGCCGGCATCAAGGGCTATGAAATCAACGTCATGAACCGCACCATTGCGGTGCCGGCGGCCGCTGCAGCGGCCGCACAGGCTGCGATCAGTGCTGCCGGTTATGAATCGACCGTCATGAAGGCGCGTGAACAGGAAACCGTCTTTGAAGACCGTACCCCCTGGAAGCGCTATATCCTCGCCTTGATTATTGCACTCGGCTGCGAATTCTTTGAGGTGGCTGCCGACAACGGCTACATCACGCTTGACGAATTCCTCGTCAAAGGCATCACCCTTGCGCTTGCCGTCCTGGCCATTTTCATGGTGGGACTCACAACCTTCAAAAAGGGCATCCAGAGTGTCATGAAGGGCACGCTCAACATGAACACCCTGATGGCCGTAGCCGTTACGGGCGGTGTCCTTATTGGTGCCTGGCCGGAAGCAGCCATGGTGCTCGTTCTTTTTGAAATCAGCGAAGCCATTGAACAGCTTTCCATGACCAGAGCTCGCCGCTCGATTCGCGACCTGATGAGTGTTGCGCCTGAAAAGGCGCTCGTCGCACAGGGCAGCGGCAAGTATGTTGAGATGAAAGTCGAGTCCGTCGGCCCTGGTGCGCAGGTGCGCATTGCGCCGGGCGACCGCGTTCCGCTTGACGGCAAGATTGTCGAAGGCACTACAACGCTCGACCAGTCCATGGTGACGGGCGAATCCATGCCGGCAGAAAAAGGACCGGGGGCAACGGTGTGGGCCGGGACGGTGAATCTGACGTCGACGATTGAAGTCACGGTGACGGCTGCCGCTTCCCAGTCACTGACGGCCCGCATCATTGAAGCCGTTGAAAATGCTCAGTCCTCCAAGTCGCCCGTACAGCGCTTTGTCGACAAGTTTGCCGCGGTCTATACGCCGATTGTGTTCGTGGTGGCTTTGTGCGTTGCGATCGTGCCGCCGCTCTTCCTCGGCGACTGGCTCGGCTGGCTCTACAAGGCACTTTGCCTGCTCGTTATTGCCTGCCCGTGCGCACTCGTCATTTCCACGCCGGTCACCATCGTATCGGCGCTCGCTACTGCGACGCGCTGCGGCCTGCTGATTAAAGGCGGTCTCTTCCTTGAGGAGGCGCGCAAATTAACCAATATCGGTTTGGATAAGACCGGCACGCTCACGAAGGGTGAGCCTGAAGTCGCCGGCATCACGCTTTTGGGCGGCGCCGACCGCAAACAGGTACTGTCACTCGCCGCCAGCCTCGGCGCCATGAATAAGCACCCGCTTTCGGCCGCCATTGTCCGTGAAGCCAAGAAAGAACACGCTGAGATTCAGCCGGTGGCAGATTTCACGGCGCTTCCGGGCGAAGGCGTCACCGGCCGCATCGGAACGGGACGTGCATCACTCCTTAACCTCGCGGCGCTTGACAAGCGGGGGCTCTCTTCGGATGAGGTCGCCGACGCCTTCAATCGAGCCAGCGAAAACGGCATGTCGAGCGTAGCGCTCGCGGATACCTTCGGCGTACTGGCAGTCTTTGTCATGGCTGACGAAATCAAGGCTGATACGCGAAGCGGTCTTGCCCAGCTCAAAGCTGAAGGCATTACGCCATGGCTCCTTACGGGCGACAATGAACGCGCCGCACATGCGCTCGCCGGCAAGCTCGGACTTGAGAACGTGAATGCTGACCTGCTTCCTGAAGCCAAACTTGCACGCATTCGTGAGCTTCAGGGACAAGGTCTTACGGCGATGGTCGGCGACGGCATCAATGACGCTCCGGCGCTCGCACAAGCCGACATCGGCATTGCCATGGGCGTTCGCGGGACCGACAGCGCGATTGAAGCTGCTGATATTGCTGTGATGGACGACCGCATTTCGTCGGTGGCAACGCTCGTTCGTCTCTCGCGTATGACCCACAGCGTGCTCGTACAGAACATTGCTTTCGCGCTCGGCATCAAGATCATCTTCACGATCCTCGCTATCAGCGGATTCGCGACGATGTGGATGGCTGTCTTTGCCGATACGGGCACTTGCCTCATCGTGGTTGCCAACGGTATGCGTCTGATGCGTGTGAAGCCCAAACTCGACCGCATGGCGGCGGAAGTGGATCGTGCCGCAGGCACTGCGCCGCAGACGCACGTTCAGACGGCTGCTGCCTGACACACTAAAAAATCTGTTTTTCCCCTTTATTTAACTCAGAGGCAGACTGGATGGCAGTAGCGTCCAGCCTGCCTTTTGCATTGCATTCGCGAATATCCGAACGATAAGAGCGGATCCGCTATCATCATCGGTAGGAACGCTGCCGCAGGCTCGCTCATCCGTCGGGCCAAAGGCAAAGGAAGGAGTTCATTGCATGCCGTCAGACCCGCTCAACCTTGAACCTAAAAACGGCGACTTTGTGGACTACATCGAATCGCTGCAGGCCAGCTCGCAGAAAAATCTTGACGGCATCACGCCGCCCATGACGGCCGATCACCACATCGGTCTGCCGCCAAACGCTGCCGGACGAGCCGATGACGGCATCAGTCTCAAAGATCTGATCGCGGCCTTCCGCCGAAAAACCGGCATGCCCAAGGCTTCGCCGCAGGATTCGAGCCGAGAAGCCGCCTTGGCGCGGATGGAGTCGTCGGCCAACCCCAATGCTCCTGAACCCGTCATTGCAAAACCCAAAAAACTCGACCCGGCTGCCAAATTCGCCGTATCCATCTGCTGGATGCTCGGATTTATGGGAACGGCCATCGGTGTCAATGAAGATCAGCCTGCCGTACTGATGTTTGCGGCCTTTGTATTCTTTGTCGGCGTCATCCTAGCCGTCAAATTCAATTCGACAGCGCAGAACGGCGGACAAAGCGCCTTCGGGAAGCGTCGCATCAATCGAGCAGGACGCAAATAACCGCAGGGGCGGCGTACAGCATTTTGCCTACCTATCCTCCGATCAAAACAAAAAAAGGCGCTTTTAGAGGCGCCTTTTCTTTGGATTACCCCGCATCAAATATGGACAGAACCGCACGCTGGGGGTAATTTTTTACTCATGCTGAATAGAGGCGCAGTGCGAATGAACGCCGCTCGACGGGGGCACCCAAAAATAGGAAGAGCGTCGCAAGGTCAAACTGCCGAAACGACCGGCTAGGCATGGACGGTCAGTTGGTCATCGCCGAAAGACGACGATGACTCCCGAACGCTGCATTGTCAGACGTTCGGAGGCGCTATCGGCGGCGAAGCTTCTTCATGAACGGCTTCCGTCTCCGCGCGCCCGATCTTTCACGGACGCCGCGCAGAGTACGGCGTTTATCAAAGAGCGGCGCCGCAACAAACGGATTACAGATCTGAAGGCTGCTCCCGCACGATTGCGGCGCAGCCTTTTTCAGTTTCGACCCTCCCCAACAATCCGTCACTACAAAAAAATCATGGCAGCTTCCTCAACACCCTCCGCCGCTTCCGGCGGCTCGACCGAAACCATCGGTCTGCGCCGCGAGGTTGG
>OGRL01000779.1_pt1 | contig 26316 bp, 14 predicted proteins | sample 1553481 | NCBI WGS metagenome assembly OGRL01 (sample SAMEA2580036, study PRJEB22360) | human gut metagenome
CGATTATCAAGACACAGGATACCGTTTATCTGAAAGAAATCACAGCACCACAGGGATATGTAGTAAATGCAACGGCAACAAATGTAAAACTGGTAGCAAGTAAGACCTCAGCTGTAACCGTGGAAAATAAGGAGCAGCTTGCAGAGCTTACTGTTTATAAAGAAGGTCAGGTGCTTACCGGAGCAGAAGTCAGTGAGAGTGGAACCGTATTCCATTATGAGAACCGCAGACAAAAAAATGCTGTTTACAACGTGTATGCCGGAGCAGATATTGTGACTGCGTATGGTACAAAAGTGTACAGCAAAGGTGATCTGGTGAAAGAAAATCTGACAACAGGTGAGAATGGCTCTGTTACCCTGAAGAATCTCCATCTAGGAACTTATGTGGTAAAAGAAGCAAAAGCACCGGACAACTTCTATAATGGCGGCGAAGAAAAGACAGTGACGCTGACTTATGCCGGACAGAATAAAGAAGTTGTATTTGCGGATGTCACCTTCAACAATGAGCGTCAGAAAGCAGAAGTCACTGTAGTAAAACAGGATAAAGATACAAAGAAACCGCTGGAAGGTGGTATTTTCGCCCTGTATGCGGCAGACGATATCAAAAATGCAGATGGTGTAGTTGTTGTAAAGAAAGGCACCCTGATTGAGAAAGCCACTACCGGTGAGGATGGAAAGGCAAAATTCACAGCAGATCTGCCTATCAATCATTCCTATTCCGTAAAAGAAGACCAGGCACCAGAAGGCTATGTAAGAAATACAGAAGACGTGTATACGTTCAAGTTCTCTTACACCAATGATAAAGAAGCAACCGTATCTTTCGCCCATACCTTCAGCAATGACCGTGTGACAGCAAAAATCAATTTATTCAAAGTTGATAAAGAAACAGGAAAAGCCGTTCCGCAGGGCGATGCAACACTGAAAGGTGCAGTCTACGGATTATATGCCCGTGAAGATATCGTGCATCCGGATGGAGCAACCGGTGTGATTTATAAAGCAGGGGAACAGGTGGCTTCTCTTACAACGGATGAAAAAGGACAGGCTTCTGTAGATGGCTTATATCTTGGCAAATATTACGTCAAGGAGATCACACCACCGACCGGATACCTGGCAGATACAGAAGAACATGATCTTGAATGTAGTTATGAAGGTGATATGACTGCAGAAGTAAAAAGAGAATGCATTTCCAGTGAACAGGTGATCAAGCAGCCGTTCCAGATTATCAAAGCAGCCAACAATGGAAAGACCGATGCAGATCTGTTATCCGGAGCCGGATTTACAGTTTATCTGAAATCTTCCCTTACAAAGAAAGCAGATGGAAGCTATGATTTTGATTCTGCTAAACCAGTAGTGAGTGGAGAAAACGGAGCTACTGAGATTTTTACAGATGAAAAAGGTTATGCCTGCAGTATTCCATTACCATTTGGAAGCTATATTGTCCGTGAAACAACAACACCACACAATTACAAGCCAGTCGATGATTTTGAAGTGAATATCACAGAGAACCATCCGAATGAGCCACAGATCTGGCGTGTGCTTCTGGACAAAGAGTTCAAGGCAAAATTGAAAATTGTGAAAAAAGACGATGAAACAAAGAAATCAGTCCTGATTGCAGGAACAGAATTTAAGGTATATGACCTGGATAACAAAAAATATGTGGAGCAGGTAACTACTTATCCTGTGACAACCACACACAAGTCCTATTTTACAGACAGTCAGGGTTATCTGATCATGCCAAAGAACCTGAAAATCGGACATTACCGGATTGAGGAAGTCAACGCACCGGAAGGGTACACAATCAACAAGAATTATATGGAGATTGCTGTTGATGCAAACACTGCTTATCAGATGGATTCAGAAAGCGGCGATGCCATTATCACAGTTGATTACGAGAATCATCCGGTAAAAGGAAAGCTGACGATCTATAAAAAAGGTGAGATGCTGAGTGGATTCAAAAAGGATTTTGTTTATGAAGAAAAATATCTGAAAGGTGCAGAGTTTAACGTCTATGCAGCGGAAAATATCTACACACCGGATTATCAGAAAGATGAAAATGGAAACAGACAGCTGATTTATGCAAAAGATGCTCTGGTAACAACGGTAACGACCGGGGAAGACGGAAAAGCAGTTGCAGATAACCTGCCGCTTGGTTCTTACTATGTGGTAGAAAAAACAGCACCGGAAGGATTTGTTCTGAACCATGACAGATCGGATGTAGCATTTGTCTATGCAGATCAGGATACACCTGTGATCGAACAGGAAGTGACTGTTGGTGATGACAGACAGAAAGTTGCAATCCAGGTAGAAAAACAGGATGCAGAAAACGGAGCAACGGTAGAAGGTGCAGTCTTTGGCATTTATAACAAAGATGATATCAAAGCAGAAGGCAAAGTCATTGTCAACGCTGATACCCTGTTACAGGAAATGACTTCTGATAAAGATGGAATTGCTTCCTGTACGCTGGATCTGCCACTCGGACAGTATTATGTAAAAGAGTTAAAGGCACCGGCAGGATTCGTTTCTTCCGATGAAGTTCTGAATCTGGATGCTTCTTATCAGGGACAGGACGTGAAGACAGTAAAACTGAAAACAGTGAAGAAGAATCAGCCGACAACGGTTGAAATTACAAAATCAGATGTGACAACAGGTGTGGAACTGGATGGAGCAAAACTCACCGTTCTTGATAGAGAGGGGAATGTCGTAGATCAGTGGACTTCTGTAAAAGACCAGCCACATGTGATTAAACGACTGACCGTTGGGGAGGAATATACCCTTCGTGAAGAAATCGCACCGTATGGATATCTGAAAGCAACGGATGTGAAGTTCACACTGGAAGATACCGCAGAGATTCAGAAGGTAGAGATGAAAGATGAAGTGCCGACAGGACTTTTAATCATCAACAAAAATGGAGAATTTTTGGATAAAGTGACACTTCTGGACAATGTAAAAGGCACTGTGGAGCATCTCTTCGAATATGTAACCGGAAGCCTTACAGATGTGACTTTCGATGTATTTGCTGCGGAAGATATCAAAGCGGCAGATGGTGTCAGCAAAGATTATTACAAAGCAGATGAAAAAGTAGGAACTATTACTACAGATTCCAATGGTATTGCACAGATGGATAATCTCCCGGCAGGCAAATACTATGTGAAAGAAGTTAAAACTGCCCATGGCTATGTATTGGATGGAGAACCGAGATATGTTGATCTTTCCTACCGTGATCAGGACACACCGGTAATCACTTATGATGAAAAATGGCAGAATACCCGTCAGAAAGTAAAGGTTACTGTTCTGAAGAAAGAAAAAGATACAGACCGTGTTCTTGCAGGCGGCGTCTTCGGCCTTTATACCAGTGAAGATATCAAAAATGTAAACGGAGATGTGTTGCTTGAGAAAGATTCCCTCATCGAGCAGAAAGCAACCGATGAGAAAGGACAGATCACTTTTGCGGCAGATCTTCCAGTAGATGGAAAATATTATGTAAAAGAGAACAGTGCACCGGACGGATTTGTGACAACGGAAGAAGTGCAGGAGTTTACCTTTGAATATGCCGGAGAAGATCAGGCAGAAGTAAGCTATGATTTTACGTTTGAAAATCAGCCGACCACAGTGGAACTGACAAAAACAGACCTGACCACAGGCAAAGAACTTCCAGGTGCACACCTGAAAGTGACGGATGCAGATGGAAATGTTGTGGATGAATGGACTTCTACAGAAGAATCTCATGTGATCAAAGAACTTGTTGTAGGTAATGAGTATACCATGACGGAAACAAAACCGGCAGACGGATATGTTACTGCAGAGAGCATTACCTTTACGGTTGAGAATACAGCTGAGATTCAGAAGCATGAGATGAAAGATGATGTGACCAAGGTTCAGATCAGCAAGACAGATATCACAGGAGATACAGAGATTCCTGGTGCAAAACTAACGATTCTTGATAAGGACGATCAGGTAGTAGAGAGCTGGACTTCCACAGAGGAGGCACACTATATTGAAAAACTGCCAATTGGTAGATACACCTTACGAGAGGAACAGGCACCAAAAGGATATCTTTTGACATCGGATGTGACATTTGAGGTGAAGGATACTGGAGAAATCCAGAAAGTGGTTATGAAAGATGATACTGCCAAGGGAAAAGTCATTCTCAATAAGACAGATAAATCATCTGGGGAACCGCTGAAAGGAGTAGAATTTGAATTCCGTGACAGCAAAGGAAAGGTCCTGGAAACCTTAAAAACAGATGCTGCCGGTCATGCCGAGAGTAAGCTGTATGAGATTGCCGCATTCAAGAACGGCAAATATGATACAGCAATCAAGTATTATCTGGTGGAGACAAAAACACTGGATGGATACACACTGGATCAGACCAAGCATGAAGTGACATTTGCCTACGCAGACGACAGTACGCCGGTTGTAGAAGTTACTTTCAATCTGACAAATGAGAAACCGGAAGTTCCGGAAACACCAAGCACACCAGATGTGCCGCAGTCCCATGAAGAGACGAAGGTATCAGATGCACCGAAGACAGGAGATAACACAAATATCTGGCTGCCGATTCTGCTTCTGCTTATCTCTACCGGAGGCATGGCAGGACTTTATATCAGCAGAAAGAAAATCAGAAAACAGTAATCCTCAGTAAAGGGGGCCCTGAATCAGGGCTCCCTTTAAAATACAAAAATTCACAGAAAGGGACAGAAAAATATGATGAAAACAATGGAAAAGAGACAGGAAGCAAGAAAGAACCAGGAGAGAACTTTAAAAAGAATGATGGCTTATCAGAAAAAAGCCGAGCAGATGGTCAGCAGGAAAAGAATGAACCATCACATGATCAGAAAGGGGTAAAAGCGTATGATGAACAGAAAAGAATTTTATGAATATGTCAAAGATAATGTAAAAGACTATTTGCCGGATTCATATCAGAATGGAGAAATCCGTATTGAAGAAGTTGCAAAAAATAATGGATTAAGGTTGACTGGCATTTCAATTCCACAGGGTGATCAAAGAGCTGTGCCGATGGTATATCTGGATTCTCTTTATATGGAATATGTCAATGGAAAAAATCTGGATTCCTGTGTGGGTGATGTGGCAGATATGCGTATTGAAGTGCAGGACAAAGCGGCATTTATCAATATGGGTCTTCCGGATATTTTGGATTATGAAAAAATGAAGGACAAATTACAGGTGAGAATCTGTGACCGGGAATGGAATGAAGAACGCCTGGCTGATAAAGTTGTTACCGAACATGGAGATTTTGCAGCATATTACGCAGTGAATGTGGAAGAAAACGAGGGAGGAATTGGTAGTATTCCGGTTACTGTCAATCTTATGAATGAATGGGGTGTGACAGCAGAACAAATCCAGGCAGATGCAGTGGCGGCAGACAGAAATCGTGGTGTTGTTTTGATGGACATGAATGAAATGATAAAATCCATGATTTTTGGTGAAGAAGCAGAAAATCTTTTGAATGAAAAACTGAATGTTGAAGCAATGGAAAATCCAATGTTCTGTCTTTCAAATGCACAAAAAATGAATGGTGCATCACTGTTACTGCAGGAAGATATTCGTAAGCAGATCGGTGAATGCCTGGGAAGTGATTATTTTGTTCTTCCCTCTTCAATTCATGAGGTGCTGATTCTTCCTGATAACGGAATGTTTGAAGTACCGGAATTAAATGCCATGGTACAGGAAGTCAATGAGACGCAGGTAGAGAGGCAGGAACAGCTTTCGGATAAGGTTCAGTTCTGTGATGGAAAGACAGCAGTTATGGAAAATGCCGAACGCAGGGAAGCACGTCTGGAGAAAGAAAAAGCAGCAGAAAAAGCAACTGGGAGAACAGAAGCAAAAGGTGGAATCCATGGAAAACTGGAGAAAGCCAAGGCGGAGATCAAAGCAAAAGGGACAGATACAATCCCAAAGAATAGGGCGAAAGACCTTGCCTCAGTATTATAACGAGAAATAACGATGATTTTGAGGGGACTGTGTGAGCAGTCCCTAATTTTATGAAGATGGAGGAGAAAAGAATATGGACTGGTGTTTATATGGTGATGATAAAAGAAAGGAAATGGATAGAGATTTAAAACCGGAATATCTTTTGGATGACTTACGGAGATATCAGGATGTATTTGGTGAAGAATTTGGTGTAAAAGAGCTTCTTATGCTGGAGGATATCCGGGTAAAGGCTATGATTGCCGGAGCACTTGCAGATATGCCGGAATTTCTTATTGATCAGATTGGAAAAGCAAGTAACAGTAGTAATTTTCCTTCTATGACAAGGGCAATGGAACGGATTGCCGATGTTGTAGAAGAAAAGTGGGAAGAAGAAAGGGAGTAACAGATGGCAAATAAATTATATGCAATGGAACTTCTGACGGAGGAAGTGGCAAAGGATGTTGCTGCCAATCCGCAGGAATGGATGCGGTTTCTAAATACTGCATCCAGGCTGTACCGGTACACTTTTCCGGAACAGCTCTTGATCTATGCACAGCGTCCGGGAGCAACAGCCGTGGCATCCATGGAAATCTGGAACCAGAAGATGTACCGATGGATTAAAAAGGGGTCTAAAGGAATTGCCCTGATAGATAACACATCCGGACCAAAAACGAAACTCCGATATGTTTTTGATGTGCAGGATACTTATAAGGTAAAAAATCTGGGCAGAGATCCGCAGTTATGGAATCTTAATCCAGAAGGAGAACAACTGGTGGCAGATTATCTGCAGGAGCGGCTGGCACTGGAAGCAACAGAGGGAGGATTAGCAGAGGTTCTTCACCAGGCGGCAGAAGAAAGTGTGCAGGCCTGGTTGCCGGATGCTTTCGACGAACTGCAAATGGATGTAGCCGGCACTTTTCTGGAAGATCTGGATGAACAGAATCAGAAAGTGGAGTTCCGGGAACTGATGACAAACAGTGTCTGGTATGTGTTACTGAACCGATGCGGACTGGATGTGCAGGAATATCTTGATGCAGAGGATTTTCGTCATATTACAGATTTTAACCAGTTAAAGGTTATTGGACACCTTGGAAGTTCTGTGAATGAGATCAGCAGACCGGTATTGATGCAGATTGGACGATATGTGTTGAATGACTTGGAAAAAGATCTGAAAACGGTTGCAAAAGAAAAAGAAGTAGCTTATAATGAATTTAACACGTTAATTCGTGAAAGTAAAACAAGGAACACAGAAGATAGAGGAGAAAATAAGGAGGAAACAGAGCATGAGAGAGATCACTTACAGCCAGAATGGAGAGTACCAGATTCCGGATATCAGTCTGGAGGAGACGAGAGGAACGATCGGGAAGTACGGATTGATGAGGAAAGAGTATCTGAGAAACCACAAAGTAGCCAGATTCAACATTCTGACCTTACAGAACCGTCTGGACAGTCATCTGATGGAAATCGACAGCCAGGCAAGGCAGAGAGTAGACAACCTGATGTCAGAACTTCTGGAGAAAAACCCGGCACCGGACAAAATGGCAGACGGGATGGCATGGACCAGACACATGAACCAGATCAAGGCACAGGCAGAGGAGCTGGTGATTCAGGAGATTATTTACAGTTAAGTCTGTTCCCAACAGAAGAGGAACAGTTAGGAGAAATAAGGAAAGCGGCAGCTGCATTAGAACAGCCAGCCGCTTTTCTTATTTCTGATGAAGTAGTAGATGATATTCTCCGCACGGGAAGTGGACAGAAAAATACACTGTTTCATATTACGGCAAGACTGATTGAAGGTCTGGATAATGAAGAAATGCAGAACTTCCTGAAGGAGGAATATGAAACAGGTGGAAAAGGATTTACCATAGATGGACAGAAAATCAGTATCTGGTATGACAATGATGGTATCCGTATCCGACGGGGAGATTCCGCCAGAAGAAACTTTGATCGCATGGTTACGTGGGAAGAAGCGGCGGACAGAATCCGGGATATGTATGAGGATAGAAGTTACGTGGATAATCTGATTTCCAATAACGCCATTGAACAGGAGCAGGAAGAAATGACCAATCTTCTTGCACTCCATTTTCGGGATACCAGCAGAAACCGGGAGGAGCAGCAATCATATTCGGATTGGCAGGATGTCGTGCGGGAAGCTTGGACAGATTCAGCGGAAGCAGATGCAATTGCCCATCGCTTTGAATGGCTGCAGAAAGATATGGATGAGAATCCAGAAGATTATCGCAGGTGGGAGATTCAGCATAATCCGGAATATTTCCAGCGTTTTCAGGATCTCCAGAGGGAGCGTTCCTGGGTAGACCAGAAATTTACGGTCGAACGTCCGGCCCTTTCCTTTATCACACAGGATGAGATAGATGCAGTCCTTAGAAGAGGCGGGATCACTGCCGGAGGACGGAATCGGATCTATGAGTATTTCATGGAACATCACGATATAAAGGATGCAGCTGAGTTTCTGAAAAATGAGTATGGTACAGGTGGAGCAGCACCTGGGATACCGGGAGCGTATGAATCCGATGCTTCCCATGATGCGAAAGGATTAAAACTTGCGAAAGGGAAGATTGGCAGTCCAGATGTAGAAGTTCTATTAAAGTGGAATAAGGTTGCAGAACGTGTCCGTCAGCTGATTCGCACCGATGATTTCTTATCACCGGAAGAACTGGAAAAGTATGAAGAACGGCAGGAAGCACAGAGACAGGCGGATCTGGAAGGAGCTCAGCAGGCTTTGGAAGTGGAGCAGGAAGGCTCTGATCAGCAGGAAATACGAGAGGAAAATCAGGAACCGTCGGAAGTTGAGACACAACCGGAAGCAGTAGAAGATGCAGAAAAAAAGGAAGATATAACACCAGAACAGTCTGATATTCCAGCAACAAACTTCCATATCACAGATGATGAACTGGGACAGGGAACACCAAAGGAAAAGTTCCGTGCTAATATCATGGCAATCCAGCTTTTAAAGAAATGCGAGGAAGAAAACCGCAATGCCACACCAGACGAACAGGAGATTTTATCCCGATATGTAGGCTGGGGAGGTCTTGCTGATGCTTTCGATGAAACAAAATCCGCATGGGAGACGGAATATCTGGAATTAAAGACAGTCCTTACACCGGAAGAATATGCAGCAGCCAGAGCTTCTACCTTAAATGCCCATTACACACAGCCAATCGTGATTGAAAGTATGTATCAGGCGTTGGAAAATCTGGGATTTACAAAAGGAAATATCCTGGAGCCATCCATGGGTGTTGGTAACTTCTTTGGAATGCTTCCTGAGAAGCTGAACCAGTCAAAACTCTATGGTGTGGAACTGGACAGTATCAGCGGTAGAATTGCAAAACTGCTTTACCCAGATGCCAATATCCAGATTAAAGGTTTTGAGAAGACAGATTATCCGAATGATTTCTTCGATGTGGCAATCGGAAATGTGCCATTTGGAGCTTATAAAGTGAATGACAGGCAATATGACCGCTATAATTTTATGATTCACGATTATTTTCTGGCAAAGACAATCGACCAGTTGCGTCCGGGTGGTGTGGCAGCTTTGATCACAACAAAAGGAACCATGGATAAAGCATCACCGGAAGTCCGAAAGTATCTGGCAGAACGTGCCGATCTCCTTGGAGCCATCCGCCTGCCGAACACAGCATTCAAAGCAAATGCAGGAACGGAAGTCAGTGCAGATATTTTATTCTTCCAGAAGCGTGACAGCATGACAAAAGAGATGCCGGAGTGGGTGAATCTTGGAAGTGATGCCAATGGAATTACGGTCAATCAGTATTTTGCAGACCATCCGGAAATGATTCTGGGTGAGATGAAAGAGGTATCCGGTCCGTATGGTATGGAAACAACCTGTATGCCGATAGAAGGTGCTGATCTTGAAGTCCAGCTTGCAGAAGCTGTCAGGAATATTCATGGAAATATGGCACCTGCAGTTGATGTGGATGCAGAACTGGATGATGTACCAGAGAGTATCCCGGCAGATCCGAATGTTCGTAATTACAGTTATGCGGTTGTAGATGATCAGGTATATTACCGTGTTAACTCTCTGATGAATCAGGTAAAGATGCCTGCCGCTACTGCAGAACGTGTAAAAGGTATGGTGGAGATCCGAGACACGGTGCGTGAACTGATTGCCATGCAGATGGAAGAATCCGTAACAGATGAAGAAATTCACAAACAGCAGGAGAAATTGAATCAAGTATATGATGCTTACACAGCAAAGTATGGAGTCATCGGAAGTAATGCAAACAAGCGGGCGTTTTCTGATGACGCTTCTTATTGTCTGTTGTGTTCTCTGGAAGACCTGAACGAAGATGGAACATTGAAGCGAAAAGCAGACATGTTTACGAAACGAACCATCAAAAAGGCAGTGGCGGTAACCAGTGTGGAAACTGCGACAGAAGCCTTAGCATTATCATTGAATGAAAGAGCAAAGGTGGATCTGTCCTATATGGCACAGCTGACAGGAAAGACAGAAGAAAAAATCACGGAGGAACTGGTTGGAGTTATATTTAAGAACCCACTGACAGACCAGTGGGAGAGTGGAGATGAGTATTTATCTGGAAATGTCAGGGAGAAGTTAAACACAGCAAGAACCTTTGCAGAGAATCACCCGGAATTCACACCGAATGTCCGTGCATTGGAAGCAGTTCAGCCAAGAGAACTGGAAGCATCTGAAATCGAAGTAAGGATTGGAGCAACCTGGATTGAACCATCGGATTATCAGGACTTTATGAGGGAACTGCTTCATACTCCGTGGTATCTTGCACAGAAGGAGATACAGGTAAAATATTCTGAGGTGAATGGTGAGTGGCGGATTACCGGGAAAAATGCAGACAGTCCAAGAAATGCGTTTGCCTATGCAACGTATGGAACCGAGAGGGCAAATGCTTACCGGATTCTGGAAGATACACTGAATCTGAAAGATGTTCGTATCTATGATAAGAGTGTCAATGAAAATGGGGATGAGATTCGTGTCCTCAATAAAAAAGAAACTATGCTGGCATCACAGAAACAGGATGCCATGAAAGCAGCATTTAAGGATTGGATTTTCAAAGATCAACAGAGACGTGAAAGACTGGTAAGAGTTTATAATGAACGGTTTAACAGTATCCGTCCCCGTGAATACGATGGCAGTCATCTGACTTTCCCAGGAATGAACCCGGAAATTGAACTTCGCCCACATCAGAAAAATGCTGTCGCACATCAGCTTTACGGGGATAATGTGCTTCTGGCTCATGTAGTAGGAGCTGGGAAGACCTACGAGATGGTAGCGGCTGCAATGGAGAGCAAACGTCTGGGATTATCACAAAAGAATCTATTTGTCGTGCCGAACCATCTGACAGAGCAGTGGGGAGCCGAGTTCCTGCAGTTATATCCGGGAGCCAATATCCTGGTGGCAACCAAGAAAGATTTTGAACCGGCGAACCGGAAAAAGTTCTGTGCCAGAATCGCTATGGGAAACTATGATGCGATTATCATCGGTCATTCCCAGTTTGAGCGTATCCCAATCTCTGATGAGAGGCAGGAAGCCATGCTGCGGAAGCAGATTGACGATCTGGAAATCGCAATCCAGAGTGCAAGATATGAGCAGGATGGCGGCCGCTATACGGTAAAGCAGATTGAAAAGACCAGAAAAACGCTGATGACAAGACTGGAGAAGCTGAATCAGAAAGAGAAAAAGGATAATGTAGTTACCTTTGAAGAACTGGGAGTGGATCATCTGTATGTAGACGAGGCACACAGTTATAAAAATGCGTTCCTTTATACAAAAATGAGAAATGTAGCCGGAATTGCCCAGAACGAAGCACAGAAATCAGCAGATATGTTTAATAAATGTCAGTATCTGGATGAGATTACCGGTGGAAAAGGCATTACCTTTGCAACGGGCACACCGATCAGCAACAGCATGACGGAACTTTATGTCATGCAGAGATATCTGCAGAACAGCAAATTACAGAATATGGGCTTGGGATTATTTGATTCCTGGGCATCCACGTTTGGAGAGGTTGTGACCAGCATTGAACTTGCACCGGAAGGAACCGGATACCGAGCAAAATCCAGATTCGCCAGATTCTATAATATCCCGGAACTGATGAATATGTTCAAGGAGATTGCAGATATCAAGACTTCGGATCAGTTGAATCTTCCAGTACCGGAAGCGGAATACGAAACTGTAGTATTGAAACCAACAGAACAGCAGAAAGAAATCGTAGCAAGCCTAGGAGAGCGTGCGGAAGTGGTAAGAAACGGTGGCGTAGATGCTAGTGTAGACAATATGCTGAAAATTACCAATGACGGAAGAAAACTGGCACTGGATCAGCGATTGGTCAATGAACTATTGCCAGACGATCCGGGCAGTAAAGTGTCGGTCTGTGCAGAAAAAAGCTATGAAATCTGGAAAGATACAGTTGTACAGAAATCGGCGCAGATCATTTTTTGTGACTTGAGCACACCGAAAGGCGATGGCAGTTTCAATGTTTACGATGACTTGAAACAGAAGCTGATGGCGAAAGGTGTACCGGAAAAAGAAATTGCATTCATTCATGATGCAAATACCGAAGCAAAGAAGACGGAGCTGTTTGGAAAAGTAAAATCTGGGCAGGTTCGTTTTTTGATTGGTTCAACAGCAAAGATGGGTGCCGGTACCAACGTGCAGGATCGTCTGATTGCTCTGCATCATCTGGATATTGGCTGGAAACCGTCTGATCTGGAGCAGAGGGAAGGACGTATCATCCGGCAGGGAAATCACAATAAAAAGGTTCATATCTTTCGGTATGTGACAGAATCCACCTTCGACAGCTACATGTGGCAGTTGATCGAAAATAAACAGAAGTTCATCTCCCAGATTATGACGAGCAAAGCACCGGTCAGAAGCTGCGAAGATGTGGACGAAGCGGCACTGTCCTATGCAGAGGTTAAGGCACTGGCAACTGGAAATCCGGCAGTAAAAGAAAAGATGGCACTGGACGTGGATGTGGCAAAACTGAAACTTTTAAAAGCCAATCACATGAATAACCAGTACCGTCTGGAAGATGATATTGCAAGAAATTTTCCACAGCAGATTGCAAAATTGACCGAGACTATTGATAGCTACAAAGCGGATATTGCCCATTATCAGGAGCATAAAATCACAGATCCAGAACAGTTTTCCATGGAGATCAGCGGCAAAGTATTTACAGAAAAGAAAGAAGCAGGAGCGGCACTACTGGCAGTCTGCAAGGACATGAAAGCAGTCGATGCAGCAATGGATATCGGAAACTATCAGGGATTCAACATGAGAATCCAGTTCGACAGCTGGAGTAAGGAGTTTATCCTGTCTGTGAAGCATGAATCGGTATCGAAAGTTCATTTGGGAGCAGATGCCCTGGGAAATATCACCCGTATCAATAATCTTCTGGAAAGCTATCCGGAGAAACTGGCAGAAGCGGAGCAACGATTGGAAACGGTACAGGAGCAGCTTACAAATGCCAAAGAGGAAGTTGGAAAGCCATTCACAAAAGAAGAGGAACTGAACCAGAAACTGGAGCGACTGTCAGAACTAAATGCCCTTCTTAATATGGATGAACGGGAAGACACAGAAGCAGAGCAGTCAGAATCGAAAGAGAAAGAAGAACGACCGGCACGTGGTTCTATCCATGAGAAATTGCAGATTTATAAAGAAAAAAGCCAGCGGGAAAGCGAGAATGGCAGGGAAGATAGAAAAAGGGACTTCGATCTGGAATAAGAAAACAGGAAAGATGGCATAATTTGGTAGAAAGAATGTTCTGCCGGTTATGCCACTTTTGGGAATACAGGAGGAACTTATATGGCGAGAAACATGATAACAGGAATAGAAACGCAGAAAATGCAGGAATATACACAGGAACAAATAGACCGTGCAGAACACATGGGAATAGCAATTCCAGCGGACGTAAAAGAACAGATTTTTGAATATGCAAATCTGGTTGGCGAAGAAGAGAAAGTAAGGACGCTGGTAAGAAATCTGGCAGATGCAGTCAATCGGTCAGATGAAGATAGAGTAGAGGAACTTCTGGATGATGCCCAAATGGATATTCAGGACTTACCAGATCCAACCATAGGCAAGCTGGAACTTCGGGATTATGGATATACAGCAGAGGATATGGTGCCGCTTAGAAAAGCAGCAGCCCTGGATTATCACAGAATGGGTTCTAAAATCTATTGCCTGGGTAGTGATGGCAGCAAGGGAGAGTATGCAAGTAAAGAAATGATACAGGCACATGAAGGGCTGTTTGGCATGGAATCACAGATGTGGGAACGGATAAGGGATCAGGATCTGGATTATGCAGATGAAGATTTTGGAGCATTTCAGGAGCCGATGAATGTGATTGGACAGGAAGAAGCTCTGAAATTATATGATGCCGGAGCAGATATCTATCTGATTACCAATTTTTCATCACCAATCTATGTTACAGAGCGAATGGAGATTGAACGAGGTCCGGAGCATTATCAGATGTCTACAGAAGAACTGGAACGATTCCGCAATTTGGAATGGGAGATGCAGAAATATCCGCAGATTCAGTCTTTGAAAGAGGCAAATCTGCTATTAGGGACAAGACGAACATTCGGTATTTATCAAATAAGAGATGGTTTGCCAGGTGAAAACTATGCGTTTATGAATATGAGCTTCATTGAAAGTCACGGGATGCAGATTAAAAAAGAAGACTATGAACTGGTCTATGTGGGAGAATTATTTGGAAATATGTCGCTAGATGATATATTTGAACGATTCAACATCGACAGACCAGAAGACTTTCGAGGACATTCCCTGTCTGTCAGTGATATCGTAGTTCTGAATGAGGGGGGAAAGGTAACCGCTCATTTTGTAGACAGTATCAGTTTTGAACAGCTAGATTCTTTCCTGAATCTGGAAGAACAGGTTCTTAGTGAACTGGCATATGAGGTAGGAGAACGTTACTTTGCTATTCAGAGAACAGAAGGAGGATATGATTATTCCTTTTACGATGAAGATTTCCGCCTGATGGATGGTGGCGTCTATGAAAATGGTGAAATTTCTATTGAAGAAGCGGCAGAGGAACTTTTGGAAGACGAAGGATGGACTGGAGAACGCATCCGTGGGGATTATGATCAGTTGATGAAAAAGGTAGAAGAAATGGATGAGGTTGTAATGGCAGAGATTCAGAAAAGCCAGGGCGAATATAAGCCATTGGCAAAGGTAGAAGAACTGGAAGAGGCAAATTATAACATGATTGATAATGTCCTCAATAATATGCCACCGAAGAAAGAACCGTATCTGGAATACTTTGCCGCAGAATGTGATGAGTTCCATGATATGGGAGCTTATGAAAAAAGTACCGATGTTAATCAGATTGCTGCGGTTTATGAAAAATATAGGGAGAATCCTGAGAATGCCTATCGAGTATGCAGTATGGGGATTATCTATCGTGATCCGGAAGACAGTTACTATGATGATGCTGAATTTGCAATCGTAAAAGGAAATACAGTACTTGGAAATCTGATGGACGATGTTCGATTTTATGGAGAACTTGCACTGATACGGGAAGGGATTGAGAAAATTCATGATGCATTGCCGGACTATAAGTATGTACCAATGCGGGATGTTCGGGAAGCAATGTATCCAGAGAAGATGACCACAGAACAGTTGGCAGAGGCATTGGATGAGATTGCAGAAGCTTTTGATCCGTATGAGTATCGAGATAATGTGGAGACGGGAGAAAATACGGTACAAGAGGTGATGTTGGATTTGCAGAGTGGCAATACACATTCTTATATTTCTTATCTGAAGGATATTGTAGACGAAGAATGTGACCAGTCTGTGCGTGCAGGTGTATTGATTGAAAGACTGAAAGTCTATGAGCCGGAGTTTCCAAAGAATCTGGAACCAATGGTGTATGTAAACTATTGTGAAGAAAGTGCTCTCATGAATCCAAGATGTCAGAAGTTATCCGAGCTGGATGCAAAAACAGCAGAAATGGATAAAGAATGGTATGCAAAACGTGATTCGAAGACAGAGGAACCTACAAAAATCACAAAGATATATGTGACTGTATATTATGCGGAAAAAGGTGAACAGATGCTGCATCATTTCAAGAAGTCAATAGATATTGGAAATGGACATGGCGGTATTGTGAGTCAGTTGAAGTATGATAATGAAATGAAGCTTACAGATGAGTATTGGATCAATTACCAGAAAGGTAAAGGAAGTGAAGAGTTCCAAAAATATATGGAAGATCTGACAGACATGCAGAATCATGTGCTTCCGTATCTGCAGAGCTTTTGCAATCTGGAAGAAAAAGGTGTGAAAGAGAGACGAGAACAGCAGATAACGGAAAGAAATGAAGGAAGAGCAGATGAGCGGGGAACAAGTACCGAAGCGAATGCAGTGGTCAAGGATGCAGGAAAAGCAGATAGGAAACAGGTACAACAGAAGCAGGCGGTAGTTGGAAAAGATAAGAAATTATCCATTCATGAACGGCTTGAGATTAATAAGAGGATTATTCAAGAAAAGCAGGGAAAAGATAAGCCGGAGAGAGGGGCTGATCGGGGTGTGAGATAAGTATAATATTATAATTCTAATGAAGGATGTAGGGAGTCAATCCCTGCATCCTTTTTTAATGCGTAAATATGGATTGAACGTTATAATGAAAGCAGATTGGAGATGTTTTTCTTCTAACCACACCAATTAGGAAAAGAGTATCTGTAGCAGATAAATTCAAAAGGTTTGTGAATAAATTAAAAAAGATATTCAATATTTGAAAAAAGATATGTGATATTTGTAAATGCGAATTGTACAAGGAGTTTTTTGTGTGATAAAATAATTTTGATATTGATTGCACATTAAACGGAGGAAAAGAGGATGGCAATTAGTTATAATGGATTATGGAAACAGTTAATTGACCACGGAATGAAAAAAGGAGATTTGTGTGCCAAGACTGGTCTTAGCTCCAGTACAATAGCAAAGATGACAAACTGCGAGTCGGTGAAACTATCTGTTTTGGAAAAAATCTGCAAAGAGTTGGATTGTAACTTTGGAGATTTGATTGACTATGTACCAGATAACAAAGAAAAGTAAATTACCTTATGGAGGAAAATGTAAATGGCTACGAGAAGTGCAAAAATAGATCAGAAAGCAGACCTAATATGGGCAATAGCAGATAAGCTTACCGGTGTATATAAACCACATGAATATGGAGATGTTATATTACCACTTACAGTAATCAGACGTTTTGACTGTATTCTCTCAGATACGAAGGATGCGGTATTACAGAAATACGATGAAGTAAAGAATCTTCCAATGAAAGATATTTTACTTCGTAAGGCTTCAAAAAAGGATTTTTACAATACAAGTAAATATACATTTGAAAGACTTATGGATGATCCTGACCACATTGAGGAGAATTTTAGAGAGTATCTGAATAAATTTTCAGCAAATGTGCGGGATATTCTGGAAAAATTTAAGTTTGATGGACACATCACAACGATGGCAAATAAGGGGATTCTGTATATTGTTTTAAAGGAATATACAACAGACAGAGGAAATCTTCATCCGAATGAAATCTCTAACCTTGAAATGGGATATATTTTTGAAGAAATTATAAGAAGATTCTCTGAGTCTCATAATGAAGATGCAGGACAGCATTACACTCCAAGAGAAGTTATCCAACTTATGGTTAATATTCTCTTCTATGATGATAATGACATCCTTTCTGGCAATAATGTGGCAAAGACAATTTATGATCCTGCCTGTGGAACCGGAGGTATGCTTTCTGTAGCAGAGGAATATTTACATAGTCTGAATGCATCTACAGAGCTTGTATCGTTCGGTCAGGAAATCAATGACCAGACATTTGCAATCTGTAAGGCTGATATGCTGATTAAGGGTAACAATGCTGATTATATCAAGGACGGAAACACATTATCGGATGACCAGTTTGCAGGCAGTACCTTTGACTATATCCTTTCAAATCCGCCGTTTGGACGTGAATGGAAGAATGAAAAGGCAAAAGTAGAGGAAGAGGCTAAGCTTGGCTTTGGAGGAAGATTTGGAGCAGGACTTCCGGCTGCAAGCGATGGACAGATGCTTTTCCTTATGACAGCAATATCAAAAATGAAAGATATTGATAAGGGTGGAAGTAGAATTGCAATCATTCATAATGGTTCACCACTCTTTACAGGAGATGCAGGAAGCGGACCTTCTGAAATCAGAAGACATATCCTTGAAAATGATTTGCTTGAGGCAATCATTGCTTTACCGAATGATATTTTCTACAACACAGGAATTGCAACCTATATCTGGGTATTGTCAAATAAAAAGGCAGGTACAGTCAGAGAGGGGAAAGTACAGCTTATCAATGCCAATGAGATGTTTGTGAAGAGAAGAAAAGCATTGGGAAATAAGCGAAATGATATATCTGAGGAGGATATCGCTGAGATTACAAAGATATATGGTGATTTTAAAGCGAGTGAAATCAGCCAGATTTACGATAACGAGGATTTTGGTTATACAAAGATAACAGTAGAAAGACCGCTCCGTGATGACGAGGGAAATCTTGTTCTAAAAAAAGGTAAAAAACAGCCCGATAAAAATCTTCGAGATACAGAAAATGTACCTTTGAAAGAGGATATCAAAGAATATTTTGAGAGGGAAGTATTGCCATTTGCACCAGATGCATGGATTGATGAGAAAAAATCAAAGGTGGGATATGAGATTCCGTTTACAAGATATTTCTACAAGTATGAAGCACCAAGACCATCTGCAGAAATCATGACAGAGATTATGGATTTAGAGATAGAATTATCTGGAAGTCTTGAGGAGGTATTTGACCTATGAGAGAGATGAGAGATAGCGGAGTAGAATGGATTGGAGAGATACCAAAAGATTGGAATTGTTGTAAACAGAAATATAGATTTACACTTATAAATGGACGTGCATTTAAGGATAATGAATTCGAAGAAGATGGAACTTATAGAATTTTGAGGGCAATGTCATTAAGTTAACATTGTTCCAACAATGAAACCGCAAGAGCGATTGAGAAATTATTTTCTTCAATCGCTTTCCTTTTAATTTTAGGCATCACAATAAGACAGATCTAAGTCTGTCTAAAATTGGTTTTCAATTTCCAATTATTATGCTACTCTATATAAGAAGCCACAAAATCCCTTTTCTGATCGTTTCCGTGTATAATGTCTGTCCGGTCTGATGGGAATCAGATTCTTTGAAATTATGGCTTCCAATCCGGGTGATGTCGCTTTTTCATAAAAGAATAATCTGCACACATGAACTGCCACGGAAAAGTTTGCTTTGTATGTATATAGTCTTTTCTTTTTGCTAATGGCTACGTGTGAGGTAATCATTTCAGAAAAGTTATATATGATTAAATGTGCATAGATTTCCTGATGAATGCACATCGCCTTTTTTGAATGAAAATTCAACATTCCAACCGTATATTTCAAGTCTCTGAAAGATGTTTCTATTCCCCAACGCAGCGCATACAGTCGTTTCAATTCTTTCGGAGGATATTTATTCACATCCAGATTTGTGAGTACCGTTTCATAATTTCCCGGTGTTATTTCAAACCTTACAATTCTGAAATTTATCTCATAAAACCTTGGATGCTCAGATTTTCTGGAGTGTGAAGGCAGAAAATCAAATGTCGCTGAACTTGCAATATAACGATAATGATTTTTATCCTTAAGCAATTTCTTTACATCATTTGTCTGTTTTCTGGTAAGCTTCAATGACACGTCAAGATTAAATTCATTTTTCCTCGGAAGCTTAAGTCCCATTTTTATGCCATTACGTCCATCTTTTATGCGAATGAGAAAAAACCATCCTTTTTCCTGTATATGAGCCATGTCATTGTAAGATTCATATCCTCTGTCAGCAATCACAAGAGCCTTCGGGATTTCAGACCTGTCAACCATTTCATTTAAAGCTCCATGTTCGTTTTGGCTTTTTGCAGCCTGAATTATTGCGTCAGTGTAAACATGTTCTTCCAAATCGTACAATGCATTTAAATGTAAAAGATTAAAGGATTTTTTGTCTATGGAAGTGGGAATGTGTGACATCTTGTCTTTGGGATTTGTTTCAATCTGAGTATCAGATCCATCAACTGCCAGAATTCTCATTTTGTCCGCCGATGCCAGTATCCTGCTCATGAATCCATCAAACACGGCTTTTAGTGCCGCTGGTTTGATTTTTGTGCGCTGCTGTACAAATGCCGATGCAGACGGCATTTCACCGGAAGCCTGAAAGATGTCAATCAATTCATTTGTAATACTTTTGCTTCCCATTCCTATGATGTTTTTCAGCATTAGTTCAAATGGTAGTTTGCGTTTTCTAGAAAAATCACGTTTGGGATTATTGCAGTATTTTTCATAGTTGATAGACACCTCGTGAATTTCAGATAATAAAATTTCTTTAATTTGTTGTGAATTCATTTGTTACCTCCTTGCAATTAATTTCTTACTTAATTACAAGGGCCGCTTTCGCAATCTTATTTTCATTCAATAGCGAAAGCGGCCGCACATTTTTGAATCTGTGTCAAGCATTTTTTGTAAAAAGGTGCAAAAAAGGAACCCCATATCATTTCTGATATAGCGATTCCTATTATAGCATCTTAACTTAATGACATTGGTATCCGAACATATCTCTTTCGTTTAGAAGAAAAAGGATATCTCAAAGTAGAAGTAAGAAAAAGAAGAGCATATATTAATGTAATCATCGACAAAAAGGAAAAAGGAGGGTAATGCAAATGAAAAAAAGATTATTATGCTTTACCATGTTACTGACAGTAACAATCAGTGCAATCACATTCACGAACAATGTGAAAGCAGCAACCAAATGGAACACAAGTAAATCAGTCACGAAAGAAGAAAACGGTATCAAGTATTCTGCATATTTGACAGAAGATGGCAAAGAAAGCTGGATCTATCAGATTAAATTAAGCAAAAAGATCACAAAATTAACATTGCCAAAAGAGATTAATCAGGCAAAACTTACCAGAGTAGGATTTGGAGAAGAATTATATGGGGAAGGACATGATTCATATATAAATATTTTTGGAGATACGATCGAACCATGGCATGGATGCTACGGAACATTGTCATATAATGACAAGAATAAAAGAACGATTCAAGAAATTGTATTTCCCAATACTGTGAATCAGATAGAAGCAGCTTCGTTTACCGGAATGACAAAGCTTAGGGAACTTAAGATGCCAGAGCAGATTACAAAGGTACCATCTTATGCATTTGCAAAATGTACGGTACTTAGTAAGGTTACATTTTCAAAGAACATGCAGTCAATTGCAAGCAGTGCATTTTTACACAGTAATCAAGTGAAAACATTCAGTTGTCCAAAAGCCAATAAAACATTTGCAGTGAAAAAAGGAATGTTGATGACAAAATCAGGAAAAACATTAGTGCTTGTACCAAACAAGATGAAAAAAGTCACAATCCCTACGAGTGTGAAAACAGTCAAAGCAAAGGCATTTAATGGTTCACAGGCAACAAGCATTGTAATTCCAAAGTCTGTAAAGAAGATTGAAGCAAAAGCATTATCTAGCAAAAAGGTTACAAAAGTAAGCTTAAGCAGCAAAAATAAGATTTACAAGATGGCAAATAACTGCATCTATCGGAAGTCCGATGGGTTATTAGTTGGAGTAATTGCAAAAACTAAGAAGGTTAGCATTCCATCCAAAGTAAAAGTGATTGATGATACAGTTTCTGTGATGGGAAAGATTGGCACGAAGAATCAGGTACATATTCCAAAATCCGTAAATAAGGTAGTGGAACGCTGGATGTTTTATGGAGACGCAACGGTGTACTTTCACGGAATGAAACCGCCAGTGATCGTTAGTGAATATAATGGCAATGAATTTACAGCACTGCCAATCTTTAATAAAGTCTATGTGCCAAAGAAAGCAAAGAAGACATACATTAAATGGGCAAAAGACAGAGATGGATTAAAGTGGAATAATCTGCATACATTTTAAATAAGAAAACAATAATAGCAAAGAGATACATGGAAAAAGAAAGATGCCAAAACTACAATGGCATCTTTTTTTACCTAATCATCAATTCCAAATTTATTTTCCAAGGCATCTTCTAAAAGATCAAGCTGATCTTCCAATTTTTCTATTGTCTTTTCTCTGGATTTATAAACTTTGAAGCTTAGTTTACCGTTTTCATAAGCATGCTCAAATTCATCATCCAGATGATCCAGTTCATCATCAACCACATCAAGTTCCTTTTTCAAAGTGTAAAAACGTTTTTCGTTGACAGATGCATTGGAAGAAGAAGCAGCATTATTTACTTTTTTAGTGAGTTTTTTGATTCTTTTTTTATAAGCTGAAAAATCATAAGAATCATTCTTGGCATCTGAATCAGAGGTAGAAGAATCAGTGGTATTTTCTGTAGTGGAAGTTGTTGTTGCAATTTCCTGTGTTGTGGTAGCCTCGGCAGAATCTTTCTTTGAAGGACTGCATCCTGCAAAAGCAAAAATGATAGAACATGTGAAGAATAAATATAATATTTTTTTCATTGTAAACTCCTTTCTTTGGTTGGGATAGATTTCCTTTTGTTATAAATAGCATAACCAATAAACATTAAAATAACATTAAAAATAGGTGCTGGATTCAAAAAACAGATTGTATTATAATAAAGGCATTATGAGAATATTAGTTGTTGAAGATGAAAAAGATTTAAGAAATATTATAAAGAAACGTTTGGTAAGAGAGCATTATAGTGTGGATGCCTGTGGAGACGGAGAAGAAGCGCTAGATTATATGGAGATGACATCGTATGATGGAGTTCTTCTCGACATCATGCTTCCTGGGAAGGATGGTTTTGCGGTTTTAAAGGAAGTCAGGCAGATGGGAAATGATACACCAATTCTCTTACTGACTGCAAGGGATGGTATTGAGGACCGGGTAAAGGGGCTTGACCTAGGGGCCGATGATTATCTGATCAAGCCATTCGCGTTTGAAGAGTTACTCGCAAGAATCCGCGTGATGATGCGGAGAAAACCCCAATTTGTAACGAATCAGTTAAAGATTGCAGATCTTACTTTGGACCGGGATACAAGAATTGTGACAAGAGCTGGAAAAGAGATCAGTTTGTCGTCAAAAGAATTTATGGTGTTAGAATGTCTGATGCGGAATCAGAATATCGTGATGACGAGGCAGCAGATTGAACAAAATGCATGGAATTATGATTATGAGGGAGGGTCGAATGTTATTGATGTATATATAAGATATCTCCGAAAGAAAATTGATGCAGGATATGAGAAAAAACTGATCCATACGGTACGCGGAACAGGCTATGTGATGAGGGAAGAATGATGAAGCAGATGACGATCAAGAAAAAGGTCACATTATGGTATACAGGGATTGTTGCACTTATTTTAGGAATGGTTCTTGTCTTTATGTTTTACTTTGTCGACAAAGTCGGGATTTCAGCGACAGAAGAAGAAGTCAGTGCGGCAGTGACTGGATTTTCTGCGAACTTTCAATTTCAGGATGGGACCTATTATTTATCAGAAGATACTCAGTTTTATCAGGATGGAGTCATGTTTTGTGTCTATGATGACAACGGGAAATTATTATATGGCACAATGCCAGAGAAATTTCCGAAACAGACGATCTTAAAGTCTCATACACCGAGGGTCATTACATCCGGTAGCAGCAAATGGATGGTATATGACAGTGTGCATACCTATGGAAAGAATAAGGCTATATGGATCAGGGGAATCACATCCATTCATGCGATCGAAGTATTTATGACAACATCTCAGAAAATGATGATCGTCTTATATCCCGTGTTCATTTTATTGATAGCAATGACAGGATATTTTATGCTGAAACGTGCATTAAAGCAGGTGGATCTGATCTGTGATCAGGTAGAGAATATCAGTTATGGAAAGGATCTTACCAAAAGGCTTCCATTGCCAAAAGTAAGAGATGAATTGTATGAATTATCTCATAAATTTAATCAAATGTTCGAAAGACTGGAAGAATCCTTTGAAAAAGAACAGCAGTTTACAGCAGATGTATCCCATGAACTTCGAACTCCAGTGACCGTGATCATTTCTCAATGCGAATATTTGATCGAAGATCCAGTATTAGAGGAAGAGGAAAAAGAAGAGATCATGATCATTCTAAGACAGGCAAGACGCATGTCGAAATTGATCAATGAGATGTTAATGATCGCAAGAGGTGAGATGAGCGAATCTTATGACATGGAAGAAGTTGATCTCATACTATTGACAGAAGTTATCGTAGAAGAATTGCGCGAGCAGGCAGAGAAAAAGAAGATTCAGATATCTATTTTCAGTGATCGAGATGTAAAGATGATGGGAAATCATACATTATTATTGCGAATGATGATGAATCTTGTTCAGAATGCGATCAGCTATGGAAAGGAACATGGTCATATTGATATTCTATGGAAAGAACAAGGAGATATGATCATAGGAGAAGTAAAGGATGATGGGATAGGGATCGCTCAGGAAGATATTTCTAAGATCTGGGATCGTTTTTACCGGGTAGATAAAAGCCGTTCCAGAGAGAATGGAGGAACTGGACTTGGTCTTTCGATGGTTCACTTTATCGTGGCAGTTCATGGCGGGAAAATACATGTGGAAAGCAAAAAAGGAGAAGGAACAAGTTTTATATTTCAGTTTCCAAAAATATTAGAAAGTAGAAAAGGATAGATACCAAAGTTAATAAGGCATCTATCCTTTTTACAATCATAATAAATTACTGAATATGTTTCAACCCTTCACAAATGCTATCAAGTACAAAATCATCTCCAAGTGAAGTGTCCAGTGTCAGATGGTAGTTTCTGGATAATCCCCATGGTTGATGCGTATAATAATGATAGTTATCAGAACGCTTGCGGTTCATCTGGATTGCTTTCGTCAGTGCCGCATCATGAGATAAGTTTTCCGTTCTCATAATTCGTTTCACACGATACTCTGCAGGTGCATGTAAGAAGATTCGCATGCAATGAGGGCGGTTTCTTAAGATATAATCCGCACAACGACCGATCACAACACAATTTCCTTTTGAAGCAAGCTCATTGATTACTTTAGATTCTGCCGCAAAGATATTATCTTTTGGAGCTGGGTTCTGTGGTGCGTGAGAATATACCTGATTCACAAGGTCATAAAGCAGGGAACTTCGCATCTGTTCATCATTATTCTTGATGAATTCAGGATCATAACCAGTAGAACCTGCAGCCATCTGAATGATTTCATTGTCATAAAAATCAAATCCAAGGCGCTTTGCAAGAGCTTCTCCAAGGTCATGTCCACCGCTTCCATATTCACGAGCGATTGTAATGACAATAGGAGTGTCTGTTGAATCTGTGTCAGTGTCTAAATCTGTGTTAGTATCTGAATTTGGGAACAGCGTTGGCTCCACAAAAGATAAGAAACGTCCAAATAAACGTGCAATAAATCCAACAAGTAAAGCGGCAATAACTGTACCTTCACGTACACCGTCTAACTTACCTGCGAATACAAAAGAAAGAACTCCGGCAATCACAGTCATAGATACGTCAAAACAGATTTTTGTGACACCAAATTCTGTATGCCATGTCATTACAATGGCACGTACAAAAGATTCCCCAGGAAGCATCGCAACGTTAGCAAGGACTTCTGTATACACACCAAATCCAAGGATCATACATCCGATCAGCAGATAAATGATCTTCATCAAATAAAAGGACGGATTTACAAATCCAAGAAGGATCATAGACCAGTCAATAAAATATCCGAATAAGATAGAGATTGGAATCTGTAACACGTGTTCCAGTTTAAAATTCTTTCGTAAGATCAACAGCTGTAAAAAGATCAGTAACAGGCTGAAGAAAATGGTGAAATTTCCAAGTGTAAATGGGAAATTAAGGCTCAGTACATAAGGAATAGAAGAAATTGGTGATGTACCAAGACTTGCTTTTGTGATCAGGGCAACTCCGAGAGAGTTAATATAAAGCCCAATAAAAAAGATGATATAACGTTTTAGTTTTTCCATGATGTGATTTACTCCTCTTTTGTAGTATTTTTATATAGTTTTTCAAAGATCTTTAGAAATTGTTCTTTTTCTGCATTAGAAATCCCAGAAAAAACTTCTTGTTCAAGAGATAAGAAAGCTTTTTCAATCGATTCAGACAGTTCCATTCCATAATCTGTCAGGAAAATATGAAAGGATCGGCGATTTCCGTTCAAATTCTTACGCTCGATCATATGCTGTTTTTCCATTCGATTTAAAATAGAAGTCAAAGAAGCAGGTTCGATATGACAAGCATGGGCAATGTCTTTTTGACTGGCACCATTATGATATCGAAGATGGTCTAAGACCTTTGGCTG
>OGRL01000817.1_pt1 | contig 25678 bp, 20 predicted proteins | sample 1553481 | NCBI WGS metagenome assembly OGRL01 (sample SAMEA2580036, study PRJEB22360) | human gut metagenome
ATCAGGATCAACCCGCCGGAAAGCCGAAAGGGAAGGAAGCCTGTTCGATACCTACCGGCTGCTCCGAAGCACAAACCCATCTCCTTACATGTTCTACTTTGACGGTGACACGATCGAGGTTGCCGGGGCTTCCCCTGAAACTCTGGTCAAGGTAGAGGATGGCGTTCTCCATACATTTCCTCTGGCAGGCACAAGACCAAGAGGAAAGACAAAGGTCGAAGATCTGGAACTGGAAAAGAGCCTGATGGCAGATGAAAAGGAACTTGCAGAACACAATATGTTAGTGGATCTCGGAAGAAATGATCTCGGAAAGGTCAGTCAGTTTGGAACGGTCGAAGTCGAACGATATATGTCCATCCAGCGTTATTCACACGTTATGCATATCGGCTCTACCGTACGCGGAACACTCCGTGAGGATCTGGATGCGATCTCCGCTGTCGATGCGGTTCTTCCGGCCGGAACCTTATCCGGTGCACCGAAGATCCGGGCATGTGAGATCATCAACGAGCTTGAAAATAACAAACGAGGTATTTACGGCGGCGCGATCGGTTATATCGATTTTTCAGGAAATCTGGATACCTGCATCGCGATCCGAATCGCATACCGCAAGGGGCATAAAGTATTTGTCCGTTCCGGTGCCGGCATTGTAGCCGACAGTGTACCGGCAAACGAATTCCAGGAATGCATCAACAAAGCAAAAGCCGTAACGGATGCATTGATTAATTCTCAGAAGATACGAGGTGACGAAGCATGATATTACTGATCGATAATTATGACAGCTTTTCCTACAACTTATATCAGCTCATCGGCGCAGTGGAACCGGACATCAAAGTAGTGAGAAACGATGAGTGTACACTGGAAGAAATCGCAGAGATGAAACCGGAAGCCATCATTTTATCCCCTGGTCCGGGAAGGCCGGAGGATGCAGGTATCTGTATTCCGGTGATTAAAGAATTTGCAGGAAAAATCCCCATCCTGGGTGTGTGCCTGGGACATCAGTCCATCTGCGAAGCCTTTGGAGGAACAGTTTCCTATGCAAAAGAGCTGATGCATGGAAAGAAAAAGCTGATGTATAAAACAGGAGAAAGCCGGCTTTTTAAGGACCTGCCGGATACCTTTGCAGCAGCCAGATATCATTCCCTGGCAGCGTTAAAGGATACCCTGCCCGCAGAACTTAAGGTAACAGCAGAGTCAGAGGACGGAGAGGTCATGGCAGTGGAACATACGAAATATCCTGTGTTCGGAGTACAATTTCATCCTGAATCTGTAATGACACCGGACGGCAGAGTGATGATAGAGAACTTTATGGAGGTAGTGAGAAATGATTAAGGAAGCCATTATTAAATTATCAAAGAAACAGGATTTAGCTTATGCGGAAGCAGAAGCTGTAATGGACGAGATTATGAGCGGTCAGGCAACACCTGTACAGATGTCTGCTTATCTTACTGCATTAGCTTTAAAAGGAGAGACAATTGATGAGATCACAGCTTCCGCAGCAGGAATGAGAGCTCACTGTATCAAACTTCTCCACAACCTGGATGTGCTTGAAATCGTGGGTACCGGCGGAGACGGTTCTAATTCTTTCAATATTTCCACTACTTCTTCTCTGGTGATCGCAGCAGGCGGTGTTCCGGTTGCAAAACATGGAAACAGGGCAGCATCCTCCAAATCCGGTGCAGCAGATGTTCTGGAAGCACTGGGAGTGAAGATTACACTGACGCCGGAACGCAGTGCAGAGATCCTGAAAAAGATCAACATCTGCTTCCTGTTTGCGCAGAATTATCACATTGCAATGAAATATGTGGCACCGATCCGTAAAGAGCTAGGAATCCGTACTGTATTTAACATTCTTGGACCGTTAAGTAATCCGGCAGGTGCAAACATGGAACTGATGGGAGTTTACGATCAGTCACTGGTGGAGCCACTGGCACAGGTTATGGCAAATCTGGGCGTTAACAGAGGAATGGTTGTCTATGGACAGGACAGTCTGGATGAGATTTCCATGTGCGCACCTACTTCTGTATGTGAGATCAGGGATGGCAAATTTACTTCCTATGAGATCACACCGGAACAGTTTGGATATGAGAGATGTGAGAAGGGTGCCCTGACAGGTGGTACACCTGCAGAAAACGCAGAGATCACAAAAGCAATCCTGAAAGGTGAGGAAAAAGGTCCGAAGCGTCAGGCGGTATGTTTAAATGCAGGTACAGCACTCTATATCGCAGGAAAAGCCGCCTCCATAGAAGAAGGAGTGAAGCTGGCAGAATCCCTCATCGACAGCGGTGCAGCACTGAAAAAACTGGAAGAATTTGTAGAAGAGACAAATAAATAAAAAGCAACCCCAAATTACTAATGTAAAGGAAATCTGTAACTGTCCGGTAATCTGCTGACTGTGGATATACAGAACAGTTACAGAAAAATCATAGAGATTATGAAGAATATATTAGAAGAAATAGCAGCCAGAACAAGAGAAAGAATTGCAAAAGAAAAATCCCGTATTTCTGTTTCGGAGTTGGAGAACCGGATTCAGGAAGTAAATAAAAATGCAAGGCAGAAAATCACATTTCTCCAGGCATTACAAAAAGATGGTATGTCCTATATCTGCGAGGTAAAGAAAGCCTCCCCCTCAAAGGGACTGATCGCACCGGATTTTCCATATCTGGCAATTGCAAAGGAATATGAACAGGCAGGTGCAAGTGCAATCTCCTGTCTCACAGAACCTTTTTATTTCCAGGGAGCAGACCAGTATCTGAGAGAAATCGCAGCCGCTGTACAGATACCTGTACTCCGCAAGGATTTTACAGTAGATGAATATATGATCTATCAGGCGAAATCCCTTGGTGCTTCCGCGGTATTGCTTATCTGCGCCATCCTGGATGACGGAGAATTAAGAGCATACAGACAGCTTGCAAAAGAGCTGGGACTGGATGCACTGGTAGAAGCACACGATGAGTACGAAGTGGACAGGGCCTTAAATCTCGGGGCAGAGATCGTGGGAGTCAATAACCGGGATCTGAGAACCTTTCAGGTAGATATGAACAACAGCATTCGCCTGAGAAAAATGGCACCGGACAATGTGGTTTTTGTTTCCGAGAGCGGAATCCGCACCCCGGAGGATATCCGGCTTCTTTATGAGGATAAAGTGGATGCGGTACTGATCGGGGAAACACTGATGCGAAGCCCGAACAAGAAAGCAGCGCTGGAAAGCCTGAATGGCAGCCCGTTACGCTGAAAGATCGAATATTATCTGAGAGGATAGAATATGACCAGAGAACAACAGCAAAGAACCAAAATCAAAATCTGTGGTCTGAAACGCCCGGAAGACATTACCTATGTAAATGAAGCAAAACCTGATTACTGTGGATTTATCATAGAATTTCCGAAGAGCAGCAGAAATGTTACAGGTGCATTGGTGAGAGAACTTACTGCAAAACTTAATCCGGACATTATCCCTGTAGGTGTTTTTGTAAATGTAGCACCTGAGCGTGTGGAGGAACTGCTTCTTGACGGAACTATCCATATTGCACAGCTTCATGGACAGGAAGATGAGGCATATATACGGAGAATCCAAAAGAATACAGGTCATCAGGTTATAAAGGCCTTTTCCGTAAAAACGGCTCAGGATATTGAAAAAGCCCTGAAAAGTCCTGCAGATTATATACTGCTTGATCAGGGTGGCGGTGGAACCGGACAGACCTTTGACTGGTCACTGATCCCGGAGATAGACAGACCGTTTTTCCTGGCAGGAGGACTGGGTGCAGATAATCTGGAAACAGCCGTCCGGACTATTCATCCCTATGCAGTAGATCTGAGCAGCAGCGTGGAGACGGATGGAATGAAAGACAGAGATAAGATTTTGAAGGCAGTTCAACTGGTGCATATAAAATAAGATAACCGAATCAAGTAAGTCACCTGCTTCAATTGCGAAAAGCAATAAGCAGTGGGTGGGGACTTGCTTGTATCAGGAGGAGTGCAAGCTCCTTCTGATAAACTGCGGAGCAGTTATTCGGTTATGAGCAAGTAGCGAAGCGGATTGCGAATATCCGCTTGACTAATTCAGAAAGAACATAGAATACTCTGACCGACCATCTGACAGGCCAGGGATTACATACATAAAAGGAGGACATATACAGATGTCAAAAGGAAGATTCGGCATCCATGGAGGACAGTACATTCCGGAAACACTGATGAATGCTGTCATCGAATTGGAGGAAGCCTACAACCATTATAAAGATGACCCGGAGTTTAACGCAGAGCTTACAGAGCTTCTGAATGAATATGCAGGAAGACCATCCCGTCTCTACTTTGCATCTCACATGACAGAAGATCTGGGTGGAGCAAAAGTATACTTAAAGAGAGAAGATTTAAACCATACAGGTGCTCACAAAATCAACAATGTACTTGGTCAGGTACTTCTTGCAAAAAAAATGGGCAAGACCCGTGTCATTGCAGAAACAGGCGCAGGTCAGCATGGTGTGGCAACAGCAACAGCAGCAGCTCTTATGGGTATGGAATGTGAAATCTTCATGGGAAAGGAAGACACAGAACGTCAGGCATTAAATGTATACAGAATGCGTCTTCTGGGTGCAAAGGTCAATGCAGTTACTTCCGGTACTGCAACACTGAAGGATGCTGTTTCCGAGACAATGAGAGAGTGGACAAACCGTATTTCCGATACACATTATGTACTTGGTTCTGTAATGGGACCTCATCCGTTCCCTACAATTGTTCGCGATTTTCAGGCAGTGATCTCCAAAGAAATCAAAGAGCAGATCCTTGAAAAAGAGGGCAGACTTCCGGATGCAGTTCTTGCATGTGTAGGTGGCGGATCCAATGCGATCGGAACATTCTACAATTTTATCAATGACAAAGATGTCCGTCTGATCGGATGTGAGGCAGCAGGACGTGGCGTAAATACGGCAGAGACAGCAGCTACCATTGCAACCGGCAAACTGGGAATCTTCCATGGAATGAAATCTTATTTCTGCCAGGATGAATATGGTCAGATCGCACCTGTATATTCCATTTCCGCAGGTCTGGATTATCCGGGAATCGGACCGGAACATGCGCATCTCTATGATACAGGACGTGCAGAATATGTACCTGTCACAGATGAAGAAGCAGTGGAAGCATTTGAGTATCTTTCCAGAACAGAGGGAATCATTCCTGCCATCGAAAGTGCTCATGCAGTCGCTTACGCAAGGAAAATTGTTCCACAGATGAGAAAAGACCAGATCGTGGTCATTACAATTTCCGGACGTGGAGATAAGGACTGTGCAGCAATCGCGCGTTACAGAGGGGAGGATATCCATGAATAAGAGAATTACAGAAGCATTTGAAAAAGGAAAGGCATTTATCCCGTTTATTACCTGTGGAGATCCGTCTCTGGAAGTGACAGAGCAGCTTGTCTATGCAATGGAGGAAGCTGGTGCAGACCTGATCGAGCTTGGGATTCCGTTTTCTGATCCTACAGCAGAGGGACCGGTGATCCAGAGAGCAAATGTGAGAGCACTTTCCGGTGGTGTGACTACAGATAAGGTATTTGACATGGTGGTAAAGATCAGAAAGAACAGTTCTGTTCCTATGGTGTTTATGACTTATGCAAACGTGGTATTTTCTTACGGAACGGAGCGGTTTATTAAAACTGCCGCAGAGATCGGAATGGACGGTCTGATTCTGCCGGATGTGCCGTATGAGGAAAAAGAGGAATTTGACAGTGTATGTAAGAAATACGGTATTGATCTGATCTCTCTGATCGCGCCGACTTCTCATGAGAGGGTCGCACAGATTGCGAAGGATGCGGAAGGGTTTGTGTATTGTGTTTCTTCTCTTGGTGTTACAGGAACAAGAACTAATATTACTACAGATATCGGGGCAATGGTGAAGCTGGTAAAACAGGCGAAAGATATTCCTTGTGCAGTTGGATTTGGAATTTCTACGCCGGAACAGGCGAAGAAGATGGCGGCGCAGTCAGATGGAGCGATTGTAGGATCTGCAATTGTGAAGTTGTGTGCACAGTATGGCAGGGATTGTGTGCCCTATGTGAAAGAGTATGTGAAGTCTATGAAAGATGCTGTAATGGAAGCTTAGGAATTAAAAAGGGACGCGCAGAAACATATTTCATTTCGTGTGCGGTTTCGGAGCCTAAGAACTTCTAAGTTGCTAAAAATATGCTAAAAACATAAGAAAAATGCCCCAAACTCGCCGCATGCTGTGGCTCAGACAGTGGGTCATTTTTCTTATAACGCATATTTTTATCAGCTAAGAAGTTCTAAGACTCCTGCAAATGCACACGAAATGAAATATGTTTCTGCGCTGTGTATTGGTATGAACTGGAGTAATTCGTATCTTTTATAAGAAAGATTTCAGAATCTGCAGAACTCCGTTTTCCCAGTAGGGCGGGCAGGTATTTTTGGCGGCAGCCCGGACTTCGGGGCGGGAGTTGGAGACTGCGTAGCTGAGACCGGCATTCTGAAGCATTTCAATATCGTTGAGGTTATCTCCGAAAGTACAGGTTTCGTCAGGTGAAATTCCCAGATATTCCTGCAGGAAAGCAACGGAAGGACCTTTGCCGGAACCTGGGGCAGTACAGTCCATCCATTCCTTGCCGGCGGCAGCCATAACTGTTTTGTCTTTCCAGGTGGGAGTGAATAAAGGGGCGCACATTTCCTCACAGGCGTTGGGGTGGTAGACAGCAAATTTGTTTACCTGCTGCCCCTCGAGTTTTAACATTTCCGGAACTTCATGGATATCATATCCGTAAGAATCTCTCAGCCAGTGAAACATCTGGCTGCCTCCGTCTTCTGCGAAACAGCGTTCAGGTGTGGAAATAAAATAATCACAGGAAGGCATATTCTCTCTTACCATAGAACACATTCCTTTCCAGATTTCGTCCGGCAGAGTATCCACTTTCAGAATCTCCTTCGGAGTCCGTACAACAGTTCCTCCGTCAGAGATATAAAGCAGTCTGTCTGCGACAGGGGTAAACAGTTTTCTCTCACTTCTGTACTGCCGTCCGGAGCATGCCACAAACACAATCCCCTTATCAATCAGCCTTCCGATAACCTCCATATACTCCCTGTCAATAGCCAGAGTCCCATCCTTCACCAGAGTCCCATCTATATCTGAAGCAATCAATTTAATCATATGAATAAGAAATCCTTTCTATAATAAATACAATAGGCATTTGCGAAACTCTGAACCTATTGAAAATACTGGTTTTTCGTTTTACAATTACCTAATAAATACAATCCCCATTTTATCACGCCAAAATATAACTTGCCATAAAAAATTTAGAAAAATTGCAACTATTCACCAGTCCTGGTTCATGCGTTACCATCCTGCAAAATGTTCTGTGAGGAAATCTCATTTGCATAGCCTGTCGTTGCAAGGCGCATTACTGTGAACGAAGTGAGCAGTAACAGCCCGGCAGTCCCGCAGCCAGCCAACAGGCAGGAAATATTTTTTTGCCCGCCAAACCCCATTGACTTTTCCACCCTTTTTTCTTATATTATATAAATAGAAATCTGCGTACTCTGAAAACTACGCATTTAAACCCTGAAAAAAGGAGAGTTGCTCGAAATGAACAAAAAAATGCTCTTTGTTTTCAATCCCAAGGCAGGTAAAGGCAAGATCAAAACAAACCTGCTTGATATAGTAGATATTTTCAACAAAGGCGGTTATGAAGTCATTATCTATTCCACACAGAAACCAAAAGATGCCTACGAGAAAGCCAAAGAATACGAATCCAAAGTGGACCTTATCGTATGTAGCGGCGGAGACGGGACTCTTGATGAGGTGGTTACCGGAGTAATGGAAAAGAAGAGTTCCATTCCCATCGGATACATTCCGGCAGGAAGCACCAACGACTTTGCAAACAGTCTCTTTATGCCGAAAAGCATGACAGATGCCGCTTCCATGATTATGGAAGAGAAACTTTATCACTGTGACATCGGCAGATTCAATAACCAGAGCTTTACATATATAGCAGCTTTCGGTCTTTTCACAGATGTAGCCTATCAGACAGATCAGGATCTCAAGAATATCCTTGGCCATGTAGCCTATCTTCTTGAGGGAGTGAAACGCCTTTTTGATATCAAATCATACCATATGAGAATTGAATCCGAAGAATTAACTGTGGAGGATGACTTCATCTTTGGGATGATCACCAATTCCCGTTCAGTGGGAGGGTTTAAGAACCTTACAGGCAAGAACGTGGATATGAATGACGGACTTTTTGAAGTTACCATGATTACAAGACCGAAGAATCCGCTGGAATTGCAGGAGATCATGACTGCAATGCTGACAGCAGAGGACAATACAGATCTGATTCATTCTTTTAAATCAGCCAGGGTGACCATTACCTCAGAAGAACCGGTACCATGGACTCTGGACGGTGAATACGGCGGCAGTCATACACAGATAGAGATTGAAAACTGCCACGAAGCACTGAATCTGTATCTGAAAAGTACAAAAAATGAGGAAACCAGATCAATTGGAATTTCCCCGTTAATAAATAAAAAGGAGAAATAAAATGGGTGAGTATATCAATGTAGTAGAGACTTTTGGATGTGACGTGTTTAATGATTCCGTCATGCAGGCACGACTTCCGAAGAAGATCTACAAAGAATTGAAAAAAACCATAGAAGAGGGCAAAGAACTGTCTATGGAAATTGCGGATGTAGTAGCACACGAGATGAAAGAATGGGCCATCGAGAAAGGTGCCACACATTACAGCCACTGGTTCCAGCCCCTTACAGGTGTGACAGCAGAGAAACATGATGCTTTTATCACAGCTCCGATGGATAACGGCAAGGTCCTGATGTCTTTCTCCGGAAAAGAACTGATCAAAGGTGAACCGGATGCATCTTCTTTCCCGTCCGGTGGATTAAGAGCAACTTTTGAGGCAAGAGGATATACAGCATGGGACTGTACATCACCGGCTTTTGTCCGTCATGATGCAGCAGGCGGAACACTCTGTATTCCTACTGCATTCTGTTCCTATACAGGAGAAGCACTTGACCAGAAGACACCACTTCTTCGTTCTATGGAAGCAATCAACACCCAGGCACTCCGTCTGCTGAGACTTTTCGGAAATACAACTTCTAAGAAAGTAACTCCGTCAGTAGGAGCAGAGCAGGAATATTTCCTGATCGATAAAGAGAAATGGCTTCAGAGAAAAGACCTGATCTATACAGGCAGAACCCTTTTTGGTGCTATGCCTCCGAAGGGACAGGAAATGGATGACCATTACTTCGGAAGTATCCGTCAGAGAATTTCCGCATACATGAAAGAGGTAAATGAAGAATGCTGGAAGCTTGGAATTCCTGCAAAGACACAGCATAATGAGGTTGCTCCTGCACAGCATGAGCTTGCACCGATTTATGCACCGGTCAATATCGCAGCAGACCAGAACCAGATGATGATGCGTATCCTTAAAAAGGTTGCCAGCCGTCATGGAATGCGCTGTGTCCTTCATGAGAAACCATTTGCAGGTGTGAACGGTTCCGGTAAGCATAACAACTGGTCTCTTACCACAGATGACGGAATCAATCTTCTGGATCCGGGCAAAACACCTCATGAAAATATTCAGTTCCTTCTGGTCCTTACCTGTATCCTGAAAGCAGTAGATGAACATGGAGATCTTCTGCGTGAATCTGCGGCAGATGTGGGAAATGACCAGAGACTTGGCGGTCATGAGGCACCGCCGGCAGTGATTTCCGTATTCCTTGGAGAGCAGCTTGAGGATGTTCTGGAACAGCTGGTCAGCACAGGAACAGCAACTCACAGTAAAAAGGGAAGTAAGCTGGAAACAGGTGTTAAGACTCTGCCTGATTTCATGAAGGATGCTACAGACCGTAACCGTACTTCACCTTTTGCTTTCACAGGAAATAAATTTGAATTCCGTATGGTAGGCTCAAGAGATTCTATTTCCGCATGTAACGTAGTCCTGAACACGATCACAGCAGAAGTATTTAAGGAAGCATGTGACCGTCTGGAAAAAGCTCCTGATTTCGAACTGGCGGTACATGACCTGATCAAAGAATATGCCACAGATCATCAGAAGATCGTATTTAACGGAAACGGCTATGCGCCGGAATGGGAGAAAGAAGCTAAACGCCGCGGACTTCCGATTCTTCCGAGCATGGTAGATGCAATCCCTGCACTTACTACAGAGAAGGCAGTGAAACTCTTTGAATCTTTTGATGTATTCTCAAGAGCTGAGCTTGAATCACGTGCAGAGATTAAATATGAGATTTACTCTAAAGCAATCAATATTGAAGCAAAGACCATGATCGACATGGCAACCAAGCAGATCATTCCGGCAGTTATCAAATATACCACTGTTCTTGGCGAATCCATCAATACAGTGAAAACAGCGGGCGAAGGGCTGATCGATGTAAGTGTACAGCTTGACCTGCTTAAGAAAGCATCAAAACTCTTAAAGGCTGCAAACAGTGCCATGAGTAAGCTGAGCAAACTGGTTGAGAAGACCCCGGAATATGCAGAGGGACGGGACAGAGCCGTATTCTGCAGAGAAAAGGTGGTTCCTGCAATGGAAGCTTTACGTGAGCCGGTGGATGAACTGGAAATGATCGTAGATAAGGAAATGTGGCCGATGCCTTCTTATGGAGATCTTGTATTTGAAGTATAATGTTGTAAAAATATAAAGAAGAATGCTATAATGAAAGGGTCGTGAATCTGTAAAAGATAAGCGGCCTTTTTCTATAACACAAACTGGACTATAATAGTTATATAAAGGAGAACTAAATGGAAGAACTGAAATTTCTGGAGGAGCAGCAGGTAGCCCCTGAACTGATAAAGAGAGTAGAAGAATTCCGCAGCCGGTATGAGGTGGCACCGGAGACCGTAGACAGGATTGTGAAACCATCCATTCCATTTTACGGAAAAGACATTCTGGAAATGGCCATTGCCGGACTGCTCAAAGGGGAGAATCTATTACTCACTGGTCCGAAGGCAACAGGAAAAAATATCTTTGCAGAGAACCTGGCATATATTTTCAACCGTCCCGCGTACAATGTTTCTTTTCATGTAAATACTAACAGCGGAGATCTGATCGGCACAGACACTTTCGTGGACAACGAAGTTAAGCTCCGCAAAGGAACTATCTATCAGTGTGCAGAATACGGTGGTTTCGGAATCCTCGACGAGATTAATATGGCAAAGAACGATGCAGTTTCCGTTCTTCATGCAACTTTGGATTATCGCCGTTCCATCGATGTCCCGGGCTATGACAAAATTGATCTTCATCCGGCTGCCCGTTTTATCGGAACCATGAATTACGGTTATGCAGGAACCAAAGAACTCAATGAAGCGCTGGTATCCAGATTTCTGGTCATAGACATGCCGGCTCAGACTGAAGAATCCCTGGAATTTATTTTCCGCCGGATGTTCCCGAATATAAAAGAAAACGCCAGAACACAGTTCATCGGAGTATTCCTGGATCTTCAGCTCAAAGCCACAAACAGTGAAATTTCCACCAAACCTCTGGATCTGCGAGGTCTCCTTGCAGCCATGAAGATTGTAGAAACCGGACTTTCTCCGAGAAAAGCAGTTACTATGGGAGTGGTGAACAAGACCTTTGACATTTTCGAGAAAGAAATCGTAGAGGATATTGTGAAAACCAGAATTCCGGCAGACTGGACAAGGGATGATGTATATGAAAGATGAGAAAATCGTAGAAATCGACGATTACCGTCTGGAACTGGAAAACAGGATCCGCAATCTCCTCTGGACTATCAGCGGGGATTACACGTTAAATATGAAAGTAGACGTTTCCCTGTATCTGCGCTCAAAAGCAATTGCTCTGTATGACGGCATCAAGCAGGGCGCTCTGGCAAAATATTATGACAGGAATCTGCTGGGTTTATATCTGGTAAAAAAAGTCTTCTGCCAGGCAGGAGAAGGAGAACTGACTGCAGTAGCACAGCTATGTGTAGAAGAAGCAATCGGGGACAAAATCTGTCAGGAACGTCCGGGAGTCCGGGAGATGCAGAAGGAAGCATTCGAGGATATCCTGGATCAGGAGTTTGAACGGATGCCCGCATACGGAGATATTCTTGGCCGATTGAAGATTGCCATCCTGCGTGACCGTTTACAGAATGGAAACCATTATGTAGAAGAGCGTCTTCGAAAAATCCGCGACATGGTTTACAAAGCCAGAACAGCTGCAGACACTATAGAACTGATCCGTATTATTGACAGTCTTTACAATACTATCATTGATCCGAATTTTGAGAAAGATCATGGAACACTGGAACAGGTTATGGCAGTCACCCTGGAAGAACTGACAGAATACGACTGGGAAGATTTTCTCACAGAAGAACTTTATGAGGAAGCTCTGGAGAGTTACATCGAACAGATGACAAATAAGATTACGGACATGGAAGACACTGCTGTCACTGAAGAAATGGAAAAACAGCGCCAGACCAAACACAAAATTACAATTCTCACAGAGGAAGAACTTGAGAAAGCATACACCTATGTTGAGTTGAATTTCGGAAAAACTTATCTCACTCCTGCAGAAGAGAAGCGAATGAATTATCTGATGTGCAGGGAACTTCACAGGGACTGCAGCCTTTATTTTACAGAAGGAATTCTTAAGAATCCGGTCAAACGAAACTATCAGTACGAATATGCAGTGCGATTAAAGAATAAGAATATCTGGCTCTACCATGATAAACACAGAATCGTAAAGCAGAACATCGCATCCCTCACAGATCTTTTGCGAAAGACGCTGGTGCTGAAAAGCGAGACGCAGGAAGTACTGTCAGACAGAGGAACGATCATTCCGTCCAGACTCTGGCGTGTGGGCAGAAGCAGTGAAGCAAATCTGTTTAAAAGAGAGTTGAAATCTGATGCATCTGATTTCGTAGTAGATGTGCTGATCGATGCCAGCGGTTCCCAGATGTCCAGGCAGGGAGATGTGGCATTACAGGCTTACATCATCAGTGAAGCATTAAGCAATGTAAACCTGCCTCACCGTGTCATGAGCTTCTGCACATTCTGGGACTATACGATCCTTCACAGATTCCGTGAGTACGATGATCCACAGTCAGCTAATGAAAATATTTTTAATTATGTAACTTCTTCCAATAACAGGGATGGACTTGCTATCAAAACCGCAGGATACGGTCTGCTTCAGAGATCTGAGGAGAAAAAAATCCTCATTGTATTAAGTGATGGAAAACCATATGATGTCATCGTAAACAGACCTCACGCAAAGAACCCGGAACCTTATATGGGAAAATATGCGATCAATGATACTGCCACAGAAGTGCGGCACCTGCGAAACCTTGGAGTAAGTGTTCTGGGAGTCTTTGCAGGGGAAGAAAAAGACCTTTCCACAGAAAAAAAGATATTTGGCAAAGATTTCGCATATATCCGGGATATTTCGAATTTTTCCAGAATTGTTGGGAGATACCTGATTAAACAGTTGGATTCAGATGAATAGACTGATAAAATAGGGCAAAAATATGCTGTTTGAGCGTGTTGATATGTTAAGAGATTATCGAGTTAGCACGTTAATATGTTAAAGTGCATAAAAAACCAGTTTTTTCACCTTGCCTTTTTGTATAAATTTCGCTATAATGTTCTATGTTTATAAATCAATACAAAAGGGAGAGGAAATCATGAACGAAAACAAAGAGTTCAAACCGTATATTCCGGCTGACAAGATCACACCTGAATTTACGGTGACATCCATCATCATGGGTGTTATCCTTGCAGTTATCTTCGGTGCAGCCAATGCTTATCTTGGTCTGCGTGTAGGTATGACTGTATCTGCTTCCATTCCGGCAGCAGTTATTTCCATGGGCGTAATTCGCAAGATCATGAAAAAGAACTCCATTCTGGAGAGCAACATGGTCCAGACAATCGGTTCAGCCGGTGAATCACTGGCAGCCGGTGCAATTTTCACAATGCCTGCTCTGTTCCTTTGGGCAGAAGAAGGACTTTGTGAAATGCCGGGTATCGTGGAAATCACATTAATCGCACTTTGCGGTGGTGTTCTTGGTGTACTTTTTATGGTACCACTTCGTAACGCACTGATCGTAAAAGAGCATGCAACACTTCTTTATCCTGAAGGAACTGCCTGCGCAGATGTTCTTCTTGCAGGTGAAGAGGGTGGTGCAAACGCTGCGACAGTATTCTCAGGTATGGGAATCGCAGCGATCTTTAAATTTGTCGTTGACGGTTTAAAGGTAATCCCTGCAGACGTTGCAGTAGCATTTAAAGGATTCAAAGGTGAAATTGGTATGGAATGCTATCCTGCACTTCTCGGTGTTGGATATATCGTAGGACCAAGAATCGCATCCTTTATGTTTGTTGGTTCTCTTATTGGCTGGATGGTGCTGATTCCGGTAATCTGTCTGTTCGGAGCTGATACAGTTATGTATCCCGGAACAGAAACAATTTCTGCTCTTTATGCAGCAGGCGGAGCATCTAAAATCTGGAGTACTTATGTAAAATATATCGGAGCAGGAGCTATCGCAACAGGTGGTATTATTTCTCTGATCAAATCCCTGCCTCTGATCATTGCAACCTTCCGTGATTCCATGAAGAGCATGAAGGGCGGTAAGAATACAAGTACAGAAAGAACTGCACAGGATCTTCCGATGAACATTATTCTGATCGGTATTGTGGCAATGGTTGCAATCATCTGGCTTGTTCCGGCTATCCCGGTTAACCCGATCGGTGCGTTGATCATCGTAATCTTCGGCTTCTTCTTTGCAACTGTATCTTCCCGTATGGTTGGTCTTGTAGGAAGCTCCAACAACCCTGTATCAGGTATGGCTATCGCTACACTTCTGATCGCAACAATGATTATCAAAGCATCCGGCAATACCGGTATCGACGGAATGAAAGCAGCAATTGCTATTGGTTCCGTAATCTGTATTGTAGCAGCGATCGCAGGTGATACTTCACAGGATTTAAAGACAGGTTATCTTCTTGGTGCAACTCCTAAGAAACAGCAGATCGGTGAGCTTATCGGTGTTGTTGCTGCCGGTCTTGCTATCGGTGGTGTTCTTTATCTTCTGAATACTGCATGGGGATACGGAAGTGCAGAAGTACCTGCTCCTCAGGCAACTCTGATGAAGATGATCGTAGAAGGTATCATGGGCGGCAAGCTTCCATGGACACTGGTATTTATCGGTGTATTCCTTGCAATTGGTCTGGAAATCTTAAGAATTCCGGTTATGCCATTTGCTATCGGTCTTTACCTTCCAATCTACCTCAACGCTGCTATCATGATCGGTGGTGTTGTTCGTATGTTCGTTGACGGAAGAAAGAATGTTGATGATAAGAAAAAAGAAGAACAGGCAACAGACGGTACACTTTATTGTGCAGGTATGATCGCAGGTGAAGGTCTTGTAGGTATCCTTCTTGCAATCCTTGCAGTAGTAAACGTAAGCAGTGTATTTGATCTCTCCGGAAGCATTAACCTTGGTAATGCAGGCGGCGTGATCCTGATGTTACTTATGATCTTAAGCCTTCTGAAATTCAGTATCTGGAACAAGAAGAAAGCCTGATCAGGCGGAGATGATAATATTTAAATGAGTAAAAAGAAAAAAGAATTACAGATCAATTATCTGGATCTCATTCCTGAGCGCAGTGCACAGCTTCGCTGGCATACTGATATCAGGGGGAGAATGGTGCTGGAAATAGAGAATAAGGGCGCGTTTAACACGATTGCCCAGAAGCTGTTTGGAAAACCCAGATATACGAAGATACATCTGGATGACAATGGCACATTTATCTGGCCACTCATAGATGGCAGGAAGACAGTGGAAGATATTGCTGCACTGGTAAAAGACGAATTTGGGGAGAAGGCAGAGCCTTTATATCCAAGGATCGTTAAATACTTCCAGATAATGGAGAGTTATCATTTTGTAAATTTTATCAATAAGCCTGAAAAATAAGGTAAGAATAAGAGCGGGAGCAGTCCTTCATGGATTGCTGCCGTTCTTGTAGTTTATGGAAGAATAATTACGGCACAGTGATAAAGCGGTATCTCTGGCTGATATTCATGAAAGCATAAAACAAATATTATTTTTACAGAATACAAGGAGGCGAATGAATGAAGTTAGTAAATGGAAAAAGATCACAGCTTCTGGAATATCTGATGATCATAGCAGGAACCGGATTAATGGCACTGGCGATCAATTCCGTATTTGATGCATCAGGTATGGTAACCGGAGGCTTTTCAGGTATTGCGATCATTATAAAAGCAGGGAGTCAGGGAATCATTGACGGTGGTATCCCTCTCTGGGTAACAAATATGGGTTTGAACATTCCACTGTTTCTGATCGGATGGAAGATTAATGGATTCTCCTTTGTAAAAAAAGCTTTGATAGGAGAAATTGCTCTGTCCACCTGGCTTGCCATAGAACCTGTATGGAATCTTGCTGGCAATGATCTTCTTCTTGCCGCACTTTACGGTGGTGTGATCCAGGGTGTGGGAATCGGTCTTGTCTTTCTGGGCGGTGGAACAACCGGAGGAACCGATATGATGGCAGCTATCATCCAGAAATATCTGCAGCAATATTCAATCGCACAGATCATGCAGGTTATAGATGCAGGCGTTGTACTGGTGGGTATGTATGTGTTTGGCATCCACAAGGCACTCTATGCGATTATTGCGGTATATCTGGTGACAAAAGTATCTGACGGTTTGATTGAAGGTCTGAAATTCTCAAAAGCTGCCTATATCATTACAGCAAAGCCAAAGGAAATAGCAGATATGATCATGAAAGATCTGGACAGAGGTGTAACAGGCATTAGTGCCAGAGGAATGTACTCAGGACAGGATAAACTGATGCTTTTCTGCGTGGTAAATAAAAAAGAGATCGTAATGCTTAAAGAAAAAGTAGATGAAATTGATCCGGAAGCTTTTGTGATAGTGACAGATGCCAGGGAAGTTCATGGAGAAGGTTTTATTGAAAAAAAGTAATACAAAAAAATATATAAAAAATTGTAAATTTTTTTCTCTTTCCTCTTTCATTTTTGGTAAATATATATTAAAATACAATACAGGTATAAGGTTTTATAGTTAAAACGGAAAATAAACACTATAGGATGAGAAGGGATTGAAATCAGATGATATCGAATCAGGTGCTTCAGAATACTCTTGAAGGGTTAAAAGAAATTTCCAGAACAGAATTTTGTGTACTCGACACAGAAGGCAAAGTGCTTGCAAGTACTTTTGCAGATTTTTCCATTGCAACACAGGATGTACAGGCTTTCGTAGAATCACAGGCCGACAGCCAGCTTGTAAAGGGGTTCCAGTATTTTAAAGTCTGTGATGACTATCAGCTGGAATATATACTGGTCGCCCATGGCGACGATGAAGATACTTATATGGTTGGCAAGCTCGCCGCTTTTCAGATCCAGAATCTGATTGTAGCGTATAAAGAACGCTTTGACAAAGACAGCTTTATCAAGAACCTGCTTCTTGACAACCTGCTTCTTGTTGACATTTATAATCGTGCGAAGAAACTGCACATTGAGGCAGATGTTCGCCGCGTAGTCATGATCCTTGAAATGCCACAGGAGAAAGACCACAGCTCCATGGAAAGCGTGAAGAGTCTTTTCGGCGGTAAAAGTAAAGACTTTATCACAGCAGTAGATGAGAAGAGTATTATCGTAGTCAAGGAACTTGAAGATGGTGAGAATTATCCTGAGATGGATCAGCTTGCACATACTATCCTTGATACTCTTGGAATGGGAAATGACGGTAAGACACATATGGCATACGGTACTATCGTCAATGAACTGAAAGAAGTATCACGCTCCTATAAAGAAGCCCGCATGGCTCTTGATGTAGGTAAGATTTTCTTCGGAGATAAAGAAGTGATCGCATACAGCTCTCTGGGAATCGGACGACTGATCTACCAGCTCCCGATCCCACTCTGTAAGATGTTTATCAAAGAAATCTTCGGCGGCAAATCCCCGGATGACTTTGACGAAGAGACTCTGGTCACAATTGATAAGTTCTTCGAGAACAGCCTCAATGTTTCAGAGACATCCAGACAGCTTTACATCCATAGAAACACTCTGGTCTATCGCCTCGATAAACTCCAGAAGAGTACAGGTCTTGATCTCCGTGTTTTTGAAGATGCCATTACATTCAAGATTGCACTCATGGTAGTACGTTATATGAAATATATGGAAACACTGGAATACTGATATATTATAATAGAAGGAAAATTTTCAATGCCTGCCACAGCTTTAATTGCTGACGCAGGCATTTTTGACCTTTACAAATCCAGCCTTGCAGTGTATAGTTAGAAATCGAGATTGCAATTGATAAGGTATGCAATATCCTGAGACATGCAAGCCAAAATTCCATTGCCGCAGGCAATTTGGAATGAATGTTGGCTGCGTTACTGTGAACATTCTATGAATCCTCAAAAATCTCTTGCAATCCCCAAAAACATACATTACAATAATGTTACAAATTCATTAACCCATTGGAGGAAAAATCTATGATAGATCTTATAGATGTAAGCAAGTCCTATGGTCCCGGCCTTCCGGCAGTGAACCATGCGAACTTACATATAGATAAAGGTGAATTCGTCTTTGTAGTAGGAAACAGTGGTTCAGGAAAAACAACCCTGATCAAACTTCTTATGAAAGAGCTGGATTCCACATCCGGTCAGATCATCGTAAGCGGTGAACGTCTGGAAGGAATGAAACACAGAAGAGTAGCCAAATACCGCCGTAAGCTGGGCGTAGTATTTCAGGACTTCCGTCTTCTGAAAGACAGAAATGTATATGAGAATGTAGCGTTTGCCCAGAGAGTAGTCAACCGTCCCACAAGAGTAATCCGTAAACGTGTCCCGGAGGTACTTCAGGAAGTTGGACTTGCTGTCAAATACAAATCCTTCCCGGATGAACTTTCCGGTGGAGAACAGCAGAGAGTTGCATTGGCAAGGGCGCTGGTCAACCGTCCGGATATCCTTCTGGCAGACGAGCCTACAGGAAACCTGGATCCGAAGACTTCCGAAGAAATCATGAAGCTTCTGGAACAGATCAACGACAGAGGAACCACAGTCCTTGTTGTAACACACAACAAAGAGATCGTAAATGCAATGAAGAAACGTGTAGTTACTATGCATGAAGGTTCCATAATAAGTGACGAGAAAGAGGGAGAATATCATGAGGCCTAGCACAATATGGTATACCCTGAAACAGGGTATCAAGAACATTAAGAGAAACTGGATGTTTTCCCTGGCATCTATCATTACCATGGCTGCCTGTATTTTTTTGTTTGGCATTTTCTTCTCTATCGTGAATAACGTAAACAATGTTGCTCATAAAGTAGAGCAGGAAGTCCCGATCACAGTATTCTTTGATAAAGGAACAACGAACAAACAGATCAAGGCAATCGGTAAGAAAATTAAGGAACGCCCGGAAGTAGAGAAAATTGAATTCACATCCGCTGATGAGGCATGGGGAGAATTTAAAGAGATATATTTCCAGGGATCTGAAGCGGCAGACGGATTTAAAGATGACAATCCGCTTGCAAACCAGGCAAACTACAGTGTATACATGAACGATATCACGAAACAGTCAGAGCTGGTTTCTTATATAGAAGGGCTGAAACATGTACGTCTGGTAAATCAGTCCGAGGAAGCAGCCAAGACACTGGGAAATGTCAATAAACTGGTTTCCTATGTTTCCATTGCAATCATAGCATTATTACTTATCATTTCTATTTTCCTGATCAGCAATACAGTATCTGTCGGTATTGCAGTTCGTAAGGAAGAAATCGGAATCATGAAGTACATAGGAGCGACCGATGCATTTGTAAGAGCTCCATTCCTTCTGGAAGGCATTGTGCTGGGAGTTATCGGTGCTGCTATACCGTTGGTCGGACTTTATTTCTGCTATAATGCAGCGGTATCCTATATTCTGAACAAATTTAATGTGCTGACCGGTGTGGTTGATTTTATCCCGGTATGGCAGATTTACCAGACATTGCTTCCTATAGGACTGGCACTTGGAATCGGAATCGGACTGATCGGAAGTTTCTTTACAACAAGAAAGCATTTAAGAGTATAATAAAAAGCAGATAAGCATGAAGCTGCCGGAACAATGATATCATATCATAAACCGGCGGCTTTTTTACAGGAGTGCAGACATGAAAAATAAAGAATTTTGGAAAGGTGCAGTAGCAGGAGCACTGGTTGTGACATGCATCGGTACAGGTGCCTTTGCGGGAACAGGTCTTGCAGCAAAAGGAACAGCTCTTGGTGATCGCAAGTGTACATCAAAGCTGGTATATCTTGAGGAGCTGATAGACAGATATTATCTGGGAGATAAGAATGAAGAAAAGCTTCAGGAAGGGCTTTATGCAGGTCTTCTCTATGGGCTGAATGATCCTTATTCCAGATATTATACAGCAGAGGAATACGATTCTGAGAATTCTTCCAATGAGGGAAGCTATGTGGGGATCGGCATTCTTATGGAGAAGAACAAAGAAGGCGGAGTAAAGATTGTTGAATGCTATGAGGGCGGTCCCGGAGAAAAAGCAGGACTGGAGGAAGGGGACATCATCAGTGCCATTGACGGGGAAGATATCACAGAAGATGAGGTATCTGATGTTGCAGACATTGTCCGCAATTCAGATAAAGACAGTGTAGTGCTTACTGTTCACAGAGAAGGTGCAGAAGATGCCATGGAAATCACAGTCCCTGTCACAGATGTGGAATTACCGTCTGTTTTCCATGAAATGCTGGATTCTAAAATCGGTTACATCCGCATTACACAGTTTACAGGCGTTACCGGCGAACAGTATCAGGAAGCTTTTGATGACCTGCAAAAACAGGGAATGGAGAAAATGATCGTGGATCTCCGCGATAATCCGGGTGGACTTCTTGATTCTGTCTGTGATATCCTGCGGAAAATCCTTCCGGAAGGACTGATCGTTTACACCGAAGATAAGGACGGAAACAGAGAAGAGGAAAAATGTGATGGCAAAAACGAACTCCGGATTCCGCTTGCAGTCCTGGTAAATGAAAGCAGCGCCAGTGCATCAGAGATTTTTGCCGGTGCAGTGCAGGATTATGGTATTGGAACGATCGTAGGAACAACCACTTTCGGAAAAGGCGTGGTACAATCCATCCGCCAGCTCTCAGACGGAAGCGCCATTAAACTGACTGTTGCCAATTACTACACTCCAAAAGGAAACAACATCAACAAAACAGGAATCAAACCTGATATAGAGGTTTCTCTGGATACCCGTCTGCTGAATAAGAATAAAGACGAGATTACTCATGAGGAGGATAATCAGCTGCAGGAAGCGATTAAGGCAGTTGAGAAGGAAAAGTAGTTGTTTGGCTGATAGTTTGATGCTATACTGTATGTAGCTGTATTTATAATAGAAGTGTTTTTATTATAGATGAAAGACCCATTGCTGAGCAGGCAGCGGATTTTGCTTTGCAACTGCGAAGACACTGAACAGTTAATGGGCAGAAAGTGAAAAATATCAGAAAACGAGAGGGGACAACATGAGCGAATATGTGATCACCACCGACAACAATTCAGATCTTCCGGAGAAATATCTCAAAGACCATGGAGTAGGCTGTATGTATCTCAGTTATTCCATGGATGGAAAAAATTATACGCATGGAAATTTCCTTCCGGAGCATGAATTTTATGAGGCAATGAGAAACGGTTCCATGCCAACCACAGCACAGGTCAATCCTGAAAATGCAAAAGCACTGCTGGAGCCTTACCTGAAAGAAGGAAAAGATATTCTTCATATTGCATTTTCCTCTGCCTTAAGCGGTACATACAATAGCAGCCGTATCGCAGCAGAGGAACTGATGGAGGACTATCCGGATCGCAAGATCATCGTGGTAGATTCTCTTGGCGCTTCCCTTGGTCAGGGGCTTCTGGTTTACCTTGCACAGGAGAAGAAAGAACAGGGAGAAGATCTGGAGACAGTTGCGAAATGGACAGAAGAGAACAGGCTTCATATAGTACACCTTTTTACAGTCAATGATTTAAACCACCTGTATCGTGGAGGCCGCATTTCCAGAACCACTGCAGTAGTAGGAAGCATGCTGAATATTAAACCGGTTCTTCATGTAGACAATGACGGAAAGCTCACTGCCATCGGCAAAGTACGCGGCCGTAAAAAATCCCTTCAGGAGCTGGTAAAGCTTATGGATGAGAAAATCGGCAGCTATCATGACACTTGCCATACCATCTTTATCAGTCATGGCGACTGCGAAGAAGATGCAAATTATGTGGCAGAGAAAGTAAAAGAAAAATACCAGATCAACACGATTATCATGAATCAGGTAGGAGCCACCATCGGCGCTCACTCAGGTCCGGGAACAATGGCGTTGTTCTTTGTGGGAGATGAAAGATAAATTAGTTTTTTTGTAAAATGGTTTCATGGTATCATTATCCTGCGGGAAAATAAATGATACTGTGGAACCATTTTTGATATTACAGGAGAATTTTATGAAATTATTAAAAAAAGCATTCGCATTCACATTTATATTTATGCTGAGCGTTTCAGGACTGACAGGATATCAGGTAAACGCCTCAGAGGAGCCAAAACATCTGGATATCCTGTTCACCCATGATCTGCATTCTCATTTGAACAGCTTTCAAACGATTGTAGACGGGACACAGCAGGAAACCGGCGGGTTTGCCCGGCTGAAAACATTGATCAATGAGCACGAGAAAGAGAATACAGATACACTCATACTGGATGGCGGAGACTTCTCCATGGGAACTCTGATACAGACTGTATATGACACAGAGTCCGCCGAACTGCGGATGCTTGGATATCTGGGCTGTGATGTGACAACTCTGGGAAATCATGAATTTGATTACGGCTCCGATGGTCTGGCAGATATGCTGAACGCCGCAGTCAGTTCAGGCGAAAACCTTCCCAGGATGGTTGTGTGTAATGTGGACTGGGATGCAATGAAAAAAGCCGGCCTCAGTGAAGGACAGAAACAGATTTATGAAGCATTTCAGACATATGGAGTAAAAGACTATACGGTAATTCAAAAAGGTGATGTAAAGATTGCAGTACTGGGTGTTTTCGGCAAGGATTCTCTGGATTGCGCTCCTACCTGCGAGCTTCTTTTCAAAGACCCGTCAGAAGCAGCCAGAGAAACAGTAGAGGAAATAAAAAAGAACGAAGATGTAGACATGATCGCCTGTGTATCACACAGTGGAACATGGGAGGACGAAAAAGTATCAGAGGACGAAATCCTTGCAAAGAATGTTCCGGACATTGATCTGATCGTCAGCGGACATACCCACACACAGTTGACAGAACCAATCCTGCAGGGAGATACCTGCATCGTATCCTGTGGAGAATATGGGAAAAATCTGGGAACTCTTTCCATGACTCAGAAAGAGAATGGACGATGGGAACCGGATACCTATGAGCTTGTTCCGGTTACGGATAAAATCAAGGCAGATGAAGCCACACAGAAGAAAATAGATGAATTGTCAGATACTGTTGACACCAATTATCTTTCCAATTTTGGTTACACCAGAGAGGAAATTCTGGCAGAGAATGACATTGAATTTAACAGCCTCAGTGAGATGGAAACAAAGCATGAGGAGTTAAATCTGGGAGATATCATATCAGATGCTTATGTATATGCAGTAGAGAATGTAGGAGACTCTGACGGAGAAAAAGTAGATGTTGCAATCGTACCTGCCGGAACTGTAAGAGATACTTATACAAAAGGCGATATAACAGTGGAGCAGGTATATAATTCCTTCTCGCTGGGAACAGGAAAGGACGGACTTGCAGGTTATCCTCTGATCAGTGCATATTTAACGGGAAAAGAACTGAAAACAGTGGCAGAGGTAGATGCCTCAATTTCAGATTTTATGACAATAGCCAGATTATATTGCAGTGGAATGAATTTCACCTATAATCCCCACCGCATGATCTTAAATAAAGTAACAGACTGTTATCTGACAGGCAAGGACGGGGAAAGGGAAGAAATACAGGACGATAAATTATATCATGTTGTCACCGACCTGTACACAGGCCGTATGCTTGGCTCTGTTCTGGACAAATCCTATGGTCTGATATCCATCGTCCCCAAAGATAAAAACGGCAATCCCATAGAGAATCTGGAAGATTATGCAGTCATGGATGGAAAAAAAGAACTGAAAGCCTGGGCTGCAATTGCAGAATACATGCAATCCTTTGAAGACACAGACAAAGACGGAATTGCAAATGTGCCGGAATATTATGATACAACACACGAAAGAAAAGTTGCCGACAACAGCAAAAACATCATAAATCTGATAAAACATCCGAATAAATTTGCAATAGCGATTGTGGGAATCTGTATTGTGGCTGTTGGGGTGATTCTGCTGTTGATCTTTGGGGTTGTAAAGATTATCAGAAGAAGGAGATAGTATTTTACTATAAACATTGCATGATCAGTTGCTCTATCAGGATGGTAAAGGGCGGATATGTGAAAAGCTATTTTATAGTGCAGACTATACAAGGATTTTGGACAGGGATTCTATTTGACAGATATTGAAGAACAGGCACAAAAGATGGCAATAAGAGTAGCCAGAATTTATAGAAAAACGCCAACTGTAAATGTTTATGAGATAGATGATAATATGGCATTGATATAGGGTTTGGTATATAATAGTAATTGTTTACTGAATGAGCAAAAAAATAACGAAAAGAGGAAGGTACATAATGAAAGTATTAATGCTCAACGGCAGCCCGAGAACAAAAGGAAATACATTTATTGCATTAGAAGAAATGAAAAAAGTATTCGAAGTAGAAGGTGTAGAAGCGGAAATTGTACAGGTAGGCAATAAAGATGTAAGAGGATGCATTGCCTGTAGACGTTGTGTGGAATTTGGCAAATGTGTTTTTGATGATGTGGTGAATGAACTGGCACCGAAATTTGAAGAAGCGGATGGAATTGTGGTTGCCAGTCCGGTATATTTTGCTTCAGCGAATGCTACACTGATTGCCACCCTTGACAGACTGTTTTTCAGCACATCTTTTGATAAAACAATGAAAGTGGGCGCAAGCGTGGTCTGTGCAAGACGTGGAGGCTGTTCAGCGACTTTTGATGAGCTGAACAAGTATTTTACCATATCAAACATGCCGATTGCGGCCAGCCAGTACTGGAATTGCATACATGGACGCGAACTGGGAGAAGCTGACAGGGATGAAGAAGGAAAGCAGACCATGCGTGTACTCGCCAGAAATATGACTTTTCTGATGAAGAGTATCGAACTTGGTAAAAAGCAGTTTGGACTTCCGGAGAAGGAAGAACGTGTATTTACTCATTTTATCAGATAGAGCTTCCTGAGTGCTTTTAACAACCGTAGCAAGAATTCCCTCACCTCTATAGGGACGCCACTGAAAAACTGTTTTTGTATACTATATATAGTATCTTAAAGTTGATTGATGTACTTTATTTTGCGCTAATTTATACGCAAAAAGGACTTTTTCAGTGGCCTTCTATAGGTGATGGGATGAATTGCACTATGAATTGCACATTCGAGCATGTCTGCTCAAATTTATAAAAAATCACAAAACACTTGTTCTGACACAATAAATATATTATAATAGAGAAAAGAACAATATGCTCTTGGAATTTGGACGGTCGAAATAAGCAATAAGTGAGTG
>OGRL01000826.1_pt1 | contig 25538 bp, 25 predicted proteins | sample 1553481 | NCBI WGS metagenome assembly OGRL01 (sample SAMEA2580036, study PRJEB22360) | human gut metagenome
GGAACCGCCTTGTGGCGGCTTTCCTTGGGGTACACGTCAAAATTGGACGCTAACGGTGAGCTTGTCGAGTCCATGCGTCCGATGTCCCATTCATCTTTATACATATTTCAATGACTATAGATATTGAAAAAGCAAAAGGAGTTGACCTAGAGGCCGCTCGAAAGGCTCTTGCCGCACTCCAAAGAGAAAAGCAAAAGCAGAGAGAAAGACTTCTGCTTGGAATAGAAGTAAAACAGAGAATAGACTAAGCAAATGCCCAGCGCACACAATCACTCTTCAATCGATAGAGTGTACTCAGACTTAATAAGAAACGCACACTCTTTCCTTTGGTCAGAGAGTGCTATGGAAAGATAAAAACGTATATCAATGTCAAATAATTCAGCAAATAATAAACGATTAGCGAAGAATACTATGTTTATGTATATTCGCATGGTGTTCTTGATGACAATCGGTCTATACGCTTCAAGAGTTATCTTGCAGACTCTTGGCATATCAGACTATGGCCTTTACAATGTGGTAGGAGGAGTAGTTGCGATGTTCGGCTTCCTCAATTCTACGCTTTCTACAAGTACGCAAAGATTTTTGAATGTTGAGATGGGAAAGGGGAACTCTGATAGTGTGAAGAGAGTATTTTCAAATGCACTATATCTTCACCTATTGTTAGTCATAATCGTGTTTTTTTTGGCTGAGACTGTTGGTCTTTGGTTTCTATTGAACAAACTGGTTATTCCTGAAGGAAGAGAAACTGCAGCATTGTGGGTTTATCAATTTTCTATTGTTGCTGTCTGCATCCAAATTTTCCAGCTTCCGTTTATGTCGTCTATTATAGCGCACGAACGCATGGGTATTTATGCATACGTGAGCATATACGAAGGATTAGCAAAACTTGGTATTTTGTTCGTTCTTCAATTAGTAGACTATGACAAACTATTCTTGTATGGAGCGTTAATTCTAGCAGTTCAACTTTCTGTAGCAGTAATATACAATATCTATAGTCGTAAAAGTTTCGAAGAAGCTTCATTCCGCATTTCAAAGGATAAGGGGTTGTTTCGAGAGATGTTAGGATTCTCAGGATGGAATATTTTTGGTAATCTTGCATCTGTATGTAATAGTCAGGGACTAAATATTGTTTTGAATTTGTTCTTTGGAACTGTCATTAATGCAGCACGAGGTATTGCATTCCAAGTCCATGGACTGGTAACACAATTGGTTAATAATTTCCAGCTAGCAGTCAAACCACAAGTGGTTAAATACTACGCATCCGGTCAATACGAGGAAATGACAGCTCTTGTCTTTAATTCTGCAAAGTATTCCGCATATCTAATGATGGTAGTTAACATACCATTGATCCTCGAAATTCGTCCACTACTTCATCTATGGTTGGGAGAATATCCAGATTATACTCCTATTTTTATTGGTATTATCCTATTCCGTTCTGTTATAACATCCATGACTGGAAATATTGTTATGGTCGTTCATGCTTCGGGGTATCTGAAAAAAGTGGGACTTTATGGAGGAGGCGTGCTTCTGTCTGTACTCCCTATTAGTTACATACTTTTACGAATGGGATTTTCCCCAGTAATACCTTTCATTGTTAATATATTTGCCGCTCTTGGTGAAGCATTCTTTGAATTATACTGGATGTGTCATTATATCAATTTTCCAATGACTCGTTTTTACAAGGAGGTCTACGGAAGGGTTTTCAGTCTCTTTGCGTTCCTTTTTGCATTCTCTTATTTATTCAAATTGTGTATTCAAGGTTGTAATGAGTACATAGAATTATTAATTGTAGGTTTCTTCAGTGTATGCATCTCATTGGTTACATTATACTTCTTTGGTATAAACAAAGATTTGAGAGGCAAAATAAAAAATATGATAATAGGAAAATTTAAGCGTAATAACTAAGATATGACATTTGACAATAACATAATTACAGAGCAGACATCATTTACTAAAAAATTTCTTTTCTTAATTCTTGTCTTGTTCATGGGAAAGGGCTGTAATTTTTTTATAGACCTTGATCCTCGCGTTAACACTGTTGGCACTCTGCTCGTTCTTGTCCCTATGGTACATGTAATGTTGAGAGAAAAACCTCATAGTATGAAGAACTCCAAGTTCTATGTGTTTTTGTTGGCATATATAGCATGGTTGGTTTACCATATTTTTACAGATGAAGCATACCCTACATATCAGGGTATAAGAATCCTGTCTTTGTTTATTTTCGGTTTCATTACAGCCCGTTATTATGGGTGTCACATAGCCGAATACTTTGAGTATTTTGTGGTTCGGCTTACTATTTTGGCTTTGATTCTTTGGTCTGTCGAAGTAGCTATAGGACCTGCAACAATGGGTGGGTTTGCACCATTTGAAAATCGAATGCATATTTATTGTAAGTCTTTTGGTTTATTCTCAGTAGTTACAAAATTTGATCCATCTGAGTATTTCATAGGTATTCCGAGAAATAGTGGTTTCTGTTGGGAAGCTGGACAGTTTGCTTCAATGATAGTACTCGCCTTGACCTTTCATTTACTTCGAACCAAAGAAAAATTCTATAAGAATAAATCTTTTTGGATTTTATTAGCGGGTCTGATCACTACATTCTCTACCACGGGATTTGTAACATTTGGTGTTCTCTTGTTATTTAAGACTGTATTTGGTAAGGTGTCTTTCGGTAAACGAATTGCATACATCGCTGTCTTGGGAACATTATATATGTTTGCAATGGACTTGCCTTTTATGCGCGAAAAAATGGAAGCCCAATCAGACATTACAGAATTCTATACAAATTCAGATAATGTTTGGATTGACGAAACTGGCCAACGAACCGTACAACGATTTGAAGGAATGTATTTGTCTTGGATGAATTTTATGGACAGTCCATGGTTGGGCTTTGGACCTAACCGAGACAATTCACTTGTTTCAAAGCAATTCCCTATGTTTATAATAAGTAACGGTAATATTAATCCACTTGCAATGCTTGGTTTGTTACTTGGATTGCCGTTGTTTATTTTGTTCTATCGGGGATCTTGTCGTCTAAACCAATACTTAGGCGATGATAAGAAATATATTATCTTTATGATTTTTATCTTCTTCTCTGTTAGTTATAATTACTTATTTGATATAATTCCGTTGGCGATAGCGTTCCTGTCGTTTGACAATCAATACGAAAAAGAAATATGTTAGAGCACCCATACTTTTCAATAGCCACTCCATGTTGGAATAGTGCAGCAACTATTGAGCGCACTATTAAATCCGTGTTAGCACAGGGTTTTAAGGATTACGAATACATCATAGTTGATGGAGGTTCCACAGACGGAACACTTGATATTATTAAGAAATATGAGCCACTTTTTGAAGGTCGTATGCACTGGAAAAGCGAGAGAGACAAAGGTCTATATGATGCATTCAATAAAGGAGTAGAAAGATCAACTGGAGTATATTGCTGGAATGTTAATGCTGACGACTATATGGAGTCTGATGCTCTTGCGAAAGTATATAAATTTATCAAAGAAAACTGTCCTAATGAAACAGCTGTGATTTCTGGTGCGATGAATTTTCTTTCTTCAGAAGGCTCACTTATTAAGGTAATGAAGTGTGACCCAGATAAACTTCAATATGCTTATGAACATGATTTTATCGGTCTTAATCATCCTGCTACATTAGTGCCAAAGAGTATATATGACCAATATGGAGCCTTTGATCCAAACTTTAAGATTATTGGTGATGCTGATTGGTATCATCGTGTTTACAAAGCAGGAGTACAGTTTGCTATTACGGATGAAGTCATAACAAATATGTCTGATGGTGGCGTGTCAAATCTATTCATTTATAAAAAAAGCGTAAGAGATAGATTGTATTTCCTTCGAAAGCATTATCCCAATCCACTTGAACGTTTTTGGCGCTGGTTGAAGTGGACAAAGATCTTCTATATGACTAAAATCTCGCACAGCCTAAAAAGTAAGAAAAATGCGAAATAATATATCAACTATTCATAACTGCTATGGCTGTGGCGTATGTGCAGCAAGCTGTGGCAAGAAGATTATCAAGATAGAACTGAATGCGGACGGGTTCTATGAGCCGAGAATCATAGATGAGTCACAATGTACCAATTGTGGCATCTGTGTGGATGTGTGTGCCTTCTCGCACGAGGAGTTGGCGAATCAAGAGAATAAACCCGTTAAGAGCTGGGCTGCATGGAGCAATGATGAGCGAGTGCGCAGAAAGTGCTCCAGTGGAGGTGCCGGCTTTGAGATTGGCAAGCAGTTGATAGAGCAAGGCTATCAGGCTGTAGGCTGTCGTTACGATATCCAGGAGCAAAGGGCTGAACACTACATCGCCACCACTATTGAGGAGTTTGTGCAGTCCATTGGCAGTAAGTATATTCAGAGCTATACGGCAGAAGCATTCTCACAGATTAAGCGCAAAGGTCAGAAATATTTGGTGACGGGCACTCCTTGTCAGATAGATTCCTTTAGGAGAATGATACGCAAGTTCCGTTGTGAAGACAATTTCATCTTGCTTGATTTCTTCTGTCACTGTGTCCCTTCAATGTACGCATGGAAAGCTTACATCAAAATGCTTGAACCAAAGATTGGAGAGGTGACATACGCCAGCTGGCGCAACAAGTTTGAGTATGGTTGGCACGACTCCTGGTTGATGGGTATAGATGGTGTAAATACATCAAAACCTGTTGATTGGAACGAAAGTTACAATTTGTTAATAAGGGGAAAAAAAGGTTTCGTACAGTCCCGATTGTCGCAAGGCGACCTGTTCTACAGGTTGTTCCTTGGCGACATAGCTCTTGGCCCACAGTGTCAGAAGCAGTGTAAGTACAAGTATGACCGCTCCAGTGCAGACATCCGCATTGGCGACCTTTGGGGAAAGACCTACAAGGAAGACCAGAAGGGCGTAAGTGCCTTGATTGCCTTTACCGAGAAGGGACGTGAAATAGTGGAGAGTCTGAAGGACATTACCCTTGTGGAACATCCTTTTGAAGTGGTGGCTGAGGGGCAGATGAAGAAGAACTCCAAAGCTAAGGAAATGCGTTCTACAGTGATGATGTTGTTGAAGAAAGGTGCGCCATTGAATGGTATTATATTTAGAATTGCATTCTTTATGCAAAGAGTTATCAGCAAAATAAAATCAATGTTATGAAGATAGGAATAATAACCATGCATAGGGTTTTGAATATTGGCTCTGTTCTTCAGGCTTATGCTACTCAGAAAGCCTTTGAAAAATTAGGCTATGATTCAGAACTCATTGACTATATGTATATTTCTAAAACTAAGACATCCATCAAATCGAAGATTCTTAGTTTTGGATTAAACGTACTACTTGGCTTCCCGAAGCAAAAACGGAAGAAACGTTTGACAGCCTTCTATAACAGGTATTTCAAATGCTCAAAGAAGACGTATAATCGGCATTCGATTCAACGAGAACCGCCTATATACGATATCTATTGTACCGGCAGCGACCAAGTATGGAATCCTCGTTATGTGAAGAACGATGTAAGCTTTATGCTGAATTTTGTACCAGAAGGAAAGAAAAAAATATCCTATGGCTCAAGTTTCGCTGCTGATAGCGTCCCTTTTGAATACGAAAAATTATATTCCGATTATCTTTCAAAATACGACAGAATCACAGTACGAGAAAAAACAGGAGTTGAGCTCGTGAAACGTTTGACTAATAAGGAGGCTCAACTTGTATGTGATCCGACTCTTTTGCTTGAGGCAAAGGATTGGGATGTCATTTCCGAATCTTCGGCAACTCATATCGAGGAGCCTTATATACTTGTTTATTTTCTCGGTTACATGTTCGACCCGCGACCTCATCTGTTTGATATAATAAATGATGTACAGAAGAAATTAGGCTTTCATGTGTATTATCTTAATGGTGGGCATCAAGAGATGAAGCAACCGAACTCAACTGTCTACCGTGGGCAAGGACCTTCTGAGTTTATTGAGATGATTCGTAATGCTTCCTTTGTTATTACAGACTCATTCCATGGTACCGCTTTCGCTACCATCTATAATATTCCAATGATGGGAATCGTAAAGAGTAAAAAACATGGTGATGATCGAATAGGTTCACTCAGGTCAACAGTTGGGGGAGCAAAGTCTATCATAGAATATGATTCTTATGACAAATCTTTTGCGAAATCTGCCATTGATGAATATAAATGCGACGGATCTCTCGTAAACGCATTTAGAGTAAAATCCTTGAACATAATTAAAAACATGATTGAGCAATGAAACTATCCATAGTAATCCCGATGTATGGGGTTGAAAAATACATAGAGAAGTGCCTGCTGTCCTGTATAAATCAAGAATCGGCATGTCTGGGAGTTGATTACGAAATCATTTGTGTCAATGATGGTACAAAGGATAAGAGTGCCGTATTAGCAAGAAGTATTGCCGATAAACATGAAGGAATAATTGTAATCGACCAAGAAAATGGTGGTCTTTCTGCTGCACGCAACACAGGTACTGCTGCAGCCAAAGGCGAATACATTTGGTATGTAGATAGTGATGACTATATAGAACCAGGTTCTTTGGCAAGAATACTTCCAAAGTTGAAAGATGAAGTCGATATCCTGCAATTACACTATCGTTTGGTTTACGAAAACGGAAGCCCATCAAAAGATGTCATTGATTGTGCGCCAGTGGGAGCATTCACTGGAAGAGAAATAACTGAGCAGGGGGGGCTTGCTACCCCTGCTCCGTTCTCCGTTCTCCGTTCTAAATACCTAAAAGAAAATGGGTTCAAGTTCTTGAAGGGTATCTACCATGAGGACATGGAGTATAAGCCAAGGGTATTTTATTTGGCAGATAAGATTGTCTTTGACGATGGCATTTCGTATAACTATCTCCAGCGTGAAGGAACAATCATGAGTACATTCCGCCCGAAGCGTATTTATGACCTTATGGTAGTAGTTAACAACCTCTTGGATTTTTCACATAAGCATGTAGATGATGCCTATCGGCCAAAGTGGACGAACTATGTTGCAGGCCCACTGTCTCAAATGCTGTATCTCGCTTATCGCTCTAAGGATAAGAGAGTTTTGGAGGATACAAAGCAATTCGTAAAGGAGAATCCCGACTGCTGCTATGTATTCACTTGTTCAAGAAGCAAGCTTTTAAGGGCTTTGGGTTACATATCCAAAATCTTGGGTGGTAATCTGTTTGCAGTTTATGGCATTTTATACAAACTTAGATATTAGTAATATAACGAAATGAGCTTCAGTGCATTAATGGGGGGGTAGAATTAATAGAAGACTATAAGAGATACAAGTCCATACATAAATGTGGATTTATGAAACTCTTCATTGCTTACCCTGAATTTAGATACCAACTATATTATCGCTTAAGGTGCAACTCCAAGATTTTGAAAATCTTGTTGCTACCCTTAAAATTAAGTAAAGGCTTAAATCTCTATATCCATTGCAAAGATATTGAAGGTGGCCTTTATATAGAACATGGTTTTGCAACTATTATTACATGTAGCCATATTGGAAAGAACTGCTGGATTAACCAACAAGTTACCATTGGTCATAGTGATGCCTCACATTGTCCATATATTGGTGATAATGTTTCCATCAAGGCTGGAGCAAAGATCATTGGAGACGTAACTATCGGTAATGATGTAATAGTAGGAGCGAATGCAGTTGTTGTAAAAGACGTGCCCGATCATTCAATTGTTGCTGGCGTTCCTGCGAGAGTAATCAAAACAAGAAACTCAGTAGATGAACCTTGGGTACGGGTGAAATAAAATAATGATTATGAAGATTGCATACATTTCATACTTGCCTATAGCGGATGTGGATTTCTCTTATCTACATGAGGCACAGATGATAATGGATATAACATGCTATATGTTTGTTAATCCTCACCATATAAAACGCTCGGTAGTCAATTTTCACACACTGCTTGACAAGAGTGGTGTGTATGACGCATCGGAGTTTCCAGAGCTGATGTGTTATAGAGATTACCTAGATCTTAGCAAGATTAAGGTAATCAATATTGCTGATACAAAGCATTGGCAGGTAGAAGCTTTCAAAATTCTGAAAACGCTATGCAAGCTGTTTGATAAGGAATATGACATTATCCATCTAACTAGATTGCCTCAGTGGTTTGAAACTCCATTCTTCAGTTTGAGAAGGAAGGCTGTTCTGTCGGTGCATGATCCTATTCCACATTCCGGACAATCTTTAAAGTCGCGAATCTTGACGAATAGTGCAAGATGGGTGACGTATCGTTTGCTGCATAATTTCATTATCTTCAACAAAGCGCAAAAGGAGGAATTCGTCAAGACATTCAAACTTCAAAAGAAGAATGTAATTGTCAGCAAACTGAGTTGCTATACATGTTTGCAGCCTATTGAAGATAAACTTAATAAACTACCTGATAGCAAGTTTATTTTATTTTCAGGTCGTATCACGCAATACAAAGGTCTTCAATATCTGTTGCCAGCGTTCCGCAGAGTACATAAACACCATCCTGATGTAAAACTTATAGTTGCAGGTAGTGGCAATTTCCCTTTCGATGTAGAAGAATATAAGCAGTTAGATTACATTGAGTTCAGACATCGTTTTATTCCTGATACAGAACTGATACAGCTGATGAAGAGTTGCATGTTTATGGTTTGTCCTTATACCGATGCAACTCAAAGTGGTGTCATTATGTCGGCATTTGCTTTCAACGTACCTGTACTTGCAACCAATGTAGGCGGACTTCCTGAAATGGTAAAGGATGGAGTCTTTGGCAGAATTATTAAAGAAAAGGATGAAGACGCAATTGCGGATGGCATTTGCGAAATGTTATCGGATAGCGAATTCCTGAAGCTATATTCTAATAATATAAAACAAGAATATAGTGATGGCGAATTAGCATGGAAGACTATTGCTGCAAGGTTGAAAAACGACTATAATTCGTGCGTTTGACACATATAAATATGACGAATGAAGAAGGATGGGAGCCTGATTAGGGTTATTGATTCTTTCTCCGCTATGCCATGAAATCGACAGTAAGCACTCAAATTAGGGCTTAAATTAGAAAGAATTAACTTCGCTGCTGAATAGTTGCGGATTTTTCCGTATGCGACCTGACAAAATCGGATTGGCAATATGCCAATAGTTAATAAACAAGTGAAATTTTTAACATCTCAATATATAGGCACTTGCAAGTGTCTATACAAAGGGCTATACCCTAAATTGAGCACTAACACATACAAGATTAGATTAATTTATGTTTGCCCATTTAGTAAGGAATTCTAAATGGAACTATATCAATTTGTGAAATGAATGATATAAACGAATTATTCTTTGAACTCATCCGCATGTCGATTGGCACGCAAACTTGCCTCTCTCGGACGCCATCGGCGGCTGAGTGGGGAAAACTATACGATATGGCCAAGAAACAGTCGCTGGTAGGTGTCTGCTTCGCTGGGGTGCAGAAGATGGTTGAGCAGCAACAGGCACCTAAAGATATGCTATACTTCACTTGGTTGGGTATGACTGCTAAGATACAGCAACGCAACCAAATCGTAGATGAACAGTGTGTCGTTTTACAGCAGCGACTTTCGTCGGACGGCTTCCGCTCGTGCATCTTGAAAGGTCAAGGAGTTGCTAGGGTGTATCCTGGGCATCTGCAAGGACTGCGCCAGAGTGGTGACATAGACATCTGGATTGAGGGCGATCGGGATCAGGCGCTGGGTTACTTTAGGAAGCAAGGAGCGAAGGTGTCGTACACCAGTATAAAACATGCTCAAGTGGAGGTGTTTGAGGATACTGAGTGTGAAGTGCATTCACGTCCTTCGTGGTTCTATAGTCCTATTCATGACCGTAGGTGGATGAAGTGGGTGAAGGAGCAGGAAATTTGTCAGTTTGGTAATGCACCTATAAATGGAATCGTGGCACCAACAACTGAGTTTAATCTCGTGTTCTTGCTGATACACATTTATAGGCATTTGTTTGAGGAGGGGATTGGATTACGACAAATCATGGATTACTATATGGCGCTTAGCACAAGTGCTAATAAATTTCAAGTTCCAGAAGTTACAAATGAATTAAAGGCACTTGGACTTTTGAGATTTGCAGGTGCATTGATGTTCGTTCTGAAAAAGGTGTTTGGACTAGGTGAACAATACATGATATGCAATCCAAATGAAAAGGATGGCCGCTTCTTGCTGGATGAGATAATGCAAGGTGGCAACTTCGGTAAATATGATGAGCGCAATGGGGAGAGGAAGAAAAACCGCATAGCGAGAGGCTTTGCCACTATGAAAAGAAATATGCGTTATATCAGTTCCTATTCTTCAGAGATTCTGTGGGCTCCGATATGGAAGATGTGGCATTGGTGCTGGCGCAAGAAACATGGATATATTTGATAACTATTAATTAAGAAATGATATATGACAAAATTCTCAGTTTTGATATCGATCTACAGGAAGGAGAATCCACTGTGGTTTAGAGAGGCTTTGGATAGTGTGTTTGCTCAGACTGTTCAGCCTGATGAGATAGTGTTGGTGGAAGATGGACCGCTGACACCAGAATTGTATGCTGTGATAGATGAGTACAAAGAGAAGTACCCTATCTTCAACATTGTGAAGAACGAGACAAACCTTGGTCTTGGTCTGGCTTTGGCGAATGGCGTAAAGGCTGCTAAGAATGAAATTTTGGCTCGTATGGATACTGATGATATCATACCTGTTGACCGTTTTGAAAAGCAGTTAAAGAAAATTGAAGAAGGATATGATGTTGTGAGTTGCTGGTCGTTAACATTTGAAGGAAGTGTTGATAACGTATTTGCAATCAAGAAGAGGCCAGAGAATCATGATGATATAGTTAAACTAGCTCATAAACGTTCTCCTATGTGTCATGCTGGTGCATTTATAAGGAAATCTGCAATTTTGAACGCAGGTAACTATATACACCGCCAATATTATGAGGATTACAATCTCTGGATTCGAATGATTATGAATGGAAGTAAGTTTTATAATATTCCAGAGGTCCTCTATTATGTTCGAACAACTAAAGAACAGATGATAAGAAGAGGAGGTCTTGATTATTTGAAAACAGAATTGAAATATCTAAAGGAGTTTAAGGCAATGGGGTTCTACTCTCTAAAGGATTATTTAAATGCTGCTACTATTAGAATCGTAGCTCGTCTCACTCCTCTGTCATTGCGTAAGCAAATGTTGAAGATTGTATGGAATTCAAAACAAAAATAACATGAAAAAAACGAGTCTGACATATAGGTTTCTTTGTTTATTGGGATTTAAATATCCGGTAGAGGATTATGGCGATATCTCTTTGTGGAAAGTAATAAAGCAGTTCTTTACAAATCCAGCCAAAATGGTTAAGTTTTTTGGCGAACAAAAGAAAGATGAGCAAGATATGCTGGGGGGAATAACCTTCTGTGATTTTCATTATAGTTATACTTTAAAAGTTGATTGATACAATGGAAAATAGAAAATTGAGTACCACTTATAAAATGCTCAGAGCATTGGGATTTAATTATTCTGAAGAAGAGTATGGTGACGTTAGTCTTTGGAGAGTTGTTAAACAATTCTTTGGCAATATATACCGAAAAAGATTAGAGAAAATGATGGATTGGCCGATATTGGCTCCTTTCTGCCCAAGAAAGCTAAGGCCTTGGCTACTACGCAGAATAGGTTGTCATGTTGGTAAAAATGTGTTTATTGGAGACTATGTGAGAGTAGACTTGAATCACGCTGATTTGATTTATATTGACGATTATGCTCATGTAACAGCAGGTTGCCGCTTGCTATGTCATCAACGTGACTTGAAAAATTATCGAGTAGGTGACAATGCGGCAAAAGTCGGTTATAAAATAGGTAAGATTCATATCGGAAAAGGCGTCATGATAGGTATGGAGTCAATGATTATGCCTGGTGTTACAATAGGAGATGGTGCCGTGATTGGCGCATGCTCTATGGTTGTCAAAGATGTTCCTGCCTATGCGGTCGCATTGGGAAGCCCGGCTAAGGTTGTAAAATCTATCCCACAACGTGATCCAGAAAATACAATCGATCCTGAAACAGCATTTATGGAATAATTATTTAATATTATGTACAGATTCTGTAAAAGACTATTTGATATTGTATGTGCCACACTGGGTATCATAGGCACAAGCCCTATTTGGATTATCTCAATCATTCTGACTGAGTTGAGCGACCCAGGTCCCCTGTTTTACTTTGCCAACCGTGTGGGCAAGGACAACAAGAAGTTTAAGATGTGGAAGTTCCGCTCCATGCGTGTGGCAAGAGGGGCTAATGAGGCTTCATTGCGTCCTGACCAAGACCGTATATTCTGGTGGGGTAAGATTATGCGAAGACTTAAGATTGACGAGTTGCCTCAGTTGATGAACATCTTGAATGGTACTATGTCGATTGTTGGTCCGCGTCCTGCTGCTGTTGATCAAGTTGACATTACACGTGGAGGTGCTAATGCTATTGCAGCTACTGTGCCTTGTGGTTTGACTTCGCAATCAAGTTTGTGGGATTATATCTTTGGTGACCAATTTCCAGATGAGGAAGAATATAATGAGAAGGTATTGCCCATCCGCTTGAAACTTGACGTGTATTATGTTAAGCATGCTTCGTTCTTCGGTGACATCAAACTGATTATCTGGACTGTCATTGCTATTCTATATACTGCTTGTGGAAAATATCCGCAGTGGATGCATGATAAGTTAGTGAAGTATGCAGAAATGGTGTGAGTATAAGAAAAATAGTAAATGATTTGTTCATTGAACATGAGTACAATAAGTCCTTTAAAATTATCAACTTTAGAAATACTTGCTAATACGATAGCAGATATTGATTCCAATATTACAGGATCTGTAATACATAGAATGTTGTTGCAATCTCAAATTGATGATGTTTCTTATTCAGAACAATTCTTGGCGAAAAGAAAGAAACTATTCAATGCTTTTGAAAAATACCAGAATGATTATAAGTGTGCAAATAATATCGTTTTATTTATACAAAATGTATTGTCTCCACAAAGATATGTAAACAATAAAGATATGTATAATAAGCTTAAAAGTGAAGTAAATAAACAACTCGCTTTCGAAGGCTTATCTATAAACGATTCAAATCAAATTATATCTATTGCAAAAGCATCTAAAATATCCGATGTACAAGTAAAGGTAGACGGCTTAAAATCAAAACTAATAGAACAAGGAGCGCATCAATTAGTTTTTTCTTACTGTAATTCGGAGTTACTTGCCAACAACTATTTCCATGCTGTATTGGAATCTTCTAAGGGACTAATAAAAAGAATTCAGGACCTTGCAGGAGTTAAATATGATGGTCAAAACTTAATGGAAAATGTTTTTAAGGATGATAATCCGATTTTGATTATTAACAATTTTCAAAGTAAATCAGAAAAGGATGAACATAGAGGTTTTCGTAATTTATTGATAGGAATAGTGGCCATGTTTCGCAATCCTTCATCACATGAATTAAAAGTCGAATGGAATATGTCAGAACAAGATGCTCTAGACATAATGGCTATGATTTCTTATTGCCATCGCAGACTTGATAAAGCGCAAAAAATAAGAATTGAGAATTAAATAATACAATAACCAAATGAAATATTTATTAGTAGTAGCCCACCCCGATGACGAGGTTCTCGGGGCTGGTGCATCAATGTGGAAATGGAGTCATGAAGGCGACGAAGTAGACGTGGCCATTATGTGTACAGAGGCGAAAGCAAGAGCTTTCCGTCCTTCGGATGCTGAATTGGAAGGTGATACAGATGCTGCAACAAACTATGTTGGTGTGAGCAAGAAGTATGAGGCGACATTCCCTAACATCGAGATGAACACTGTGCCACATTTGAAATTGGTACAGTTTATTGAAAGTGCTATCCGTGAGAGTGAGCCTGATATTGTAATTACTCATCATCCTGCTGACACTAATAATGACCACTTGCAAACCTCTATGGCCTGTCAGGAGGCTATACGTTTGTTTCAGCGTCAGCCAACTGTGAAGCCAGTGAAAGAGTTCTGGTATATGGAAGTACCATCATGCTCTGAGTGGGCTATCAACAATGCCATGAACCTGTTCCGTCCGAACTGTTATGTTGAGGTCGGTCAGAATGGAATACAGGCAAAGTGTAAGGCTCTCTCTATGTATCGTGGTGTGATGCGTCCTTATCCTCATCCTCGAAGTGTAGAGTATATCACAGGCTTGGCAGCTATGCGCGGAAGCCAGTGGGGATGTAACTATGCAGAAGCATTCCAAGTCGTGTTGCGCAGATATTGAATAAAATGGAAATAATAAAGGCTATTTGGGCATTCTGCTTCTACCTCTTTGTTCCAAGAAGGGCGAAGCGGATGCCCAATAATTGAATATAATGGTATGGAAATAAATAAAGATTTGCTTGATAATTTGTTTGAGCAGGCAAAAGGGAATCCTCGTTTGCGTCAGAATCTTGATTTGCGCACATCATCAGCTGATACAAGCCAGCGTATGTTGAACGCTCTGTTGCCAGGAACTGTTGTTCCTATACACAGACATGAAGACACGACAGAAACAGTTGTCTGCTTGTGTGGGAAATTGGATGAAGTGATATATGAGGAGGTAGTGACATTCGAGAAGAATGCATCTGAAGCATTGCCTATGGCTATAGATGCGCAAGATGTAACACGAAAAGTAGAGTATCGAGAGTTGCAACGCATTCAGCTTTGCCCAGCAGGGGCAAAGTATGGATGTCAGATACCAAAAGGTGCATGGCACACGGTGGAAGTGATAGAGCCGAGTGTGATATTTGAGGCAAAGGATGGTGCGTATAAAGGGTAATTGACAAGAAGTGAATTATCGCATAATAAGGTTTAAATATCGATAAGAAAAAGTATGGCACAGTTAAAGGTTATCCTGTATTCCAAGTTACAAAATAAACGAATTATATATAGCGACACCGATGGGGTCATGATATCAGAAATAGAAAAAACGCTGATGTCACAATGTGAAATTCTGGATTTACGTCATACAGGAGCAAGAATAGAAGTTTGTGATAAAACAAGGAACGCTTTATTAGCACTACAAAACAAATATGACAAAGCTTCTAAATCTCACATTCGTAAACTGATGGGGTTCTTGAAAGGGCTTACTGATGGTGATTTCTTTTATTATTTTAACGAAGAGAAAACTTCTGTTGTAGAGAGAAGAACAGCTATAGACTGTTTGAAGGCAATAAAGAACGGTAACCCATATAGTGCAACTATTCATAATCATATTTTCAGCTATTATAGCCAAATGAATATAATGTTTGAAATGTTATCATTTGGTTATGATGGACTTGAAGAGTGGATTGGCGAACCTGTTGAGAATAAGCGAATCTGTCGTTTTTGTGGTAAATCTGTTCCATGTGTATCATTCAAAAAAATAGCTCATGCTATTCAAGATGCTTTAGGAAACAAACTTCTATTTTGTTATGAAGAGTGCGACACTTGTAATCATGACTTGGCTATGGTTGAAGATCAATTCCGTATACTTATGGATTTTCGTCGTTCTATATTTCGTATTCCACGAAAAGATACAACGAAAGCCGCTAAGGTTGTGGGTAAAGATTTTATAATCGTTCCTGACACTAAAGGTGATCCTATTATGTATTTGATGAAAGAATATATTGCGGATTCAATAGATACGACAAAACCTTTTGTTCATCACTTTGAACTAAAATCACCTGTTGCCAATGAGCAAATGTACAAGGCTTTATGCAAGATGGTCATAGATATGTTGCCCACCTGTGAGCTACCGCATTTCAAAAATACTATTGAATGGATAAAATCGAAAAAATTTATGCCAGACACATTACCTTCAATTTGGTTGATAAATCTCCCTTGTGACGAACCTATTTTCCGGCAACCTATTTTGGATGTATTCCTAAACAATCAACATAACATACAGAATACGCCTTATTGTACAAGTGTCGTTTGGTTTTATGATATAGCTTACATTTTCATTGTCCCATTAGTGGATATTGATGCTGGGCAATATAAATATGATATCAATCTGAATAAACATTGGGACTTTATGAAGAAATGGTTAGGCTTATGTCAATGGCAGCAACAAGATACCTGTAACTATAACCAATCAACAGTTTGGGTAAATTGGGAAGTAGATCCAACTTTAAGTTGCATCAAAATCTTGCCCAAAGACAATGAAATATTCAAAGAGTGTCAAAAGAAGAAGATATGTATTTCTGAAGTTCCTATGCCTGATTTTGATAGTACCTTGTTATCTGTTGTGCATACGCCAAATGTCAGTTTTACCCAATTATACACAGGTTCCATATGTGATAATGACCTGAAGGATGTGACACAACATATAGCTGGTCCTTCATTTGTAATAAATACAGATAAAGAAATAATCAAAGTTAGTCTTTCCATTGAGGTCTGTGATACAACTGATAGAATAAAATATTTCGAATGCCAATTTTCAATAGACATTCATGTAGAAAGATTTTATGAATATGTAAAAATTACAAATAACGATGATGCCATATCTTTTGCTTTCCATTATCAACTTCGTGATTGTTTACTGGATTACGCATTAAGACAATCTGAAATAGAAATGTCTAAGCAAAGGAAGAATACTTCATTTGAAAAATGTTCTTTAGACAAACTATGTGTATCACAAGATAGATTAGCAGCAAGAATAGTATATCTATTACCCGTAGATGATATGCATTACATGAAAATCGAAGACAGTCAGATACACATTAATGAGTACGAATAAAACATTCATTTCAGAGAAAAAGAGTCGCTTATGAAGATTGAAAAATTGACGACATTAGCTTTGTCTGTATATAGCAACAAGGGTGCATATGCTCTATTACTTGGATCAGGAATATCAAGAAGAGCACATATTCCAACCGGGTGGGAGGTTGAATCACGTCTTATTGAACGAATTGCAGCCACGCAAGGAATCTTCAATGAAGAGGATTGGCATCAATGGTATATCAATCAATATGGGAAAGAAGCCAATTATTCTGATTTATTAGAAGAAATGGTGAAAACTCCGACAGAGCGTGTGCGGCTAATGCAGAATTTCTTCGAACCAACAACAGATGAAAAAGAGTTGGGATGGAAATTGCCTACAAAAGCACATAGAGCGATTGCTAATCTGATTAGAGAAGGATATGTAAAAGTTGTGGTAACAACGAATTTTGATAGGCTGTTAGAGCATGCTTTAGAGGAGATTGGAGTACACCCACAAGTTATTAAGAACGAAAGTGATTGGAACACGGCGACACCGATTATCCATAGCAAAGAGCCAACAATCATAAAAGTAAATGGTGACTATCTTGATTGTCAGTTTAGGAACACAACAAAAGAACTTGATGATTATCCACAGATATTGAAAGGACATCTTCATGGGATTTTCTCGGATTTTGGACTGGTGACCTGTGGATGGTCTGCCAAATGGGATAAAGGACTCATCAAGATTATCACAGAAAGCCAACAACCTCGTTACACATCATTCTTTGCGGAAGTTGGGACATTTAGCGAAGAACTACAGAACTTATCTGAATCACGAGATGGCGAACTTCTAAGAATTATAGGTGCAGATGAAATGTTCACCTCTCTATTGGAGCAAGTACAAGCATTGGAAAAAGTCAATGTGTCACGTACCATGAGTCATGACTTTTTCATTGCTAAAATAAAGAAATTCCTATCATCAGACAATTACTCCATTGAATATGCAGACCTTATAGAGACATTAGGTCGGAAGGCTTATGACACTATACAAGAGCATGCCCATTACAACTTTACGTTATCCGTTACGTCATTTCTGCAATATGCAGAAATACATAAAGAAGCGGTAGCTCCATTGATTGATGCTTTTACTCTTGCAGCAAGATGGGGAAAATACGAGCATATAGCCATATTCAAAGATATTCTAATAAAACTTTGTCTTCGTCCATTTGAAAATGGTCGAACAGAAAGCATAAATACCTCTTATATCCATGCATTAGCTGTAGAAATACTATTCTATGCAATAGGTGTTGCATGTGTAAAATACGAAAGATTTAAAGAGTTGGAAGATATTTTGTCATTGGAGGTGCCACCATTTAATTTTGTAAGTGTACATCCAGAAAAATTCCTATCCATTGTAGGAATGACTCATTGGGACAAAGACTTGTGGAATGCACTTTTGCAGCAGAATTATTACTATCCAAGGAGTATTGTCTTTAAGGATACCTTAAAGCCATTCTTTAAGAATGTTTTTTATGCGGAAAGTGAATTCGAAAACTATTTTTACATCTGGGAACAAATCTTGTCGTTGAGTTATGTAGCACATGGATGTTGTTGGAAAGGTCGTGAATATTTCCCAACAGGCGATTTTGTTAGAGCAGCATCTTATTATCGTTATCAAGAATTCAGTAAAAATACATATTGGCGATTTTTTGACGAGGCAGAAAAAGTACAGGACAATTGGAAACCTTTGAAATATGGGATGTTTGGAAGTGATTATCAGAAATACAAAAGGTTATATGATAATGCACAAAAGTATTACAGTAATAACTGGATTTCTGGTTGATTAATGACTACAATAAACAATAAGGGTATATGCATAACGAACCTTTCGATTTCATATACAACGCCGAAGGCGATTATTACGATTTGGTTGTAGACAAGAAAAAACAGAAAGTCGTAGAAGAGCTGAAGGCATTGCCTCATGATGTACTAATCCGCTATCAGACCTATTGGTCAGAAGTCATAGACAGCCGTAAATATGTAGTGGAGAGTGACCTACCGCATGAAGAATGGTACACAGACTGTTGTGACTATGCAGCCAGTGAGACAGATGAAGAACGATATATGCATGCCAAGTGTATGGCAGAAACACTTGGACACATGCTGCAAGACATCAAGAATAATTATCCTAACAAGTATCCTGCTGCCATGCGCACGGTGAAGTCATGGAAGAACTACAGTTTTATAGGGTTCACACCTACCATGCGTGAGGAAATTGACAAGGTTTGGATAGAACCGAACACATGGAATGATGGCAAAAAGGCTGCTATGGCATTTGTTCCATTGCTTAAAATCTTTATGAAGCAATATGAAGAAGGTAAGAATGAAGAGGCGGCAGGAAATGCTTTTTATCTTCTTGAACGACTTGCAAGGCTACACTGTAAAGATGTGGATTACTTTGAGCCAGACAGAGAGAGTCATTGCTCGTATTATGAGTTCCTATTGGAGGCTGTATGCCATATCCTGACACTTGTTATGAAAGACTAGCGTACAGAGCAACGATATAGTAATGCTGTGGTTTGGCATATTAACACGATCAATATGCTGTATGGGCAGATGTTTCAGTCTTCATTTACCAGTTTCGAGGATTTTCTGTATGGGGATGCAACGAGAGATACGTTTGTGTTTGGGTATGAATACTTGTTGGAGAATAATTCGGACGAAAACCGATAAATACCGTAAGCACTCACTGTATGGCTCTTGTCCCAACCTCTAATCTCTTTTACCTTTGTGTCGAACTTAAAAATCGACAACAATGAATATGAGTGAATTTTACAGTGAGTTTCTATTCCGTTATCAAACGGATGCTGCGCCTCGGCATATTTCTATCAATGCGTATTGTATCTCTGAGGGTATTGAATATCGTAACTTCATCAAATGGTATCGTGAGAATAAGAAACGTCTTCGTGAATCAGAAATGGACGAGATTCGTTTAAGTCCTCTTACCATTACCGGTGTTCCCAGACCTGAACATTCTTCTGCTGAAGCTGTCACTTCGATCCCTGTTTGTGAGCAGGCTAATGTGGTTTCTTTCCATCTGAAGTTAAGCAATGGTATTGAGATAAATAAAGAGAATACTAACCTTGAGGGTCTTGCACGTCTTCTTCAAAGTTTGAGTACGTTATGTTAGGATTAAAATCTCACATGAATTTCTACCTGTGCCATGGTTCGGTAGATATGCGTAAAGGTATTGTTAGCCTTTCAGAGTTGGTTCGTCGTACAATGAATGCTTCTCCTGAGAATGGTGATGTTTTTATTTTCCTTGGTAAAGATCGCCGTAATTTGAAGATCCTTCGTCATGAATCTAATGGTTATGTTCTTTATTGGAAAAAATTGGATCGTGAGCGTTTTCTCCTTCCGGTGTTCAACACCGATACTGATCGTTATGAGATTAGTTGGGATAAGCTCGTTGTCCTGCTCCAAGGCACTGTCCGTAAAGAACTTCTCGTATAGTAGTACGGGGTTGTGAAATATCAGATTGTATAGATACAACTATTTGTATATCAATTAATTAATCAGCAAAAAGGCTTGTGTATTCCAGCTTTATTTAGTATCTTTGAAGTATGCAAGAGCAAGATACTATTAACATATTAATCTCCCAAATACTGTCGAAAGATGACGAACTAGTTTGTCTTCGTCAAGACAACGCTCGCATTCGTGAAGAACAGCGTGAGGGTAATCGGCAGATTTTAGAAAAGTTGGATAAAACCCTTGATGAACTTAAAAGTATGCGTAGAGATAACAAACATCTTGCTAACCAGCTTTCCAAAGCTCTGGAAGATAAAGTTCAGGCTGAGAAGCAGTCTGAACTTCTTTCCAGTGCTTTGGAGGAGTTGAAAAATCTCCGCGCTTCTGAGCTCTTTGAGCTAGAAAAACAAAAACGTCAGTTATACGGTCGTAAGTCTGAGAAATCTTCTACCTTGCTCCAAAGTACCGATAAAGACCTGAAAAATGATAAGGATGATTTTGATGGGAGTAAACCTACTAGTAATGAATCATCCACTACTGTAGCATCTGATATGAATATTGACCTGTCTTCCTCCGCTCGTTCTACTTCCAAGCCTTGTCGTTCGGATTATAGCAAGCGCTCTACTCGTGTGGATAACGTGGTTATGCACTATTGCGATGAAAGTAGCATTCCTTCGGATGCTCGTAAGATTGATATTCGTCATTGGATTCTTTATAAGCTAGATTGGAGTGTGACCAAACATGTTTTTGAGTTGTTACGCGTGATAGATCAGGAAGGTACTATTTCTAATTACTACGAACCGACTGATACCGATGATTCTCTACGTCCTTTTGACAATGTCCTTCCGGGTTATCATGTGGATTTGGATATGATTGCTCAGATTCTGGTGGACAAGTATCAATATAGCATGTCTCTTGAACGTGTGGTCGATCGCTTTAAAGATGTAGATGCTGAATTTTCTCCTTCTACTGTATTGAACTGGGTACACAGACATATTCAGGAATTGGATAAACTGGATGCTCCTCTGCGTAGTGTTCTGCTGAGTGAGGGTAGTTTCTTGTTTTGTGATGAAACGACCGAATTGGTCAAGGTCTTGAATAAAGTCACCGGCAAGTTTGAGTATCGCAAGAAATATATTTGGGGTATCAAGAATCCGGGATTGAAGGTTGCTTATTACTTGTATGATCGAGGTAGTCGTAGTATGGAAGTCGCTCAGCAATTTTTCAAGAACTTCTTCGGTAGCATTACTACCGATGGTTATAATGTCTACAAGTTGTTTGACCGGCATCGAAAAGGAGTCACCCGGTATGGTTGTATGGCTCATGTGAGGCGTAAATTTGTGGATGCCTTGCACACGGATTCCCGTTCGGCCAAAGTGATTCAACTTATCTCGGAACTTTATTGGGTAGAATCGGATTGCCGGATTCATTTTCTTTCAGAGTCGGAACGTGCTTCAGAGAGGCAGCAGCGATCTATACCTATTTTATCTGAGCTGTGGCAACTTCTTAAACCGGTGTTTGATGAAACGAAAGATTTTGCAGCTACTCTTTTTATCAAAGCAGTTCGTTATGCGGTTAACGAATGGGAAGCTGTGTGTCGTTACGTGAACAATGGCCAGGCTGAGATTGATAACAACACCGCCGGTGTGTCACGAGGGCATTATAACATGATGCTATTGGCTGGTATCATGGAAATTTTGTCTGCAACTATCAAAGAGATGAGGGTAGGTCCCTCGCAATCGGTTTACAGGAACAGGTTGCAAACCATCACAAGCTGCGTTTTGAGCAATCAAAAAGTGGTGAACGTTGTGTGTAATAAGTCAGAAGATATGGTAAGGTATGTATAATGGAGTTGAATGTAAATGAACCGTTGATGAAGCATCGTTATTGTTATCAGATTACATCAGAAATAGGGCTTCTGCTACGCTCTATGATAAGAAGGGAGGTTACCTGTTTACTGTCCCTTTGGTGTACGGTGTGTAGGCGGCAAGACCATTATATAGGCTCTTTGATGGAACGTGAGAAGCAGATTGAGAATGTCAAGAGAAAATGCCAAAGACGCATGACACGTAAGGCAGAAAGTATCAAAGTCTCAATTTGTGGCGGATTTCTCCGTAGTAGTGTTGAAGTTCTTGTAATGAGAAGGGAGCGAAGGGGGAAACGTATTCAGCGGACTGTATTGTGCAACTTGATAAACTAAGGAGGACACAATGCAAGAAGCAAAACCATTTCAAATAGACAAAAGAATAATCTTTGAAGCCTTTAAGAAAGTAAAGTTTAATAGAGGTAGTTCAGGCATTGATGGTATAGAGATGACCACTTATGAGCAAAACCTAGGTTCCAACCTTTATCGTCTATGGAATCGCATGAGCTCCGGCAGTTATATGCCTAAAGCAGTAAAACTTGTAGAAATACCGAAATCAAATGGTGGTAAAAGACCTTTAGGGATTCCCACTATTGAAGACCGTATTGCACAAATGGCTGTTGTTAATGTAATTGAGCCTCTCATCGAACCCTGTTTTCATGAAGATTCATTTGGTTATCGTCCGCATCGCTCTGCTCATGATGCCATAGCCAAGGCAGAAAGACGGTGTTGGAAGTATGCATGGGTTTTAGATATAGATATATCCAAATTCTTTGATACAATCGACCATGGCTTATTAATGAAAGCGGTGGAGAAGCATATCAATATAAAATGGATACTTCTCTATATAAAACGTTGGTTGACTGTCCCTTATCAGAGAAGTGATGGAGAAATTGTAAAGAGGGACATGGGAGTACCGCAGGGTTCAGTCATAGGTCCAATTTTAGCAAACCTGTTCCTACACTATACCTTTGATAAATGGATGTCTTATAAATATCCTCACATACCTTTTGAGAGATATGCTGATGATTGTGTTTGTCATTGCAGTACATTGGCTCAAGCTGAATACATAAAGGAAAGGCTTGGAGAACGCTTTACTGAATGTAAATTGAAATTTAATGAGGAAAAGACAAAAATAGTATTCTGTAAAATGAGCAGTCGTTCATCCAAACACTATCATTGTACTTCTTTTGATTATTTAGGCTTTACTTTTAGATCAAGAGCGGCAAAAGATAAACGCAACAACGTCTTATTCACAAGTTATTTGCCTGCTATAAGCAAGAAATCGGTAAGCAGAATACATGAAACAATAAAATCATGGAATCTCAAACGTCTCCATAATCGAAGTCTACGATTTGTGGCAGCATATATTAATGATGTCGTAAGAGGATGGATAAACTATTATGAGAAATTTGGTAAAACAGAATTTTGGAAAGTTATGTGCCATCTGAATCGCTCTATTGCTTATTGGGCAAAGACGAAATATAAAAGACTTCGTCGTCGAGGTGTCATATCTGCTCATTATTGGTTAGCCTATATAGCTCAGAAAGAACCCAATCTGTTTTATCATTGGCAAGTAGGATATGTACCCTATGCACGTCAAAAGAAATGATTTGAATGCGAAGAGCCGTATGAAGGGAGACTTTCACGTACGGTTCCGAGAGAGGCTGAGGGTGAAATTCCCTTGGTCTACTCGACAACGGTTGATGAAGCCTATTTGTCTGGGGAGAAAGAATTATTTGTTCTGCGGTTCGGAACAAGCTGCTAAAAATACGTCTTTGATTTACTCAATTATAGAAAGCTGCAAGATGAACGGGCTCCGTCCTGTTAAATATATTGCGGATGTTTTACGAAAATTAATATCCGGTGATACGGATTATGTGGCACTTCTGCCAATGAATATTGCAAAGTAACTTAATTATTAATCAAAAGGTCATTATGAATCTAAAGAGACGTTTCAGCATGTTGCCGGCCGCGTGCCTGGCCGGCCTGCTCTTCGTGGGGTGTACGACGACGGAGAACACGGAGACGCACTATGTCAAACTCAGCGAGGTGGCATGCACCTTCCTCGCCGACGGTCAGCCGAAGGTCATCACGGTCGAGGCCAATCCGGGGTACGAGGTCTCCTCGTCGGCTTCGTGGCTGAAGGTCGGCGACGAGGGGGCGGAATCGTTCACCCTGACGGCGGATTTCAACGACAGCGGTTCCGAGCGCATGGCGGAGGTGACCGTTACGGCCGGCGAGGCTTCCGTGGTCATCAACGTGAACCAGCTCCCGGACGACAGCGAGATGGCGCACTACCGCCTGCTCAACAAGTTCAACTACGGTGCGGTCGTATCGCCCAACGGCAAATACGCGGGCGGTTCGTATCAGACTCAGAACAGCGACGGCAGCTACAACTACCATGTCGTCATCATCGACCTCGCAACCGAGGAGTGGCACGAGGTGGGCGAGTTCCACAGCAACCTGTACAAGCCGACCATGCCGCAGTGCATTACCGACGACGGTACCCTGTTCTTTATGGATTATGAATCGTACGGTTCGTTGGTATCCACCCTTAGCGGCGACAATTACCTGCTGGAAAAGGCGAATCCCGATTGGATAGGACAGTCGAACGTGGAGGCGACCACTGCCGACGGAACGGTATGGGTAGGTTATCAGCAGCACCAAACGAACGATGACGGTCCCGGCCATGAGCATTATATGCCCATCAAATGGACGAACGGGGAGCCGGAAGTGCTGCCGGTTCCGGAGCTGAATTACCGGAACGAAGAGTGGGGCAGCAAGAGCGTGATGGCCCGCGGCATCTCCTACGACGGAAGCGTCATCTACGGCAGCGGCTGGGAGAACTGGGATATGGGCCTGGTCTATTGGAAGGACGGCGAGGTGCACTGGGCCGGCGAGGACATCCGGGAGTTCGAGCAGGTGACGCTCATCCGGTACGAGGATGGTGCAGAGATACCCTTTACACTGACCAAGGGCCTGATGATATCGGCCGAGCGTACCAATATCAGCCCCAACGGCAAGTGGATAGGGGCGGCTTATGCGGTCGATACGGCTACCGAGGGGATGCACGACGTGATTACCTCCAAATGCCCCGCCTTCTTCAACACCGAAACGGGAAAGACCTATATTTTCGACGAATACGGCGGAAGTGCCCGTGCGACGACGGCATCGGCTTCATCGTGAACAGCGGCGGCGGTTCGGGCTATGTGGTGGACATCGAGAGCGGAACGCAGCTCGGAACCACGGAGCAGTGGATATACGAAAACTACGGCATCACGGTTCCTTCCGGCTATATACAGCGTCTGTGCCCCAACGGGGTGGCGCTCGGGTATTCCGTGATGAACGTGGGGCCGGGCATGCTCTCCGTGGCATGGTACGTCCGGCCGACGGAGATGTGATGCCGGGTGTCG
>OGRL01000860.1_pt1 | contig 24798 bp, 22 predicted proteins | sample 1553481 | NCBI WGS metagenome assembly OGRL01 (sample SAMEA2580036, study PRJEB22360) | human gut metagenome
GCCGCTCCTGACGCTCGCGCCCGCCGACCTTGCCGGCGAGCGCGTGAAGCTCGAAAGTCTGATCAAACGTCCGGCCACCGAAGAAGAATTCGTGATGTACATGAATCATCCGGCCGACGCGCTCAAGACCATCGAATTCCGCCGCCGTTTCGGCGACCCCAACGCGCTGCCGCTCGACGTGTGGTTTGAGGGGCTCCGCTCGGGCGAAACGCTCAACTTTTCGAGCTCAGACGGCAAACCCCACCAGATGCACATTTTGTCGATTGATCCGGTGACCGAAGAGGGTTTCTCCACGGTGCGCTATGTGCTCGACAGCGAAATCCTCACCTGTGCCGTGAAGGTGAAGGAAGGTACGGGACCGAAGTCGACCGTGCTGCGCGCAGAGCCCGGCAACGTTTATCAGGTGGCCAGCCCGCGCAAGGCCGACCTTTGGATTGTTCACGTAGCCGAAGGCGACATTGTCAAAGCCGGTCAGGAGCTTTTCAATGTCTCAATCATGAAGCAGGAAAAGGCTGTCTGTGCAGCCGTCGATGGGATTGTCAAGCGCGTGCTTAAGCGCGCCGACTTCGCTCAGACCCGCCGCATGGTCCCGGTGGAGGAAGGCGAACTGATTGTCGAACTCGCCCCGGTGCCTAAGCGCTGCACGGCCTGCGGCACACCAGCGGTCTCGCGCGATTCGCTCTTCTGTTCAGTGTGCGGCGCCAGACTGCCTGATGAAGCTGAGGCGAAATAAAGTCACATTGACTTAATAAGCTTCTAACAAGAACGGCCCGCCGCATTTCGATGCGGACGGGCCGATTGTTATCCGAATGCGCTGAAGGTTATTTCTTCAAAGCCGCCAAAGCTGCGAAGGGATTGGGGCGCTTCTCTTCCTGCGGTTCTTCCCCGTCGCTCCATTCGCGCTTTTCTTCGCAGGCATCATGCACGACCATGCGCGGCAGCGCCAGAATGGCTTCTTCTTCAACCCACTTTTCGAGGTCGAAGCTGCGCGATCCTACGAGGACATCTTCGTCCTCTTCGTCATCCTCAATCGGAAGCGCATTGGCTTCTGCTTCCGTTCTTACCAAACGAAAGACTGCTCCGGAAGCAATGTGCACGGACATGGGCTTCAAGCATCGGGCGCAGGAAATGTCCACGTCGCCTTCCATATCGAGATCCACGGCAGGAAGTCCGCGGCGTTCGCCGAGCCCCGTTGCGACGAATCGGAGCGTGCCGTTTTCCGTAGCGGTGAAGCCGAGCAAATTGGGAAGATCCTTCACGGCAACTTCGCCTTCAATCGTCTCACCTCGGCGGGCGAGCTCAAAGATGTTAATGAACTGCGGCATGGCTCAATAGCTCCTCAACAAAAGTCTGCCTTCGCACAGCGAACTCCCCATCGAGCCTTGGTATGTATATGGCTCTTTGGTTCGAGCGGCACCAAGTCTAGCCTATCCGCATCGAACCGCACTTTAAATGCAGTGTCTATAGAGGCTTGCGACTACAATCCACTACACCATGAAGCCTCTCCTTATTCTTGCCTCAAGCTCCCGCTACCGGCGCGAGCTCCTGGATCGACTGTGTCTGCCCTATGAATCCATTTCTCCGGATGTGGATGAAAGCGCTCAGCCCGGCGAAACGCCGCGCGAAACAGCCCTCCGCTTGGCCGAACTCAAAGCACGTGCCGTCTGGAACCAGCATCCGGGATCCGTTGTCATCGGCTCCGATCAAACGGCCGACCTGCACGGCGTGCGGCTCGGCAAACCCCATACCCGCGAAAATGCGGTGAAGCAGCTCAGCGCCATGCAGGGTGAAGAGACCGTCTTTGCGACGGCACTCTGCGTCATCGACGCCCAAGGGCATGCTCACACCGCCGAAAGCCTCACACGGGTGCGCATGCGTCCTTTGAGCCAAAGCGCAATTGAAGCCTATATCGACCGCGAAAAACCTTTTGACTGCGCGGGTTCAGCGAAAATTGAATCACTCGGCATTGCACTGATGTCTGCCGTATCCTCGGATGATCCCACCGCATTAATTGGACTTCCGCTGATGAAGCTCACGACACTGCTTAAAGAGGCCGGCGTTGAGGTGCTTCCCGGCCTATAAACGCAGTCATTGCCCGAAACTTTCATTCAGCCTGCCCGTTTTTCTAAGGACGCCGTGATGTCTGGTCAGCTCTATCTTCTGCCGTGCCCCATCAGCGAAGCACCAGCGCTGGATGCGCTTCCGGCGTCGACCGTTGAAACGGCCCGCCGTATCAATCACTTTCTCGTTGAAGCGGCCCGAACGGCCCGCGCAACGCTTAAAGCCATGGGTCATCCCAAACCCATTGCAGACCTTGACATTGTTGAAATTGGTCATGATCCGGCCCCCGAATTGATCAGCGAATGGCTGCAGCCCGTGCTTGACGGCGCCGATGCGGCCGTTCTTTCCGAATCCGGCTGCCCCGGCGTTGCCGATCCCGGTGCGCAGATTGCCGCACGGGCGCATGAATTGGGCATTCGCGTCGTACCGCTCACCGGCCCCAGTTCGATTCTCTTGACGCTCATGGCTTCGGGGCTCGACGGTCAGCGCTTCCGTTTCTCGGGCTACTTGCCTAAGCACGATGCCGAACGGCGCGCTGCCATTCTGGCTGCCGAAAAAGCGAGCCGCGCAAGCGAAACACAGCTCTTTATCGAAACACCGTACCGCAACACTGCGCTCCTCGATGCGCTCCTTGAAACACTGGCGCCCGACACACGGCTCACAGTAGCGATTGACGTCACGGGACAAAACGAATCCATCCGCACATTAACGGCTGCTGCCTGGAAGGCGATTCCTAAAGCAATGCGCACGCTGCCTAAGCTCCCGACTGTATTTGCTTTCCTCGCTAAACCAGGCAACAGAGCACCTCGGTATGCACCGGAATGTGCCGGCGGAAAGCGTGCCCATACCGCACCGTCCTCCAAACCTGCGGTCCTCAACAATCGGCCAAAGCAAGCTTATAAAACGCACCGGCCTGAAGGATCGCCCGTCAAGACACCCAAAGGAGGTCGTTGATGGACGCCATCATCGAATACGCATCAACGCCCGAAGGTATGCTCATCGTTGTCGGTGTTGCCTTCATCGGCATCGTTTTGCTCCTCACGGCGCTCATTTTCTGGATTGGATCGCTCCTGCGCCGCCGCGGCGTCAAGATCGATCAGACGCCCGATACGGACGACCAGACCGCTGACAGCTCTCCTTCGGCGGACGAGTCCGCATCTCAAGATCCGCTGGCCGCATTTGATCGTGAAGCCGCAGAACAATCTGCCCGAGCCGCATCCAAAGCCCCTATTGCGCTCGCCCGTCTGCGGGCTGCCGGTCCTGACATTACTGCCGCGGCCGAACCCAAGCTGCCGGAACCCGTTTTGGAACAGACTCAGTCCGTTCAGTCTGCTGCAGCTCCGGAATCCGCCCCCGCCGTCTCGGCTTATGCCGCAGAAGTGCAGCCGCCGATACCTGCAGCTGCCGCACCGGCTTTTTGGGAATCCCCGGCAAACTGCAGCCGAAGGCGCCCGATCCGCTCGCCGGCACTCGCTTTCTCCTCACACTCCCCTTTGAACGCCGATCGGGCTTATCCATGGCTCACGCCGACCTCTGCGGGATTGGCGTAGAAGCGGTCTTTTTTGATCCGGAACCGGTTTCCCGTTTGGATGAAGACGCAGTGAGACTGGTGCCGTTTCTTCCGGCTAACGCGGCGAAGCTTCTTCTGACGGAATCGGACCGCGAAACGTTCAAAGCCGGCGCACTCTGCGCGCAGCCCGATGCTGTGCTGGAACTCCCGGCCGGTCTCATTGCACTGGAATACAAATCTAAAGGCGGGCGCTTTGACGATCCGCTGCGCTGGGCTGAAACCATGCGCACCAAAGACCTGATCCAGACGGTGCTCGCCGCCGCAGCGCTTTCCGTCGCTGCGGGCCGCCCCGCTGCCCCGGTGCTTCGGACCACCAATGCCGTTTTCTTCCTGCGCCCGACCAACGAACTCAAAAATCTGCTTTCGGCTCATGTCCAGGAAGCCGAGAGCTTCCTGCTCTCCACGAGTGAAGGTGCGGGACGCCCGGGCATCAGCGCCTCGGACTACGCTGCACTGATGATCCCTGCGCTCGAAAAGCTTTATCCGCGGGAACCAAGTTCCGGATCCGAAGCCGGTGAAGCTGCGCATCAGGAAATGCTGAGAGCGCGATAAGCGACATTTTCGAAACATCCCGGCGGAAGACTGTTCAGAAACGCTTTCGCATGGACTGCTTTTCGCTTGGGCGAAACCTCCAGTGTCGCCCAACCGCAGCCTTCAGGACGTTAAAAAACCTGTGTGTGACGAAGCCGCTGAAGCGCTGCGCACACACTGAACGGACTAAGCAGATCCGTCTCTCTCATGCCATCCGTAATACTCGGCGTGCGCATTCGTGATCGTCTGATGATCTTCAGGATCAATGAGGACCATGTTCTCCGGTACATCCATGCCGCCCATACTTACCGGCTTCACATGGTGCACCTGCCAGCCCTCGGTATCGTCAATTCCGTGAGCATCCAGAAACTCGACCCTGACGCCGGGATCCCTCGATACATCTGCCGTGCTGACGTACGCTGCATCCGGGTCTTCACCCGCGGCAATAAGCGCCTGGAGATCGTTTCCATCGCCCACGAATACGCCGTTCTCAACACCCGGGAGACTGCAGGCGTCTCCATTGAGCGCGCAGCCGTCGCCGTGGGGCGCACTGTCATCGATAAGTGCTCCGCCCGCAGCGGCGTAGACGGCAGCCTGGCAGACCGCCGTCATGCGCGCTTTGTTCTTTTCCGTCAGAAAGTCCCGGTCATGGAGCAGCGCATCGGCACCCGAAGCGGCAAGTCCCACGCTGGATTCAACGGCATTGACGGCTCCGGCAACGACGCCTGCTGCTCGGCGAGCCGCAATCCTCCCGGCCTTGCCGAATTCCCCCTTGGCAACATGCGTACAGCCTTCAATCAGATCGCCAGCCGTGCCGCATATGCCGCTGACGACGCCCTGAGCGGTCCCTTTGGCAACATCACCAAAGAAGTCCAGAGCATCCGAGAATCGGCTGTCATCCGATGTCGACTTGATAAAAGGCGTGAGTTCAAAGGCCATTTTTTTGCTCCAGAGAGACCCGTCCGAGTCCGAAGGTCGCGTTCTTGCCCACGTGGGCAAGCGTCGCACACGCTGCAAGCGCGGTGAAGGCGAAAGGGACATTGGACAGCCGGATCTCGCCCACTACACCGCCAAGGCTCATTCGTCGATCCTGACGGTTGGAATAACGTGCCCAATCGCGCCAAGTGAGATGCGACGCCAATGCAACGCCTTCGGCGGCCTCTGCGAGACCCGCAAAATCAAGCCCCAGCGGAGTGCGGCACTGAAACTCATAGATGAGCGCTGTGCGGCGCATCATCGCAGTAAGAAGCCCCCGCGCCGTGATCTCTTCGGAGCGAAGCGGTCGGCCGTTCTTCTGCAGCCGCAAGGGCGTCGTCACCTTCAGCACAATCTCTTTTCCTTGGGGGAGCGGCATCGTGGTTTCCGGGACATGCTCCCGAATGCGGTCTTTTTCACCATCGAGAACGCACACATCGCCAGTCGGATATTCTGCGAACAGTGTTTTAAAGACCGCTTTGCCGCGGCCAACATCGCGTGAAAATGCGCGCTGGAATGCAAATACAACGAGTGCGAGGTGATAGAGCGCACGCCCAAAGAGCACGAAGTGGAATTCGAGCGTCTCTCCTTTCTCGTACGTCCGAGCTCCCCAGTTAGGCGGCTCAATAACGTACGCATTAGGAATCTGTGAAAACTTTTGCAGCGTGTGCTCTTCGGGCGGCGGCGTCTCGAAAATATCCGTATAAGGACAGCTGCGGTACAGCGGACAGGCTTTGCAGTCTTTCTGCCGCGTCATACAGGCGACACGCCGAAGTGCGCCTCCGAAGGCGCCGCGAATGGTGGAGCCGGAATATTCGGGCAGATGCACCGGTTCAGTCACTTCGAAGGCAATGCGGTAGCGCACCATGGGGAGCGTTACGCTCTCCATGGTGTTCGGACTCAAGAGAACTTCCTGAAGACCAGCCATCAGCCTTCACCTCGGAGCGTCTTGAGCTGCGACTTAAAGAGCCTCTCAGCCTTGCCGCGATACATGTCTTTCTTCTTCATGAGCGGCTGAATTTGAAGCGCCAGCTGCTTCTTGTCCTCGGCATTCGTCCAGGAGAGCGCTTCTTCAAGGAGCAATTTCACTCGATCGAAAAGTAGCGTACCCGGCTGAACAATGCCGGGGAACTTCGCGAGAGCTTCACAGATTTCGACTGCTGCGCGGCGCTCGGGCGACATAGCAGCCTTGGCATGCTGAGCGGCCTCCTCCGCCTTTTCAGCTTCCTGACGGCGGCGAATCAGGTCGGCCTCTTCAGCAGCAGTCTTGTCAAGCAACGCCTTACGCTCAGCACGGAGGTCCGCAACGAACTGCCACTCTTTGGAAAGAGCGGCGGGCAGCTCCTCGCATGCGTGACGAGCACACCACTCTTTGAGCGCTTGAACGTCGCCAGCCGGATCTGCTTCAAGAATGGCCCACCCGAAAGGCTGGGCATCAAACTTTTCGTCAGCATCGCTTGTGATATAGGCTGTTGAAGCTCTGGTTTTAAATCTGCCGGGAAGCGCATCCGGCGAATCGTCAAGCATGTGAATCGTCTTGCTTTCTGCGCCCGTATTTTTGCCCAGACGCACAAGCGCCAGCCGCCCGGCTTCAAACTGAGGCTTCAGTTCGGCAAGCAGCTTCAAAATCGATTCCAGCCATGCGGGCGCTACCTTGTGGTAAAAAGAACTCTCCGAATCCAGCACGCGCTTTGAATACGCGTGGAGATCCTTAAAGATGTCTGTGACGGATTTATAAACGTTATTAATAGTCAATGTGTTTGGGACGCTAGTGAGGACAACTTCGCCTTCAAACTGACGGTAGAAACCCGACACCACAGCTTCAAAGCCGGACTCAAAATCAGGAGGTGCCACATCCTCTTTGGGAAGACGGGCTGCATAGTAAAGACGAGTGGCAGCCTGAGGGGTGCGAAGCTGCATGTCGCCGACCTTCAGAAAGCGCATCGGCGATTTATCAAAGTCGCCCCCGAGCAGCCTCGCCTCTTCCTTGGAACTGATGGAACGCAGCTGATTGACACGCTCTTTCAGCGCAGTCGAAATCATTCCCTTCAGTGAGGAACCTGGGATCATCGGCAGTTCTCCCGCCTCAGAGCGAGTGAAAACCAATCTCTGAAAGGCGAACTGCGCCGTCTGCGGTCCGCCCTTAAATTGCGGCTTAGGGCTCAGCATACTGCGGTACTTCTGAACGGCTTTGCCGCTCACAGGCACGATGTTCGAGGACCAAGGCCGGAAGATATCGATGTTGCGCGCGTAGAAGCGGTTGATTTCCTCAATCACGCCATTCTGCACAGCCGCCATGAGGCTGCGTCGTTCCTGAGGCAGGAGTCGGACGAGGCCAAGATTGAAACTGTAGAGAAAGTTCCGATCGGTATCGATGACGCTGTTTGTGGGCTCGTAATCCATGCCGCAGCCGATGTGAATCGGCGAAAGGGGGGTGAGAAGCAGCCGGTGCGTAGAAAGAAATGGCCTGTTCATCTTAAAATTCCTTCTGTAGCCTTCAGAGGACAGCAATTACAGGTGCATAACCCTGATGCACTGCCTGCGGCTGCGAGGGCGAAACGCCGCCGATGCCGCAGCCGAAAAACTCAGCGCTCGTCGGCAGCTTCGTCGCAACACAGGCTCCCGCGGCAGCCAGCAGAAGAGGCCGTTTGAAGGGTGCGCCCGCGACTGCAAGCACATCGCCGTGGCGTCCGAAATGCGTCCTTGCCTTGTAGTAAGTCTTTGCAGGGAGAATATCGGGAACGCTGCTCAGTACGCACGAGGCGAGCGTAATGTGTACCTTTGCGGCCCGGGGTGCTGGCAGGACCTCGGGTTCGCCCTCCATCTCATATTTGCCGAGACCGACGCTGGCGTCTCGCCCGAACCCAGAAAGTCCTACGTATTCGAGCGCCTGAGCAAACTCCGCCCGATCGATGCGAGTCTCATCGAGCACGATCTGCACGCAAAGCGGTACGTTCTGATTGAACCAGGTATCACTCTTCATATAGGGCGCAAAAACGCCCGTACCGGTCGTAAGCGTACGGCGATTGATGGTGTTATGCACCCGCGGGCCGGTGATTCTGAGAGAAGAAGAGTCCGAAGAAAACCGTTGCGCAGCCTCAGCATCCGTATAGGAAAGATCACGCCATCGGCTCAGGGGTTCGGAGAGCACTGCGAGCGGCATCCAGGCCTTCTTCTTCAGATACTTGCGGTCCGAATCATCATGCTGCGCCCAAAACTGGGCAGGCAGTGCGGGCAGCGGAATGCATCCCTTCGGAAAAGCATCGGCGACTACTGCAAAAGGCCGGCCCTCGCAGTAGCCATCCAACAGCGCCTCCAGGCGTTCCTTCCCGTAAAGACGCAGAATCGCCCAGCAAAGCTGCCCAAAAAGCGTTTCCCCCAAAAGCGGCGAGCCGAAAGGTGCCTTCGGGCGAATAGTGAATCTCAGCGCAGTCATGCCGCACCTTTACTTCGTCTGAGTCTTGAAAGGATCGAGTTTGGCGAATTCCGCCTGCCGGTCCTGGCCGTCGATCGTCAGTCCTTCGAGGGCGATTTTGCCGTAGCCGCGTGACCCAGAGCCGCCGAGGCTGTCGAGTTCAAGGAGCTTGAGGCCGGCGAGGACTGTCGGCAGCAGCGTCTTTTCTTCATCATCGATCACCTTGACGGTAAGACGGAAGTCAAAGAGCGCGCCGGCAATCACCCGTTCGGTGTAACGCGGGTTGCGGGCAACACCTGAAATACGGTCGATCGCATTTTCGCTCTTCGCTTCGGTCGGCAGTTCGTTGGCCTCCTCAACACGGCTGATCCATTCGTCCTTGAGGTCGCAGTCCCAGAAAGAGAGGCGCGTGGGCCCAAGCTCATAGGACTCTGCGTCCGTGAGCTTGTCGGAGCCGCCCGTGCCGAAGAGCTTCAGGAGCGTCAGCACATCCGTATTCCCGTTCGAATGCTGGTAGTCGCGGTAGCTGAGCGGTTCGGGCTTCACCGCGCCCGTGCGCCATTCGAGCAGACTGCGGATCTTGCCCTTCAGACTCGAGCCGGGAATGTAGGGACGGCCGGTAAGCGGATTCCGCACAACAGCGTTGTCGATGCCGCCAATATGCATTTCAGTATCGCCTCCGCCGATATGAAGACCGGAGAGGCAGCGGAGATTCGCACGGATCGTCAGGATTTTGGTAAGTTTCATGGCCTTGTTCCAACTGCAGATCAGTTTCTTTTGTTAAGGGATTCGAAATACTTCTCAAAACCGAGAAAAGCTTCGAAGAAAAGCTTTGCCGCATGAAGCGTCTTAGGCGACTTAACTTCGCGGATCAGGTTGTTGAAGAGATCACGGAAGTTCTGATCGATCAGATCTCGGCTCTGGGCGTAAGCGGCCTTTGCACGCATCATCTGAATGAAAGGCAGAAGTTCTCTGAAGCACTTTTCCTGCTCTTCGGCCGTCTGCTTATTGAAGACCTTCTCGTGCCACATCACGAGTTCGTCATAAAAGCGGCGCAGCTGCGCCTGCTTGTTGCACTTTGTGCTTCTGCAGCACCTTGCCGCCTCTTCGGCCGTGTCGGCGTAGAGTTCGGATGAGTCCGATTCAAGACTGATCTTCGGCAGCGCTGACGAAGCGTAGCTGGGGGTGTTGTTTGCCATGTCGTCCCTCACTTGACCTCACGAATGGAATAAAAGACATTACTGAGCGGGATGCGGAAGGCGGCTTGATGCCGCTCCACTCCCCGCGCAACAGTTTGAAGAAATTCATTGCGCGCTTGTTCGACGTCAACGCTGCGTCGGCGAGCCTCGCGTTCGAAGAGCCGCGTGGTGTTGTAGTAGAGCCGGCTGCGCCACATGCTTGCAGCGGGATTGCGCGTGTCTGCGGACATGTCGAGGATTTCAAAGAGCCCGTACATGTATGCAGTCGTCACCCCATATTCATCGACGGCTCGCCGCAGGAACGCTTCGAGATCATGGAGTGCCTGCAGGTCTTTCCACTCGACAATGTTTGCGAAAAGCGCAAGGCGTTTTTTCCCTGCAGACTTTGCATCGCCCAGTGCCTCTTCGGCGAGCTGCGACAAAGTCTTCGCTGGTACGGCGGGTTTGGTCATTACGAGCCCTGCAGAGAAGTGAATCTCTGGGTTCTCAGCAACGTACGCATCGAAATCCTGCTTGAGGCGCGCCGCGAGCTGCTGCATTTCGTGCCAGGGCCCGATCATGAAGAAATCGTCGCCCCCCGCAAAGACGGTGTAGACGTTGCGGTATGACTGAGCGCAAATCAGCGGCAGCCACGTCGAGAAGAAGCCGTTCATCTTGCGCGAGAGCTCAGCAGTCTTCGCGAAATTGAGTGTGCGGCGCTTTGCCGGATCGCGGTCTTCATGCACAAGTCCGCGCCGGAAGATAAGTCCGAGGTTATCGACGTCGCCCTTGAGCGTCATAACCGCGCGGACACCGTGTCCGTCTCGGTGGTCTGCAGACGCTAGGTCTTCAAATGTTTTAACTTCCCCGAGCCGGCCGCGGCCGACTGTTTCACCCCGAGCGTCTGTCAGATCTGTCTCTTCGAAGTGCGGCACGTAGCCGTTAATTGCTCGGCGGGCGAAGCCCTTCCAGAGCACTTCGTCTTCGGACCCCGGAAGTGCGAAATCCCAGCAGCGCAGGAGATCGCCCGAGCGCACAAGCGCTTCAATGCGCTTATCTGCGCCAGGCCTCTGAGCGAAGGCCGCGCGATAGCCAAAGATCGGCATTTCGCACACTAGAAGCGATTCGGACGACTGAACTTCCGCCGTTTCTTTCAAAATCAGCAGATGCTCATGCTTCGTGAGCGCACGGCCGATGAGAATTTGATCGCGCGAGAGAGCGCAGGAGGTTCCGTCGGCCAAACCATCGGCCGGCAGTTTTGCCTGCCATCGGCACACCCCGTGCTGGAAATCGGCGTTGAGCACGACTTCCTTTCGCTCAGCAAGATCAAAGCGCTGAAATTTAGCGCTTTCCATATCCGCAAAGAGTCGATCGAGCAGGTCGCCGTAGCGCTTGGCGGTGAAGTCCCTGCTGGAGGCCTCGGTTGACACCAGTCCGACACTGCAGGTGGCAAACGCATGATCAACAAACCATGCGTTAAGCTCGCGGCGCACTTGGTCGAGCGCTTCAGCCGACGCTGCCGTATTCGGCGCAACGATCAGGAACTTGCCCGCAGCATTGATGATGAGGCTGGTCGGCGGAAGTGAGAGCGCTTCGAGCACTTTAAGCGCCGCCAGTTCACAGATGAGCGACACGTCAAAAGACCGCCCGCGGAGCACCTTCGCAGAATTTTTGTTTGTTTCGGCGCCTTCGCTGAAGATAAAGTCCTGAATGCCGAAGAAGTCGCCTTGAATGAGGAGAAATTTCGCTTTGTCCTCCTCAGCAAGGGATCTCAGGCGCTCTCCTGCGGCACTGTCCGTTTCGCCCCGCACCTCGTGCCATCGCCAAAGCGCCGTAGCAAGCGCCGCCGTCGTCTTGGCATGATCGTAGAGCGATACGTCGGGCTTCACGCCGCTTTCGGCAAAAAACGGTATTGCATGGGTATAGGTGAGCAACAGTGTGTCAAAGGCATCGAGCCAAAGCGGCCATTGACTGGTGAAGCTGCCCGCAACAGCATCGACGCTGCTTTTACGGAGCGCTTCTGAGAATGCTCTCCACAGTTGAGCGTATTCATCCGAGGCCGCCGCGTCCGTGCGGGGTTCAGACTCAGCAAGACTCACTGGGAAAAGCGACTTCGGTGTGAGGGGCTGAAGGGCATAGCACTTCTTCAGCGCCTTGGCGGAAAGTGTTCGGCCTGGCTCACTAATCGAAACCTCTTCGAAAAGAGCGCGCAGCCGCGTACGCAGAGGGTTCTGCACCTTGGCACTCTTTCCCTCGTCGTCATAGAGCTCACGCTCAAAACCCGCCGACAGGCGCCCTGCCGTGGCAACGACTGACTGCAGGAAGGTTTCTGGCCGCTGCAGATGTGTGACAACCTTTTCAAGCGTTTCGCCATTCACCTCATCCGATCCCTGCGGACTGAAGGGAGCTGTCTCGCCCTCGAGGACCGGTGCGCGGCCGAGAATGCTGCGCAGCGCATCCGCCGGGCTTTCTCCCTTAAGGTTCGCACGTTGAAACAACGTGTCAAGGTTATAAATTAAGCCTGCGAAGGCAACGCGGCAAGAATCGTTCAGAAGACTGTCCATATGCATGCGCTTTGAAAAATTCATGTATGACTCAATGTCCGCGCCGCTCTGAAGCTGAATCAGGTCGCCGCAGGCTCAAGAAGTGTTTACCGGAGTTTATACCAGTTGATATACTTTTTTTGCGTCAGTTTTTTACACTCGTATCAGTTCAGGAGCCGTCACGAGCTCATAGCACGTTTTGGGTCTGCGGCCAGTCGTTTCGATCCGATAGTGTCGGCTGTCGCGTTCTCCGAGCTTGGCGCGAAGCGCCTTATTCACCTGAGTACGCTTTTCCTGAATGTATTTGAGGAAGTATTCAGGAGTTTTTACGGTTTTACAGGCTGCTTCATATTCGGCCGATCCAGTAGAAACGACGCGGCGGTAGATTTTCAGGAACTCCTCGGCCTGGGCATTTTCGCCTGCTCGGACGGGTTCGAGTCTTTGCCAGCGCCGTTCGGCAAACCACCACAGCACGGCAAAAAGAGCCGGAGCGAGCTTCACCGGGGTCGTTCCGCAAATTGCGGTGCGTTCCGCTGCGACAAAGCTCAGTGAATGCACCGGCACCACCTCGCTCTGAGCAGCCTGCACGGTTTCACCGTATCCGGCCTGGCCGGTAACGAGCGCGTCTGGAAGGCCGCTGCGCAGTCTGATCAGCGGGATGTCGGCGAGCATCACTTTGGCCGTGCTCACATCGAGCGGCTCACCAGCAGGCGAAAAAATCGTTTTGGGCGACTGCGAAGGATAAAAGAAGTCACGGTTGTTCTCGAAGGGTTCGGAGACCAGTACGTGCGAGAGGCTGTCTTGTTCGCGCCCAAAAAGAGAGAGCGCATAGCCGATGAAGAAACTCATCGTCTTGCGGCCGCCCGCAAGCGACACCCAGATCTGAGCCTTGTCATCCTGCGCAAAGGATCGAATCAGTCCGACAATGAGGTCAGCCGCGGCCGTATTCTCTTCGGGCGTGCGGATGTCGGGGATCTCTGCACCCTCGGCATCGTGAATGACATGGATCATCGAGGCATCGAATTTGATCTGGCCGCAGAGGCTGAAGTCTCTGCAGAAAGCATGAAACTGCCCCGTCTGAGAGTCCAGCAGATCTCGGACAGCTCGGTTGCGGCCGTTCGAAGTTGTAATGAGATGGATTTCAGTCGGCGCTTCGCCTTTTGCTTGAAGCAGCGCGTAAAGCGTCTCTGTTACGACTTGAGGCGTCATGCCGACCACGGCGACAAAGATGCGTCGAGGATATTTCATCATCTTTCCCCAGCAATGGCATTGCGAAGCTGATTTTTGAGGCTGCGGAGTCCTTCGCCGTGAATCACTTTGATGCCAACCGAATCGGCGCGCTTTTTTGCTTCATCATGAAGCTTGTGATAACTCACAAGAATAAGGGTCGTTTTCAGCCCGCCGAACTTCTTCAGCGTTTCAAGCTTGTAGACCACCGCTTTTGCCTCCTCAAGGTCATCGAGCCTGCTCGTCTTGCATTCAACAATGCAGAACCCGCCCTCATGCATGAAGGCGACATCAATTTCGTTCTTCACCTTGTTCTTGACGACGAGGTTGGCCTGCGGGCGCAGGTTCATGGCGGCGAGCTGGCCGCAGACGTAGCGCTCTAACCAGCCGCCCGCGACGAAGAAGCGGTCGGCTTCAGACGGAAAGCTGAGGAGCCGCCCCTTGAACGTGAGGTGACCGGCATCACAGAAGGACTCGCACAAGGTCTTTAAGGCTTCATCTTGGTCCGGTGAAAGCTTCGCTTCCTTGGGATCAATCTGCAGCACGCGCCTCTCTTGGGCTTTGGCTGCAAGCCAATTGAGCGTACTCAGAACACTGCGCTGACTCTGTTTGGAGATGAGGCTCTCAGCGAGCTGCTCCTCTTTATAAGAGAGAGATGGCAGCTCTCCCGCACCCGCTTCATATCCGTAAGCGGCAAGATAGGTCTTTAAGTTGAGCTTCACCGCAATAGGCGCGACAAATTCACGGCGATTCTCCTTGCCGCCGCGCAGGATGCTGATGACATTGTTCTGCACGTTAAGGTAAAAGGCCGGAAGACCTGCGTCATAGGCTCCCGTAAGCGCACCAAAAGCCATGAGCTTGGTGCCGCCCGTGACGTTGACAATGGGGTTGGACGACTCAAATTTAAAGGCAAGTTCAAAAACCAGGGTGCGTACCTCATTGTCGTCGTCGACCTTCTCTATCGACACGCGACGAATCTTCGTGGAAGGCGAAGCGGTATGAACGGCATCCTCAAGCTGTTTAGCTGCCTCCTTCATCGCTTTTGAAACGAATAAGACCACATGATCCGGCCGATAAAGGATGATGGGCAAAAAGTTTGCGGCAGCTTGTTCAGAAACAAGACAAAAATGCGTTCTGAACGCCTGAAAATCGACATGCGATTGGCTCTCAACAGCGTTACCCATGGATGATGTTCCTTCTGTAGACAAATTAATAATTGCGACCATCCTAGCGCATCACTGAGCGCTTTCCGCACCTCTGCTGCCTAGAAAAAACTCCGCTCTGAAGAGTGTTTTCAGCATAGGTTCGGAACACTTCCTCGGCAAGCGCACTGGGGCTCCAGTCGATCCATGGGGGCAGATCAGCAAAATGTGCCGTCATGACGACTTCGGCTCTCTTATTCAGCGTGAATACACTCTCAGCATTTGCTCGTTCGCGATTCAAATCCTCTGTCATTTGCTTGCCTTCTATCTGATAGTAGGATCCGCCGAGAGATTTTTTTTGAAAACAATTCATGCAGGTCAGACAGCCGAGAGTTCACTTTCTGAGCGGAAATCCACCGCAACCGCATCAGATCCGCGCCCGGTCAAGCCGAGTGTCTGACAGATGATCTTGTAGATTTGAGTGGAAAAGCCTCCGTCCATCGTCCACTCACGCGATGTATCCCAGGAATTCCTGAACTTCACGCGTCCGGCAATGTGCGGATAGCGCTTTTGCAGATGATGACTGCGGATATAGAAGCTCAGATCGCCGCTCGAAGCGAAGTTCTTTGTACCGAGATCCTGCACGAGCAGCCGGAGTTCATTCGCTTCCATGGGATCCGAAATACCGTAGGCGCTTAAGAGCATATTCAGGCGGGCCAGAAGGCTCTCTGGTGTCGCTTTGATCGACGGATTAGACGCCGTTGAGTGAGACGGCGTAGTCAGAAGCGGAGAAATCGCTTTCGCCCAGCCCTTACGCCAGTCTGTCCGCGCGGGCGAAGATGCCTCACTGACCTCGGTCGGGGAGGCGGGCGCCAGTTCGGCCTCTGGCGGTATTGCCGGCACGCACTCTGACGACTTTGACACTTCTTTCACCACCGTCAAACGTCCGTTCAGGAGGTCATCGGGTGAAGCGAGCGTCTGAACAACGAACCACCCCAGATACTTCCGGGACAGCGGAGCATCCTCAGATTTGAGTACGCAGGCATTCGGCAGAAAGGCTTTGGATCCGTTGATCAACACCTCGTAGCCGCCGGCTTTCCGTCTAATCACCCGGCCGTGGAGCGCGCAGCCCTGCTCTAAGGACCGTTCGAAAGCATTCAGGTCGCGGTGCGCAATGATCATGTATCTGACTCCTTCTGAAGCGGAAATGTGAAATCGATCTAAGGCTGAAGCAGCATGCGCAATTGTCGAGTCTCAGCGTTTGAGCTGCAGGGTACGAGCCGGGGCATCCACGGCAGTCTTTATAGATTCAGACGCAGACACGTCGTTTGAGAGCGTGAGTGTGGCCCAGCGGTCACCTGAGAGCGGCACCATGAACATGCGCACCTGCCAGACGGCCTGGGTATCGACCTCTCCGCGTCTGAAATACAATATTTGAAGTGCCGAAATGCCGTTGATTTGCTGTCGGCTGACAGATTCAAACCGCAGCAGATTCGGAATCATTCGAGGGTATACCGTGCGGATCGCTTCGGAAACCCCGCGAAAGACCTCATCGTCACTCAGTGCATTCCTCACATCTGCTGCGAACTCGCCACGCTGTGTTACGAATCGGATGAGCGCCTGCGGCGGTGCTGAAGGCTCCCGCATCACAAGGTGCTGCACCTTAGATGCAGACGAGCCCCCACCCTCCAGTCTTTGCCGACGCAGAAGGGCATCCGCCTGATCCGCAATTTGCTGCTTCTCGTTTGTATCGAGAGCTTGCCAATCCGCCGGCACAATGAAGTCGGCATCGGGACATGAGAACCGAGCCCAATCCTGAGCAGCCGCCCCCATGGACGCGATACACCCTACGAAACAGATCCATCGCTTCAACCCGCCGAAGATTCCCAATACGTGCATTACTTTGCATCCTTTCCGCCGGCCTTGAAGAGCTTCACGATGCCGTAGATGATCAGAATGAATACTAGTGCACCGATAGAACCCATCAACTTTTCCGCCAGAACGGCGCCGCTGCCGCTGCTAATACCGGAAATGGCAGCGACAATCACACCGCAAATTGCTAATCCTAGGAGTGTTTTCATTTAATACCTCTTGACCATGAAAGTGAGGGAGAGAGAAGCCGCACTGGCCGGCATCGAGCAGAACCTGCGCCGCCGGAACGGAAACAACGTCCGGAGACCGAGCGGCAAGTCGTCGACGGACGATGGGAGAAAGACTTTCCGCAGCAACGCAGTCCGCATCCTTCGCTTGGGCAGGAACCTGCGCCCGCCAAATAAGAACGTTCGCCGGTATTCAGTGCGGCTGAAACGAATCCTATGCCGGAAGTTTTTTTCGTGAAGACTTCACAAATTTGCGGCCGCGAGCCACCGCAAATTTGTGAACCCCTCATCGTTCACGGACATGTGCGACCATGGCGGTGACTTCAAGGAATGCGCCTCTATGACCGCTCGACATCTTTTCCTCGTCCTCTATGACGTCAGCTCACCGAAGGCTTCAGCAAAGATCCGCAAGCACATCTCTGCCTACGCAGTAAGCGGGCAGAAGTCCTTCAAGGAATGCCTTCTTGACAATCGCGAACGTACGCAGCTCGTCGGCGAGCTCAAGGCTGTCATGAATGAGAAAACGGACCGTATCCATTTCTTCGAGCTTGACCCGCGCCGACTGGCCGCCGCCGTCGGCAAAGTCCGCCGCAGTTCCATTGATCCGTTTCTCATTCTCTGAGGAGCCTCTTTATTTATGACAACGCTCTACATAGACCGGAACAATTTGGAACTTCGACTCGAGGGCGGGGCGCTTACCTGCTATGAAGACGGTCAGCGCGTCGGAACTATTCCGACGGCGCCGCTTGAACGCGTTGTTATGCGGGGCACCGCCAAAGTGGAAACGCAGGCAATTGCCAAACTTGGCAATTTAGGCGTCGGAGTGATTTTTCTCTTCGGCCGCAGGCATGAGCCGGTGCTCTTTTTGCCGCGGCCGCATAACGATGCCTTAATCCGCATCCATCAGTGCGTACTGAGCCGCAACCCTGAGGCTTGCCGATTGGTCGCTGTTGACATTCTTCAGACGAAGATTGAAGCGCAGCGTCAGTTTCTTCAAAGCCGTGCTGATGCACTTAAAGACACCGCGCCAAAAGCACTCGTTGCAGCCGCCGACAATCTCCGCAAACTATGGCCGCTCATCGACGCCAAGGCGTCTGAACCCGCCATCCGCGGAGTAGAAGGAAGAGCTGCCCGCGTGTATTTCGAAGGCCTTACGGCACTCTTTCCTGCTGAACTCGGCTTCACTGGACGCAATCGCAAGCCGCCGAGAGACCCCGTCAACGCCGCGCTTTCTTTAAGTTATGTGCTCCTTTACGCCGATGCCGCAATAGCTGCGCATCAAGCGGGACTCGATCCCTTTGTCGGCTTCCTGCATAAACCCGAATTCGGCCGTCACTCGCTTGCGTGCGACCTCATGGAACCCGCTCGACCGTTAGTAGACCGATTTGTTCTCGACCTCTTTGAAAGCGGACTCTTTACCGTAAAAAGCTTTTCGACTACCGACGCCGGGTGCTTTATCTCAAAGAATGCCCGGTCTGTCTTCTATCCCGCCTTTGAGAAGGCTGCCAGTGAGTGGCGCGGAATGTTGGCAAAAAGAGCCCGCAAACTTGCTGATGACATCCTGACTTACGCAAAAGATCACTGATCCTTCCATCGCTATCTGCATGAGCACGTTCTTCATCTCACGCCACCCGGGAGCCATTGAATGGTCTCGCAGGCAAAATCTCGGCATTGATCAATGGATCACACATCTTGATCCCAAAATTGTAAAAACCGGCGACGTCGTCATTGGCACGCTGCCGATGAAGGCTGCTGCCGAGGTCTGCAAAAGGGGCGCGCGTTTCTTCACGCTGGAGTTAAGTCTCCGTCCGGAACTTCGCGGTCGCGAGCTTGGCGTCGACGAAATGAACCAACTCGAATGCCGTCTTGTTGAATACAAGGTCGTCCGTTGTGCACCTATGTGTGCGGAGGACATTTGATGCACTTCATCATTGCTTACGACGTCACCAACCCGTCACGTCTTCAACGTCTTCACAAGGCTCTCTGCGAGTATGCGTTGCCCATACAGAAAAGTGTCTTTCTGCTCATGGGAAGTGAAGCGCAGTTTGCAAAGTGCCGTCAGAAGGCCGAACAGATCATCGACTCGTCAAAGGACGATCTTCGGTTCTACGCCCTCCCGGAACGAGGCATCAAAATTGCTCTGGGGCAGGCACCGCTTCCCGATGGCATCTATCTATCCGAGTTTCCGGAGCTCTCTCAGAGCTGCTGAAGCTGAGAACTCCCAAGCTGGATCTGGAGGGATTTCATCCGTAAAATTGGTCAGATCATTGACGGCGGCTTGCTGTAAATATTTGACATCGATCAAATGCATAAAAATTCACTTTTTTGCCCTGATTGGACATTGTCGCATTTAATTGATAAAAATGAAATATTTTCGGAAAAGTAGAGTCAAAAGACTGCCCTGATTAGAAAGGGATTGCGACGAGGATAGGGAGGCTCTTTGCCGGATTGCACGGTCAAAAGACTGCCCTGATTAGAAAGGGATTGCGACAACTCTCCCATCGGTATTTCAAAGCTCTGAAACTTGTCAAAAGACTGCCCTGATTAGAAAGGGATTGCGACGCTAATGCAGCCTCTACAATACCTTCACTCCAAATGTCAAAAGACTGCCCTGATTAGAAAGGGATTGCGACAACGGCAGCAGGTGCCTTAAGAGTGATTTTCGCGTCAAAAGACTGCCCTGATTAGAAAGGGATTGCGACGCAGCAGTGCTCTTCAAGAGGGCGAAGGGTGCCCGTCAAAAGACTGCCCTGATTAGAAAGGGATTGCGACATGGCAGATCTGTGACGTCCATTTGTTGATCCGGTCAAAAGACTGCCCTGATTAGAAAGGGATTGCGACTCGAAAGTGTTGGTTTCATCAGCCATGATTATTTTGTCAAAAGACTGCCCTGATTAGAAAGGGATTGCGACTTTAAGTTGTGACAAATCAGGCTGTGAAGATCAGTCAAAAGACTGCCCTGATTAGAAAGGGATTGCGACGAGAGGAACTTATGAAGTTCCTTCAGGTTTTCCACGTCGAAAGACAGCCCTGATTAGAAAGGGATTGCGACAGCTCACGAACGCTGCCAACGCGACCAATAAGCGTGTCGAAAGACTGCCCTGATTAGAAAGGGATTGCGACACGCGAAAGAGCGGATGCGGCCTGACGATTTCAGTCGAAAGACTGCCCTGATGTAGTCCATGACTATGTCCTGCCATCAGGGCAATAACGCTCTTGTTTTACGACCGAGTTGCTGCAGGAATTTCAGCTGGTGCTGACGCCGCCTTGCCGCCAATTTGATTGATATTGGCAGGCCAGATGCTTGGAAAGCATGCTCATATGTCCATTCCTTGCCTCCGTGCCTCGACGGTTTGATCTATGCGGGCTAAGCTTGAAGGAATTGTGCTTTCTTTCCGTGGAGTCCGCGCATGCGTTGCTTCAAGCCTTTGAATTCTTCTCCTTCGCTTCTCGTCTGTGCCCTCGCCGGCGCCTTTGCCTGCGCGGCATCGGCCGCTCCGGCAGCCAATGACGTACAAAGCATTTGGCTTGCTCCAACAGGGACTTCACCCTTAAGCGCCAAAGCGCCGCTTCGCATTGAGATTTCCCCAGCGGAAAGTCAATGCCGTGCCGCCTACGGGGACGAATGGTATGAACGGTGTCAGCTGACGCTCGGGAAACCCGGAACTCGAGTTCAAGGCGTGCAGCTCACGCCGGAAACGGCAGGGGAATGGCGATGGGCGTCACCAAGCACTATTGTCTTCACGCCGAAAGAGGCCTGGCAGCCCGGGAAGCGCTTCCGCACCTCCCTCATTGGTCTGCCGATGCCGCTTCGTGCCTCACTGACGACCAATTTCCTCACGGTGGAAACACCCCCGCTCACTGCCGTGACCTCCCGTGCTCAAGTTTGGATCGACCCGCTTGAGCAGAAAAACCGTGCTCTATCCTTTGAGTTTGATTTCACGACTTCCGTTTCCGCGGCAGTCAAGACGGGCATTGAGCAGAATTTCACGCTTGACTTTGATGCGAAATCCGGTTTGAAGCTCGGCAAACCGAGCTTTGTCTGGGGCGACAATTCAGAGAGCCTTTACGTTAAGGTGCCGGTGATTGAACTCGCCGACAATCCGGTCGTTGCTTCCGCCTTGGTGAAAGGCGCTGCAGGGCGAGCAAAGCTTCAGGACGGCCGCTTTACCGTTCCCAAAGGATTTGAAGCAGCCAAGGCTTCTGTAACTGTTCCCGGGCTTTCCACGCTCTTCCAAATTACGGAAGCTTCCATTCTGCCGGTGAAGGATGACGGGCTCAACGCCGAGTATGAAATCACTATCGCCTCGTCTTTGGCGCTTGACCCAACAGAGCTCTCTAAGCGCATCCGAGTGCTGACGCTGCCGAAAAAACTCGATTCAACGGCTGCCTCCGACACTGTCTGGACCGCTGCGCCGCTGATCGATGATGAAGTTTTAAAGCGAGCCTCCGCGCTTGAAGTTCGCCCAGATCTGGAATGGAGCACCACCGGGCGCGTAAAGCTGCGCCTGAAAGCGACGCCGGGCGACTACATCTATCTTGAGCTTCCCAAGGGCTTTGGCCCTGCCGGCATGCCGGGGCTGGAGGACGGCTGGAAGAGCGTACTGCTCCTGCCGCAGCCCTCCGCAGAAATCACGTTCCTGCAGCCCGGAAACATGCTCACGCTGGCGGGTTCCTGGGAACTCTCCCTCTTTACCACCGGCATCGACAAGCTCAATTGGCGCATTGCCCGTGTACGCAATGAATTCCTTTCACTCGCCGCCGACGGCTGGAATGTGATGAAGTCGATTGCGCCTGACAGCTGGGTCACGGCTTCATCGGGGAGCACTGACCTCGGCGAAGTCAATCCCAAGCGTCCGGGCGAAGCGCGCTTCACAGCGCTTGACCTCTCTGAAGCCGTCATGGGAAGCGGGCCTGGGCTCTATCAAATTGAGCTCACCGGCACACGCATGAAGGACGGCAAGCCTGAAACCGTCGCCAATGCCTCCAAACGCATTCTCATTACCAATATTGCGATGATCGCCAAGACCTCGGCGAGCGGCGCACTGGACCTCTTTGCAGCAAACTTCGCTGACGGGAAGCCCGCAGCCGGTCTTAAAGCCATTCTTTTGGCAGAAAACGGCACCGTGCTGGAAACCACGGAAACCGATGCGGACGGACGTGCTCACTTCAAATCGACCCGCGGCTGGGAGCGTGAAAAGAAGCCTGCCGCCGCCGCACTCCGCTCCAAGGGTACCGACCTCGCATGGCTTTCGCTCAAGGACGGCTCCAACGTTGCAGAAACGCTTCGCTGGGATGTCGGCGGCCGTTATACGGGCGGCACGGGGCTTTCGGCTTTCAGCTTTGCCGACCGCGGCATCTTCCGCACGGGCGAAACCGTGCATTTCGGCTTCGGCGTACGCAAACTCGATTTTGACCGTCTTCCGGAAGGCGCTCCCATTGAACTCAAGCTCACCAATGATGCCGGCCGAGTACTGGAGAAGCGCACGGTAAAACTCAATGACGAAGGGCTGGGTTCCTTTGACTGGAAGATTCCTGACGGAACGCTTCCGGGCACGCTTCGTCTGGATCTTTTCGCGGGCGGCGAAGAACGCTCCGCGCTCTCCACTACGAGAGTCTTTGTGGGCGACTTCTCCCCCGAAACGCTTTCACTCTCAGCTGAGCTCCCGGCTGAAGAAGCCAAAGCCGGCTGGGTCAAGCCAAATGATCTGCCGATTTCAGCAACGCTGACGAGCCTCTTTGGCGCGGGCGCTCAAGGTCGGCGCGTAACCGGCACGGCAGAAGTAACGCCCCTCTCTGAAGTCAAATTGCCGGGATGGGACGGGTGGCTCTTCCCATCTCCCGGCGCCGCTCCGTGGAAAGCGCTGCCGACAAGCCGCACCTTGGACATTGAAGCGGCCGTTACGCCCGGCTCCGGTTCAATAGATGCGATGGTTCCGCTTTCGCTTTTAGAGTTAAACGGCTTTGCCGATGTGGATCTCACGCTTACCGGTACCGAAGCCGAAGGAGCTGGCGCTGTTGAACGGCATCTCTCCTTCATTGCGTCGCCAAACGACATCGCCGTGGGCTGGCGGATCGAAGAAACGCCGCAGCCCTCATGGTTCCTTTTGACGGGTGAGCCGGCCTCCATGGCTTTGGCCGTGATTGACCGCAATCTCAAGCCCAAAGCTGGCACACGGCTCAAAGTCACAATTGAAAAAAGCCGCTGGATTACTACCCTGAGTGAAGACAGCTCGGGGCGCTTTACCTATTCGGACGATGAAGCCCCGGAAGTTCGGCAAACGATTGACGTCACCGCGGATGATCAGGGCATTGCTCGGATCAAACTGCTCACGGGCGAGCCCGGCAATTGGATTGTTCGTGCGGCCGATGAGTCCGGCAAAGAACTCCTCGTGATTCCTTACGGCACTGCCGGTGGCCGATTGGCTGATTTTGCCGACGGCATGCTGCCGACGGCAGAGCTTCGCGCCAAGCTCGAAAAAACGAATCTCAATGCCGGCGACACCGTGCGTGTCTCGCTGCTCTCCCCGGTATCGGGTTTTGCGCTGGCGAGCTTTGAGTCGGCAGAAGTGATTTCCAGCAAGTGGGTGAGCGTCAATGCAGGCGAAAACCTGCTCGAGCTTGAAGCCCCTGCCGATTTCACCGGGCGAGCATGGCTGCGGCTCTCTGGCGGGCGCGGCCAAACTGACGCCAAGAAGTTCCTAAAGGGTTTTGCGGAAACCGCCGTTCCCATTGAGCTCAACGCCTCCGCCAAGACTCTGCCCGTCACTATTAAGGCGCCCGAAAAAGTCGAAAACGCTCGCCGGATACCCATTCAAGTTTCCGCGGCTGCCAAGGCGAAAGTTTTCCTCTTTGCGGCCGATGACGGACTGCTTTCGCTCACCAACTGGCAGACACCCGACCCAATTAAGACGATGCTGCTCGATCGAGCGCTCGAAGTAGACACCCGTGAGACGCTTTCACTCCTCATGCCCGACGCCGGATCGCTTAAGGACCTCATCAAAGCCCCGATTGGCGGCGACTTCATGGCGAGCGCCAAAGCCGCTGCGGGCTTTGGGAGCCCCTTCAAGCGCTCTTTCGGACCGTCAACGGTTTGGTGGGGCGGACTGGTTGAAGTGGGGCCTGAGGCTCAAACCTTTACTGTCGAACTGCCCGAAGGCTATGCCGGCCGAGTGCGCGTGAGCGCCGTGGGGGCGGCCGAAGCCTCTGCCGGTTCTGCTCAGGCGCTCATTGTCGCTGCGCCCCCGCTTGCTCTGTCTCCCGCTCTTCCAGGGGTCTTGTCGCTTGGCGACATCTTCCGTGCTGGAGCGGTCGTCACACCGAACATGCCCGCAGAAGCCGCGAGCTTAACGATCACGCCGCCTGCGGCATTTGCTGCTGAGCCCGAAGTACTTCCGCTTAACTTCCCGACTGTCGGCGGCATATCGGCCTCGGCTCAGTTCACGGTTCCCAATCAGCCCAGTGCGCTCGGCGAACACCCATTTATCCTCAAGGCTGACGCGCGAGCAAAAGAGAATGGACAGACGCTTTCCGCCCAGCGCAGCGAATCCATTGTCGTGCGGCCCGCATCGCTGCTAGAGACAAGGCTTTACGCAGGCCGAGCTGAGCATTCAGCGGATAAGTCGGCATACGAAGTTCCGACGGTGCTCTACCCGATCAATGACCGCACCCGCTTCATTGCAGCTTCCACCCCTGCAGCGCTCGCTCCCGAACTTGGCCGCCCCTTCCAGACGGCTGACAACGATTTCGGAGCGGTACTTCCCCGGCTGGCTGCATCGCTGCCGGAAGTGCTGCTTACGCTCAACACGGACGCCGCACGCCTTTTGCCGCAGTCAGTTTTGACAACGGACGCCTCGGCCGCCAAGAAGGCCGCTCAAGATGCTGCCCAACGCCGCGAAAAGGTTTATGCCGCTGTGCGCAGCTCCCTCACTCGCGAAGGCCTTAAAGCGATGCCTTGGAGCGAATTCGATCCCTTCCTCAGCGCCTTAGTGCTCGACTATCTGGTCGACGCTCTTCGGCTTGACTCGAGCGCGCTCGAACCGCTGCAGCTCCTGCGG
>OGRL01000887.1_pt1 | contig 24385 bp, 18 predicted proteins | sample 1553481 | NCBI WGS metagenome assembly OGRL01 (sample SAMEA2580036, study PRJEB22360) | human gut metagenome
GGGATTGTTAAGGGGGACAAGCTGTCCCCCTTAACAGACGTATTGATTAGATGATATTGAAATCTAAGAGGAATATATGAAAATGCTGTTCGCCATTCTAAGAGCATAGAAAATTCAGACAAACCGAGATCTAAGAAAGACTCATAACCAATTCGGAAAACGTAACCACTGGCGAACAGCACACAGGCAGACAGCGAAGCGTATCTGCCGAACCATCCGCAAGATGGTTTCCCCAAATGACACCAAACATCACCCCAACCCCAAATACAAAATTGAAACAGTTGACAAATGCCAAAAAATCTGCTATACTGAAAAATAGCAACATAGCTTTCAAAAAATGGGGTGCACCACCTGCGGGTGCAGCCCTTTTTCTGTCTATTTGCAAACATTATCATAGAAAAGGAGTTGTCACCGATGCGTGTCAATGGAAAAGAAATCCCGCTGAACGCACCCATTTCCCTGCAAGCGTTTTTGCTGGAACAGCACTACGACCTCCGTACCATTGCAGTGGAACGGAATGAGGAAATTGTGCCGAAGGCAACTTATGCGGAAGTCATGCTGCAAGATAGCGATGTACTGGAAGTCGTTCACTTTATGGGCGGCGGTCAGTCCTCGAAAACAAAATAGGAGGAAGTTCCATGCAGAAAAAAGAATATGAAGATGATGTGTTGATGCTGGGCGGACATCCGTTCCACTCTCGTTTTATTTTGGGTTCGGGAAAGTTTTCCCTGTCCCTGATTCAAACCGTTATGGAATACGGCGGCAGCGAAATTGCAACGATTGCTCTGCGGCGTGCCAATGCAGACAGCAAAGAAAACATTTTGGATTTTCTGCCGAAAAATATTACCTTGCTGCCGAATACATCCGGTGCAAGAAATGCAGAAGAAGCCATTCGGATTGCACGGCTTTCCAGAGAATTGGGCTGCGGTGATTTTGTAAAGGTAGAAATCATTCACGAAACCAAATATCTGCTGCCAGACAACGAAGAAACGATTCGGGCAACCCGTCAGCTTGCAAAAGAAGGCTTTATTGTTCTGCCGTATATGTATCCGGATTTGGTGGCTGCTCGGAAGCTGGAAGATGCCGGTGCGGCTGCCATTATGCCGCTCGGTGCACCGATTGGCAGCAATCAGGGCTTGCGGACAAAAGACTTTATTCGCATTTTAATTGATGAAATGAAGCTGCCGATTATCGTAGATGCTGGCATTGGTGCACCTTCTCAGGCGTGTGAAGCTATGGAAATGGGGGCTGCTGCGGTTATGGCAAATACTGCCGTTGCAACTGCCGGAGATTGTGCCGCAATGGCAACTGCTTTCCGCCTTGCCATTGAAGCGGGACGGCTGGCTTATCTGTCGAAGTTGGGCAGAGTTTTGGACAAAGGTGCAGAAGCATCCAGCCCGTTGACTGGATTTTTGCAGGATTAAGGGGGAAGTTTCATTTGCGTACCATTTACGACCCGATGACCTATCAGCCGCATATGCAGCAGCTGGATTCTCAGATGTTTGAAGAAGTTCAAGCTGCCATGCAGGCATTTGAACAGACAACTTACACAGCAAAAGAGGTGCAGGCTGCCCTGCGAAGCACAGCCTGCACCGTGCAGGAGTTTGCAGCCTTGCTTTCTCCGGCAGCACAGCCATTTCTGGAACAGATGGCAGAAAAGGCAAAGCGAGAACGGGAAAAGCATTTCGGCAACTGCGTACAGCTGTTTACACCGCTTTATATCTCCAATTATTGTGAGAATGAGTGCGTTTATTGCGGATTTAACTGTAAGAACAAGATTCACCGCAGTCATTTGAACATGGAGGAAGTCGAAAAGGAAATGCAGGCGATCGCAAAGACCGATATGCGAGAAGTGCTGTTGCTGACAGGCGAAAGCCGTTCTGCATCCAGCGTGGAATATATCGGAAATGCGGTACAGATTGCGAAGAAGTATTTCCCGACCATTGGACTGGAAGTTTATCCGATGAATGTCGATGAATACCAGTATTTGAACCAGTGCGGAGCGGATTTTGTAACCGTCTTTCAGGAAACTTACCATTTAGACTGCTATGAAAAGATGCATCAGGCTGGAGCAAAACGCTGTATGCCATACCGATTCTATGCACAGGAACGGGCAATTTTAGGCGGTATGCGTGGCGTTGGATTTGGGGCATTGCTGGGCTTGAGCAACTTTCGGAGCGATATGTTTGCAGCCGGATATCATGCATATCTGCTGCAAAAGAAGTATCCGCACGCTGAAATTGCCATGTCATTCCCACGGCTGCGACCATATAAGAACCACGAAAAAACAGAAGAAAATGATGTTCATGAAACACAGCTCCTGCAAATGATGCTGGCGGTTCGGATTTTCCTGCCGTTTGCCAGCATTACGATTTCTACCCGAGAACGGGCAGGTTTCCGTGACCATGTATTGCCAATCAGTGCAACAAAGATTTCCGCTGGTGTCAATGTCGGAATCGGTGGTCATACGGAAGAAGAGCAAAAGGGCGATGCACAGTTTGAAATTTCAGACGGCAGAAGTCTTGCTGAAATTCATCAAGCCATTCTGGAACAGGGCATGCAGCCAGTTTATACCGACTACATCAACACGAATTTGCTATGAAAATACTCTGTATAACCAATCAAGCCCTCTGTAAGGGCGATTATTTGCAGCAGTTGCAGAAAATTGCAGTTGCAAAGCCGGATGCGATGATTTTACGGGAAAAGCAGCTTTCTGAAACCGCATATCAGGCATTGGCAGAGCAAGTGCAGCGGATTTGTCAGGGGCAGGGCGTGCAGCTAATTTGCAATCATCAGATTTCTGTAGCGGAACGCCTATCTTTGCCTGTGCAGATTTCTGTTTCGCAGCTGGAGCAGGTAAGTGCATTGTCTGTACCGTTTGGCGTTTCTGTCCACAAGCTGGAGGAAGCAAAACAGGCAGAACAGGCTGGGGCAAGCTGGGTAATTGCGGGGCATGTCTTTGCAACTGCCTGCAAACCAGATTTATCGCCGAGAGGGCTTTCTTTTTTGCAGGAAATCAAACGGGCAGTTTCTATTCCGGTCTATGGAATTGGCGGCATTCATGTGCAGAACGCTGCACAGGTGCAGGCAATTGGTGCGGATGGCATTTGTATGATGTCAGATTGGATGCAGGCAGAAGAGCCGGAACAGCTGATGCAGCAGCTGCGAGCAATCAAACCGGAGGAACAGCGATGAAACAACGCTATCAAATTATCACAATTTATGAAGAGGATCACGGCTGCGAGGGTATTCCAGAGGGGGAAGAACCGATGGATCAAGTGCTGTTGCGAACAGAAGCCGGCGAAGAGCATTGGACAAGAATTGCGGATGCTGTTTTGCTGAACCAGAACTGGAACGAAGGCGACTGGATTCTCTGGGAAATCAAATAAGAAATAAAAAAATCCCGATACAGATTTGAATGGAACTGTATCGGGATTTTTTGGAGAATAAATCAGAAACACTGCGTGCAGCAATTGTTTTATGGGAGGGCTGCACGCAAGAAGAAAGCAATTACTTGTGACCGTTTTCGTTATAAGTCACCCACTGATACTTTGCAGTCAGCGGTGTTGTGCCGTCAAATGGCTTGAGCCAGTCGTCAACACCAATGCCCGGCCATACATTCATCATGATTTTGCCCGGTGTGGACGGAATGTTGGAGGTTGCCTTGTAAACTGCCTTTCCGTCTACATACCAAGTAATGGAATCTTTCTGCCAGTCGAAGCCATAGGTGTGATAGCCCTCGGAAGCATCAAAGCCCAAATCGTACATGTATTCGTGGTTGCCTACACCGTTGGTGTAGTAGTTGAACTGTACCTTTGTGGTGTCCTTGCCGAGAACTTCCACGTCAATTTCATCCCACGGGTTGTTGTCGCTCGGCCCTGTATAGGTGAAGAATGAGGAAACAACACCGTCATTTTTGATTGCCTGCATGGAAGTTTCATAGTAACCATAGGAATAGAAATCATTGGTTCTGTATTCTGCACCAATGTAATGATATTTCCCAGTAGGGTCTTTGTCAATGGTCAGATTCAAAGCATTGTCTTTGAAGGTTGCATTGGATGCTTTCCAGAAACAGTCGAACGGATTGCCATTTGTCCAGCCATCGGAAGCGATAAATTCTTCGGTAGAACCTGCTCGGAAGTTTGCATACATCGTTGCGTTTGGATCAGGTTTGTTGGTAGAAGGCTGATCTGGCTTTGTTGGCTGGTCAGGCTGACTTGGATTGGAATTGTTTTTCAACACGTTCTTTTTCAGCAGACAGAGGTCTACAACATTGACGATATTATCTTTTGTCATATCGGCATTAACACCTTGTTCAGCGGTCAATGTTGCCTTGCGAATCAAGTATTTTTGCAGCAGAATCACGTCTGCAACATTGACAGCACCATCTTGATTGACATCGCCGACTGTTCCAGTGTTGCCCGTATTTGCGTTGTTCAGGGAAATCAAATAGGTGAGCGGAGAGTTCCAATAAATCGCGATTTCGTTTGTAGAATAGCTTTCGGAGTGGTCAACGTAGCATTTTGCAGGGGCAGTGGTTGCCAAATATGCCTTTGCAGCACTGTCCTCTAAGTTGGAGTTGACACCGCCGACTACCATGCCATGCATTGCCTGTTTTTTCGCCATAGATGGGCGGTGATGCGGATTCTGCGGGGAAACCGTACCAAATCCAGTGACAAAGCATTCTCCGATCGGATTGCTGCCGAGCAGATAATGCAAGTTTGATGCAGAAACATTCAAATAAGAAGTATCATCGGTCAGCTGATAAGCCAGCCCTAAAATTACACCAGCATTGGCAACCGTCATATTGCTGCCCCAGTTGAAATTAACAACGGAAACGCCATACGGACTGGATTTTGCAGTAGAAACAAACTGGTCAGCCTCTTTCAAAACGGCTTTCTTTGCCTTTGCATACATGGTTTGATTCGGATTTGCCATAGTCAGAATGGCAATGTTGCCATAGTCGCCGACTGTTGACCAGTCCATGCCAGTTTTCGCAGCAGAACCGATAAAGTTTTGCAAATAGGATTCGTCCCCGGTTGCTCGATACATCTGCATCGCTGCCCAGTAACGCTCATCGGTATCGCTGGTATCTTCATAAGCACCGGTAGTGATATCCTCCGGATTCTCATAGATGAGTTTCGGATTTTCTTCTAAGAAATCCCATGCTTTCTTTGCTGCATTCAGGCAGGTGTTGGCGAAATTCGGGTCAACATCCTGATAGAATTCATATGCCATTGCCATGGAAGCACAGAAATCCGCAGTTGCTGTGGTTGTGATCGGCGTTACGATCAAGGCATCTGTTTCGTTTTCCGGCATCACATAGCCTGGGAAATTTTCGCAGGTGACTTTGTGGTGAACACCGCCGGATTTTGCATCCTGCATTTTCAGCATCCATTCCAGTTCGTACCGGGTTTCGTCCAGAATATCCGGAACACCGTTGCCACTCTCCGGAATGCCGGTTGCATCGCCGTAAGAGGACGGAGAAGCAGCATATGCATAGAGCAGGTCGGCAACAGCCTTTGCTCCCGGAACAACATAACGTCCATAGTCGCCAGCATCGTGCCAGCCGCCGTTCACATCAATGGTTTCAGATGTACCATAGATGGTTGCTTTTGTGTTGTGGCAGGCAACATGTCCGAAAGTATCATCTTCAATTTCCGTTCCGCACCGCTGCAAATACAGCATTTTTACAGAGTCAGTCAAGAGCGTATCATAAACATCATCTGAAATGGTAAAGGTGTAAGATTGGTCTAAATCACCGCAGGTGATGTAATAAGACCCCGGCTCTGTAACAGCAGAAAAATCACCTGTCCATTCGGTTTCTCTTGCAGGGGAATTGTTGATGCTGTCGGATAATGTTCCGGTGTAAACAGTCTGTTTGGTGTCTGCATTGACAACAGAGAAGGTTGTTTCACTGGTTACATCTCGGAATACTGCCGTTTTCTTGCTGTTTGACTGATAGCCGACCTGATCTGTTATAATAGACGGTTCGTATGGCTGAAATGAAGTATAGTCAACCTTGCTGTCATCAATCAGTTCCAAAGATACGTTGTCCAGATAAATAGTATGCGGTGCAACATCTTTTCCTTCATAGCCGCAGTTGAAAACCAGTTTGGACATGATGTCGGTTTCCTGCTTCATGGTGAAGGTATAGTCTACCGTCTGTGTTTCAGCGGTCAGATCTAAGCCTTTCCAAGTGTAAGACTGATACGTTCCGCCGTTCTGCTGAATCATCTGTTCAACGGTGCAATCTTCGGTAGAAGAAATATCATATTTCAAGCGATAAACACCATTTTGATAGAGCGGTACAACATCATAGCCGACTTGTACAGAATAGTTCAGCGTGCCGACGCTATTGACGGTCAATGCCAATTTTCCATTTTCTACGCCCATCGAGCAGCTTCCGCCGCTTGCCTTATAGGTTGACCAGCCGGAAGAACCATTGGAAAAATCCGAAGATAAAATGGTGGCTGCTGCTGAAGCAGAAAACGAGGGCAGTACAGCAAAACTTGTTGCTGCTATAGCACCCGCTGCAATGGCAGCAATGCTTTTTTGAAAAATGTGACGATGCATAAAAAATCCTCCTTTGAACGATAAAGACCGATTGAATTTATCAAATCTGAATAAAATTTGTGCATGAGAATGCTTTCATTACTACTAATATAGCACAATTTTCGGAGTTTCTATATCAAATAATTGCGATTTTTATCAGAATTTTGTCTTGTTTTGATTGCGTTTTTTCAAAAGGTATGGTATAATGAAAAAAAGGGGGCAGGAACACGATGAATATTGAAAAGGAACTGACTTACGTTGCTTTTTTAAATCGGGAATACCAGCGTTCTCATTTGGCATATGATCGGGAGATGGAATTTTTTAGAGCCATTCAGCAGGGCGATATCGAAATGGCTCACCGGTTATTCAAGCCGCTGGGCAGTGAAAAAATGGGAGCTTTGAGTGAAAATCCGCTCCGGAACTTGATTTATCATTTTGTGATTACCGTTGCATTTCTGACACGCTATTGTATTGAAGGTGGCATGGAAATGGAAGAAGCCTTTAATCTCAGTGATATTTATATCCGCAGTGCTGACCGCTGCCAAAAAGAGCAGGAAATAAGCGTGCTGCATCGACAGGTGATTGATGACTTTGCCCAGCGGATGCAGATTATCCATAAGAAAACCATTTATTCAAAACCAATTTTGGTGGCGTTGGATTACATTTATGACCACTTACATACCAAAATCACGCTGCAAGCATTGGCGGAGGAAGTGCACCTCAGCCCGTCCCATTTGTCCAAGCTGTTTCATAGAGAAATGGGGCTTACGATTAGCGATTACATCCGAAAGAAACGAGTAGAGGCAGCCGGAAATATGCTGAAGTTTTCGGATTATTCCTGTGCAGAGATTGCAAACTATCTCTGTTTTAGTTCAGAGAGCCATTTTATTCAGATTTTTAAAAAGGAGATGGGAAAGACTCCGAAACAGTATCGGGAATTATTCTTCCGGAGAAATTGGAATACACAAACCAAGCTTTAAAAGGAGGAACTACAGATGGATTACAAACCATATAAGCCGTTTCATGATAACGGTAAGGATTTTGCAAAGTTAGCAGTTACCTGTCAAGTCTTGCAGGACATGGAAAAAGAGGAACACAAACAGGGACAAACAACAATAAGTTCCAAGGATGTAAAACCAAGGACAAAGGAACAAGAAAAAGCAGACAACATATATTGTATCTGTTGTGCTTCAATTGTGGGACTGTCTATTTTGGTTACGATTATAGCATTGATTGTTCAGCATTTCATATAAAAAATCCATCCGGCTGCCGTATTTCAACGAGCAACCGGATGGATTTTTTCTTATTGATGTCTGGAACGATATTCTGACCAGAGTGTTTTTGTTTTTTCGGAGGTTTGTTCTCGGCTAGCAGTGATTTCGCCTGTCCATCCATTCAAATAGATTTGCTGGGTGTGTTGGAATAAGCTGCAAGCACCTCGTACGCCAGATAGTACCGGAAAGCATACCCGTGGATTTGCCTGAGTGGATACCTGTTCACAAGTCAACTCGTCTTCCAAAATCAAGCCTTTTAATGGCAGGGATAGCAGAAATTTGGAGAGATGAGCCGTGATGATGATTTTTCCGGCAGCCTGTTCTTCGGGTAGCGGCTGTTTTCCGTCGTAGATGAGAATATCTCCTTTGGAAAGTCCGGGCATGCAAGGACGACCTTGCGTTTTTCCGCTGCCGCTCGGGAAAACCATGTGTGTCAACGGTTCTTCCTGCTGCCCAATGCATTTCTTTTGCAGTACCATTTCTGTATAGTTGGGGAGATTTAAATACCAGCGGTAAGCTTCTCTCCGCCATGCGGAACGATTGTCTTTCCACTGAATGGAGGGGTTTTCCATAGAGGCTAAGACTTCCTTTAAAACCAGATAATGCACATCATCAACATCTGAAATTGACCCCGCTTCATATAAGCGGTTTCCGGCAGCTAAGAACAAATCTGCCAGCAATTTTACCAGTTGGTCTTGTAATTTCAGGAATTGTTTTCGATAGGTTTCGGATTTTTGTGTGCACCGGATTTTTTTCCGTAGTTTTTTTCCTGCCCAGTCTGGCATGGGGAGCATACCGGCAGCATATTGATATTGAATCCCAGATGGTAAATTTGGATGCGTTTTCCGCAGGCTTTTTTTCAGGTGCTGAATGGAAATGCGGCTGTTCAATACGCTCAGCAACGTATAATGCCAGCAAGCAATGTTGGTATTTTGAAAGCGTTTGTAATATTGATTCAGTTCCGACAGGGACATTCGGGAGAGATCATAGGATTGATAGACTTGTACTCGATTTTCCAGCAGCTGTAATTTCTCCTGTACCACTTTAAAATCCGATCGCATCAATCGTCTTCCAATATAATCAATATAACGGTGTACCATCCACGAACGAATCCCATCTCGGTCGTGGAGCAGGGCATAGACATTTTTAAAACTCTGCTTCTTTCGGAAAGTTGGAAAATAATACAGCAATTTGTTCCAATGTTCCACACAGAAATAAAGTCTGCCGTTGATATAAATGACAATATCATCCATATCATCGGAAACGGAATAGGGGCGGTCAAATAAGTGCAGGGTTGTTTTAAAAAAGCTATGAATCACATGGTTATACATGTTTTGCATATAGCTGCCCATCAAGGGGGTGCAAGTGGTGGGGTAGAATGCACTTAAAATGCTGCGGCTGTCGAATAAAATGCTTTCCTCACTGGGAAGAGTCGTTTGCCGGACGGTTAAGGCGAATAAATGATGGCTTTCCGGGTCAACAAAAATGGAAACCTGCATTTGTATGTCAAACTTGGTAAATAGAATTTGAGCCGCCTTTTCCAGTTCCCGCAAGAAATCGTTTTCGGGAGGGGGCATGCCAGCTGGCAGTCCATAGTAGAGAAGTTGGTCGGTGTTGTGATAGCACATGGTAATAGTAGGCGTATCGTTCCAAACCAGTTCACTGTTCCAGCCGCAGCCGATTTGGATTTGCGTTTCATTCAGAATGCCATCTTGCTGAATGGTATTCAGAACCGCAAATTCTGTAAATGTTCTTGCTTCTTGAATGATAATATGAAATTGCACCTGTTCCGGCGAAACAGATTCTGCTGCTGCAATTTTCTGCCGATAGGATTCCCGACTTTCTAAAATTCGTTCAATGTTGCGGTACAGGGCATATTTTTTGACGTTTGTATAAACAGGCAAGTCCGCTTTACAATTGGGCATCCATTCGGTTCGATCAGTTTTATTTTCAGAAACGACAATGGTTGCCGTCATCCAAACATGATATTGTAAGACATCCTGAAAGTGCATGGCAAAATAGGCATCCAGTTCTTCTGGTTCGTATTGTTCCGGAATACAAAAAAACCGAGGAACACGCAGTCCATATTCATGTAGATGAAATAAAATAGATGCTTCTGCACCGGGATGATAGAGCGTATAATTCACAAAGTCGATGATCAAGGCGTTTTTTCACTCCTAATTAAAGTCGAATTTAGTTTTGTTTCATCTGCATTATTTTATCCTTATCTTTATTCTATCACGATTTTATTGCTGCTTTTACTGTGGATTTCTAAACTTTTTATATCTTATTTTCAATAACTCCGGAAAAGAACCGCTTTTCCATGTAGAAATCTGTTGATTTTTGGGGAAAATTCAGATTTTTTGACGGGTTTTGCTGCGTTGAGAACTTGCTTGACAAATAGCCAGAAAACGAGTATACTGTACATAGAACTGGTTTTATGAAATTTGACAGAATTTCATAGAAAAAGCGGATGGATAAAAGCAATCAGACCCAGAGGAGTGAAACTATGGCTACGAATGACGCAACCATTGTCAAAATTAAACATGAAATCTTAGAAGAAGTTGCAAAACTGGTTTTCGCCGGAAAATTTGAAGAGGAAAAAGACGAATTACCACTGCGATTGATGCCAGGTCCAACGGCAAAATATCGTTGCTGCGTTTATAAAGAACGGGAAATTGTGCGGCAGCGGGTTCGTTTGGCAGAGGGCAGAAATGTAGAAGGTGCACCAAATAATTTGGTGGTACAGGTTGTTCGGGCAGCCTGTGAAGAATGTCCGATTTCCCGTTATGTTGTCACGGACAACTGTCAGAAATGCATGGGAAAAGCGTGTCAGCAGTCTTGCCGATTCGGTGCGATCGATATTGGACGGACACGGGCACATATTAACCCCTCGCTCTGTAAAGAATGCGGAAAATGTGCGAAAGCCTGTCCATACAATGCGATTGCAGACCTGATTCGACCATGTAAGCGGAGTTGTCCGGTGAATGCAATGACGATGGATGAATATGGTGTCTGTCAGATTGACGAGAGCAAATGCATTCAGTGTGGGCACTGTATTCATAGCTGCCCATTCGGAGCAATTAGTTCCAAGGCATTTTTGGTAGATGTCGTAAAGGCGTTAGTTGCTGGAAAGCGTGTTGTTGCAATGATTGCCCCGAGTGCAGAAGGGCAGTTTGGGGATGGTATTACCATTGCCAGCTGGAGAGAAGCCCTGCAGCAGGTCGGATTTGCCGATTTGGTGGAAGTGGCATTGGGTGCAGATATGACCGCCAATGCAGAAGCAGCAGAGTGGATGGAAGCGTATCAGGAGGGCAAGAAGAAGACAACTTCCTGCTGTCCAGCATTCGTGAATATGATTGAAAAGCATTATCCGATGCTGAAAGAGAATATTTCCACAACCGTTTCCCCGATGTGTGCCGTATCTCGAAAGCTGAAAGCAGAACATCCGGGAACGATTACAGTCTTTATTGGGCCATGTGTTGCAAAGAAGAGCGAAGTTTTGGAACAGCGTCTGGAGGGAAATGCAGACTATGTTTTGACGTTCGGGGAAATTCGTGCCATTATCCGTGCAAAGGGCGTTACGCTGAAGCCAGAGCCGAACGAACAGCAGGACGGTAGTGTATTCGGAAAGCGGTTTGGCGACAGCGGCGGTGTGACCGCAGCTGTTCTGGAGGGCATGAAAGAACAGGGCTTTACCGAAGAAGTCAACATTCATAAGTGCAACGGTGCAGAAGAATGTAAGAAAGCCTTGCTGCTGATGAAGCTGGGCAGATTGCCAGCAGACTTTGTAGAGGGTATGGCATGTGTTGGCGGATGTGTGGGTGGCCCAAGCCGACATATTGAACCAGAAGTGACAAAGCGAAACCGTGATAAATTGATTGGGCAGGCAGATGACCGGAACATTTCCGAGAACTTGCATCGGTTTGCAGATATTGACAGCATTAATATGCATCGTTCTGCATCGGAAACCGAAGAAGCCGCAAAGTAAATAGAACAGCAGATAGGAAAAAGCAGCTGCCGGAAAATCCGACAGCTGCTTTTCTGTGAGATAAAATTGAGATAGGTAGAGGAAATCGAGTTTATTCTGCCTTTGCCTGACAGTTGGAACAAATCGGGCAATGTTCGCACAGCAGATTCCGCAAGGCAGTTGCACTGCTGCTGTGGATTCGTGCAACTGGCACAGAGTTCTTCTTTGCGGCTTTCATTGCACCTTGAATCATTTTGTGGGAAACGGTGTTGGTGAACAGAATCATCAAGTCCGGAGAACCGATTTTCTTTTCCAGCGGGCCAGTTTCCTTTGGAAATACCTTTGCCTTACAGCCGTGTTCCTGACAGATATCTGTATACTTCCGGCTCATACATTCGTTTCCACCGATAATTACAACGCTCATAAAATCCTCCTTGTTTGGATCGTGTCAATTACTCATTGTTGATTACTTCTATGTGATGGTTTATCACGAATTAGTTAGTCATGACTAACTAATGAAACTAGTCAGTTATTGGTGACTAACTATAGGATACCACACCGCACAGGATTTGTCAAGCAATTTTTTCAGGAATAGGGAAAAACCGTCTTTTCCAAAGGAAAACGGCAAAAAAATTGCAGAAAAAAAGGAAAGCAAGGCAAAAATTTACTTGCTTTCCCGTTTGCTCAGAAATAAAATTACGAAATGCTTATTCCACAACAACCTTATGGAACACTTTTTTGCCCTTCTTGATGATGGTTTCGCCGTCCAGAGTGATGATTGCCTTCGGATCTGTTACCTTTTCATTGTTGACGGAAACGCCACCCTGTTGTACCAACCGGCGAGCTTCACCATTGGAGGCACACAGTCCAGCCTTTACCATCAAAGTCAGAATGCCCATTCCGCCATCCTGTAAATCTGCCGCTGGAATTGCAGTTGTCGGCATATTTTCGCTCGAACTGCCGCTGGTGAAGATTGCCTTTGCAGCATCCTGAGCTTGGTCGGCAGCTTCTTTTCCGTGTACCAGTTCGGTCAGAGAGTAAGCGAGCAGTTCCTTTGCCTGATTCAGCTGCTGACCTTCCAGTGTCCGTTCCATTTCTTCAATCTGTTCAATCGGAACGAATGTCAACAGCTTCAGGCACTTAATAACGTCTTGGTCAGAAACATTCCGCCAGTACTGGTAGAATTCGTACGGTGTTGTCTTTTCTGCATCCAGCCAGACAGCACCCTTTTCGGTTTTGCCCATTTTCTTGCCTTCCGAGTTCAGGAGCAGGGTAATGGTCATTGCATAGGCATCTTTTCCGAGCTTCCGGCGAATCAGTTCCGTACCGCCGAGCATATTTGCCCACTGGTCATCACCGCCAAACTGCATATTACAGCCGTAATCCTGGAACAGCTTGTAGAAGTCATAGCTCTGCATAATCATGTAGTTGAATTCGAGGAATGTCAGACCCCGTTCCATCCGCTGTTTGTAGCATTCGTGGGTCAGCATCCGGTTGACGCTAAAGCAAGCACCAACTTCCCGCAGAACATCAATATAGTTCAGGTTCAGCAGCCAGTCGCCATTGTTAACCACAATCGCCTTATCTTCGGAGAAGTCAATAAAGCGGCTCATCTGTTTTTTAAAGCAGTCAACATTGTGCTGAATGGTTTCCTTTGTCATCATTTTCCGCATATCGGTCTTGCCGGACGGGTCGCCAATCATTGCCGTACCGCCGCCAATCAGGATAATCGGCTTGTTTCCAGCCATTTGCAGCCGCTTCATCAGGCACAGTGCCCTGAAGTGCCCAACGTGCAAGCTGTCAGCAGTCGGGTCGAAGCCAATGTAGAATGTTGCTTTTCCGTTGTTGATGAGTTCTGCAATTTCTGCCTCATCGGTCATCTGTGCAATCAAGCCACGCCGTTTCAGTTCTTCAAATACTGTCATGTTTTTCATACAACCTTTCTGAAAATTTGTTCAGGAGCATAAAAAAACGCCCCTGACAAGCGAATTTGTCAGAGGACGATGTTTAGCATTCACCGTGGTACCACCTCAGTTCATCAGCTGTAGAAAAAACAGCTGACCTCAAGCATGCTGTAACGGGCACACCCGGACAACCCTACTGCAAATCTGGTTCAGGCAGTCGACTCCGAGATGTATTCGCCGTGCAGCCTGCCTTTTTCCACCACCCAAAGGCTCTCTGAAAAGCTGTAGAACGGTTACTCTTTCTCATCCACGCCATTTTTTCTATTCTACCATAGGCAGCCGGATGTTGTCAAGTGGATTTTTAAAAATTTTCACCGCTATCTGTTTCGGAGTCAATGGCGGTATATTCTCGGTCAAAGGTAATAATTGTATAGTATTGTATGGGTTGAGCAGCCAGAGCAGATTCAATCATTTCTTTCAGCTGGTCATTTTTATAGACACAGTCGAATGGCACAACCAAATCAAAAATCAAGTTGGTGTGTGTTTCACCGGCAACCATCCGAAAATCGTGCATATGTAAATGTGGGTCGAGTTGATGCAGAATATGCAGGAGCATGGAACGGCAGGCATTAATCTGTTCGTTGTCCAGTTCCATCGGATCCATGTGAATGGTCATGTTGATTTGCAGCTGGTTTTGAATCTGGTGTTCGATGTTGTCCACCAAGTCGTGAATAGCAACAAAATCCGAATGACTGGACACTTCCACATGACAGCTTCCGATTCGTTTGCCCATGCCATAGTTGTGGATGACTAAATCATGAATCCCTAAAATTTCGGGATGAGAGCGAATCAGCTGGCAAATCTGCTTGACCAATGCAGCATCTGCCGGCTTCCCCAGCAAATCATCGACCGTATCTTTGATAATGTCATAAGCCGTTTTCAAGATAAACAGGGAAACCAAAATCCCCATCCACCCATCTAATGGAAAATCCGTAAATCGAGAAACCACCAGCACAATCAGTGTCGAAGTTGTCGCCAGCACATCGCTGTAACTGTCTTTGGCAGTTGCAAGGATGGCAGAAGAGCGGCACTGTTTTCCTAACTTCTGGTTAAACAGTGCCATCCAAAGTTTGATAAGGATGGAGAGCAGGAGAATTCCCAGCACCAGCCAGCGGAATGTAACCGGAGCGGGATGCCGCAGCTTATCGAAGGAATCTCGCAGCAGTTCCACGCCCATAATGGCGATGAGTACGGCAATCAGCAGGGAAGTGAGATATTCCATTCTGCCGTGTCCGAACGGATGCCCTTTGTCGGCAGGCTTTGCAGCCATGCGATAGCCGAAAAAAGTAATCAGGCAGTTTGCACAGTCCGACAGGTTATTGAACGCATCGGAGAGAATTGCAATCGAGCCGGAAAGACTTCCGGCAAGGTATTTGATACTGAATAACAGGATGTTGCAGACCATGCAAACAACACTGCTGAGTGTCCCGTAAGCCTTCCGAACAGAGGGATTTTCGATGTTTTTGGGGTCTGGAATCATCCGATTTACGAAAAAGTTTGTTAGCAACCTAGACACCTTCTCTTTCATTGCTTTTGTTCAAGTTCGTGCATTTTATTCTAACAGAGAAATAAAAATCTGTCAAGTTGTTTTTTAGTCACATTTGTTTAATAAAATTTCTCACAAAATTTACACAAATTTATTTGAGATTCTTTAGGAAAAATTGTATAATAAAAAAGGAAATGTGATAGGTACGGGAGCGTTTCAAATTGTGTTGCAACGCACGGGAAAATGACGTTTCCGTATATCGTCCGCAGTCCGTATGTGGGAAACCGTATACAATTTATGTTTATGAACAGAAAGGAAAAGCTATGAAGAAGATAACCAAAATTATTTCTTTTTGTGCTGCTGTTACAATGGCAGCGACTGCTGTTCCAGCCTCTTCGTTATTGATGGCACAGGCAGCCGATGTGGCAAAGATTACGGTCGGAAAATACGATGCAGCACCGATTGTAGTAAACCCTGGAGACAAGGAAGTAGAAATTCCGCTGTACATGGAAACCACGAGAGATGTCGAAGGTATTTCGTTTGGATTTGTAACCACAGGAGAAGGGAAAGCAACAAAAGAATTGTTGAATGCAAACAGCGATACTTACATTGTTGCTGAACCGGCTGATGCATTTGTTAGCCTCGGTAAGTGGGAAAAGAATCCGGCTGGTTTGAGCTGGGGCGTTCCATCCTCTGGTAAGACAGTTGTCAAAGCGAGCGATGTTTCTGCAGATGAACCGTTCATCTCACTGTATTACAACATTCCAGATGAGAAAACGGTAACAACAATTGCGCAAAATAACGGCTTGGAAAAGGTCAATGATGGAGATAAGGCATATTATGACTTCCCGTTAGACATCGATAGAGAAAGCATGAACAGCAAGGACGGAAAGTTGTTCACTTGGATTGGGCCAAATAATACACACTATGAAGACGAAGCAGAAGTCAGCAACACGGTGATTCGTGTTTATGTTACACCGGATGCTCCAGATGTAACTACAACAACTGCAACCACAACTACAACTGCACAGACAACCACTACTACAGTTACCACTACAACCGATGATACAAAGGATGACACCCTGCCGCAGTTGAATGTAAATGGCGGCAAAGACCTCTTTGTAGAACCGGGACAGCAGGAAGCAGAAATTCCGCTGTATATAAAGAATCCGATTGATACAACAGCGTTGTCTTTCGGCTTTAAGCTGGATGCAGCAACCGTAGCACTGTTGGATAGCAGCAATTATGTTACCCATGAAGCATCCGATCCGTTTGTAAGCCTTGGTAAGTGGGAAAAGAACCCGAAGGGCTTGAGCTGGGGCGTTGCATCCTCTGGTAAAACAGTTGTAAAGGCAAGTGACATTTCTGATGATGAAGCAATTGTCAGCCTGTATTACAATATTCCGAATAAGGCAACCGTACAAAAAATTGCAGATGACAACAGTCTGGAATTAAAGACTGGTACTTATAATGGAAAAACTGTTAAGTATTATGAATTCCCGCTGCAATTTGACCGGGAAAGACTGAACAGCAAGCTGGGTCACATCGTTGAATGGTCTAGTGCAACGGATTCGCACGTAAAGGCAAACTATGTAGGCAACAATCTCTGCGTAGTAATGGAAACGGTATCTAGTGATAATCCTGAAATCAATGTCAACAAGGACGAAATTGTAATTGTTGATGCTGGTCAGAAGGAAGCAGAAATTCCGCTGTACATGAAGAATGCAGAAGATACCGTTGGTATTACCGTTGCATTCAAGACCGATGCAGAGGGCAAGCCAACACAGGAACTGTTGAATAAAAACAGCGATACTTATGTTATTGCTGAACCAGCAGATGTATTTGTAAGCCTCGGTAAATGGGAAAACAATCCGAAGGGCTTGAGCTGGGGCGTTCCGTCTAATGGTAAAACAACTGCATTGGCAAGCGATATTTCAGAAGAGGAAGCATTCTTCTCGCTGTATTACAACATTCCGAGCAAGGAAGATGTTGAAAGCATTGCAGAAGCAAACGGCTTGGAAGAAAAGAAGGATGGAGAAGGAAGCACTTATTATGACTTCCCGCTGGTATTCGAAAGAGAAAAGCTGAACAACAAGGATGGTAAGCTGCTTGACTGGATTGGACCGAACGATGTTAGCATTCGGGAACGTGCAATTTATCAGGACAATATACTCCGTGTATATACAAACAGAAAGAATATCACACAGGTAGATACCAGAGTAGAAGTTTCTGGTGAAGAAACAACCGATGCAAGCGGAAATACTGTAGATTCTCACAAGATTTTCGTAGAACCGGGTCAGCAGGAAGCAGAAGTTCCGCTGAAGGTATATGATGCAGTTGATGCAACCGCTGTTTCCTTTGCATTCCAGACAGATGGAGAAGGTGCAGCAACACAGAAGCTGCTGAATAGCGAAGGTGCATATCAGGATGGTTTCTATGCATTTGCAGATGCACTGCTCAATCTGGGCAAGCCGCTGGATAACAATGCAGAACTCATTTGGGGTATTTCTGGTGATGGTGTGAAGATTGCAACCGCTGACAGCATGCCGGATGGTTCTGATATTCTCTCCATCTACTACAATATTCCGAACGTAACAGCTGATGATTTGGCAGCAATGGGCGGAAAGCTTGTAAAGGCAGATGATCCGGATAACATCAAGGGCAAGGATTACTATGAATTCCCGCTGAACTTCGACAAGGAAAAGAAGAACAGCAGAGGCGGTTTTGCACTTGAATGGATTACCAAGGATGAAGAACAGGTAGACGTAACATATGTAGATGGTTCGATTTGCGTACTGGTTCCGGAAGAAACCACAACTACAACTACAACTACCACCACAACAACTACAACGACGACGACTACCACAACAACAACCACTACAGCAAAGCCAACCACTACTACCACAAAGGCTACAACTACCACAACAACAACCACTACAGCAAAGCCGACTACCACAACCACCACAACAACCACTACAGCAAAGCCAACCACTACAACTACAAAGGCTACCACAACCACAACAACCACTACTAAGAAGCCGCTGGTTCCGCTGTACGGTGACGTAAACGTGAACGGTCAGGTTACTATCGTAGACGTTGTTCTCCTGAACAAGGCAATCGCTGGTAAGGTAACACTGGATGAACAGGCATTCTTGAATGCAGACTGCGGTAATGTGGATCAGGTTCTGGATGAACACGACCTGAATGCATTGATGCAGTATCTGGTAGGCTATGTACAGCAGCTGCCGGGTGAAATGAAGTAAGATTCGTTTCGCTTTCAATAGCAAACAAAACAAAAAACAGGGGTCTGCCGCTGAAAAGCGGTAGACCCTTTTGTATATGAAATTGGCGTGAAAAAATTCTCCCTGCATGTCCGGAAAAGGATTGCAAGTTGCAAGGTAGCGTGTTATAATAAAAGAAAACGAGAGTTCAGGGAAGGACAATTTCTGATGAATCATTTGCTAAAAAAATGCCTGTGTTTGTGTTTGCCAGTCGTTCTGCTCAGTGGTTGTACATCGCCATTTCAGAAAGAAGAATCGGATGGTTCTGGCTATCTATTTACTTATACACTTTTAGGAAATCCAGAGAATTTAGACCCATTGCTGGCAACGGATGCCTCTTCAAAGTTGATTTTGCGGAATATGATGCAAGGACTGCTGGAAGAAAATCCAGATGGAACGCTGTCGAATGGCGTTGCAGATAGCTATACCATGCAGGACGATGGATTGCTGTATACGTTTCACTTGCGGGATGATTGCTATTGGTATTTTGACGAGAATCAAAACGAACAGATTGATGATGGTGAAACATGGAAAGTTACTGCACAGGACTTTGTCTATGCATTTCAGCGAATGTTTTTAGCAGAAACCCGTTCTCCCTATCGAGAAACGTTCTCCTGCCTGCTGAATGCCACTGAAATCATGCAGGGAACAGTAGATGCTTCTCAGATTGGCGTAACTGCACAGGACGACCAGACATTAATTTTCCAGCTTGCAGAGTCAAACAGCCGCTTTCCGGAACTGCTGGCAACGACTGCCGCCTTGCCCTGCAATGAAACCTTTTTTCAGCAGACAAAGGGACGGTATGGACTGGACGAAACTTCTGTGATTTCCAACGGTTCTTTTTATCTGCGGAAGTGGTTTTATGACCCCTATGGAAGCGATAATGTAATCTATATGCAGTGTAACTCTGCAAACGATTCCAAAGAAGCAGACCGGAAAATCTACCCCTCTGACTTAACATTTTTGATTCGGAAAAAGCAGGCACAAGCAGAAGAAGCGTTTGATTCCGAACAGTCGGATATTTTAACGACTTCGATTTATCCGAAACAAGAGCTTGCACAGCCAGATGTCTATACAGTGAATTCTTATTCTTCGATGACATTGGGTTTGGTGTTCAATCCGACGAATACAGCCTATGCCAATACAAATATCCGCAAGGCACTCTCAGAGAGTATTGACCGCTCCAACATCGGTGCAGATTCTGACGGGGACTTGACAGGGGCTTCCGGCATTGTTCCGCCTGATACCCGTGTAGACGCTGTACGGTATCGAGATAACGTCCCTGAGCCGTCTACAACCTATCAGAACGAAACTGCCAAGCAGGACTTTGAAAAGGGTTTACAGGAACTGAAAATGGATTCTCTGCCGTCTGACCAAATTCTTGTTTGTCCGGAACTGATGGATTGTTCTTACCTGCATGAAATTCTTCAGAACTGGCAAAAGACATTTGAATTTTACATTGGTATTGAAGAAGTAACCGCTTCAGAATATCAAGACCGACTGGAATCGGGGAATTATGGCATTGCACTTTATGGCGTTACCGGTTCAGAGAATAATCCGGCATCTGTGCTGTCTGCATTTTGTTCCGACCAGAACCCATTCTATCAGAACGAATCTTTTGATGCAATGATACAGCAGACTACAACTTGTAACAACGCTGCACAGTTGACCGATCTTTGTATGCAGATGGAAAATCAACTACTTTCCGAATACAGTTTCATTCCGGTGTATTATAAGAAAACGTATCTGGTTTATCGAAATGAAAACCGAGATATTTTCTATGACCCTTACAGTGGTATCATTGATTTCCGGATTGTCAAGTATTTTGGAGAATAAGCTGCGATTGATTAGCAGAATTTACCTTGTTACATTTCTGCCGTTTTTGCATACAATATAGCAATAGCGGTACGCACCGCAGAGGTCGGGGAACTGTGATGGCAGAAATGCAATCGAAAAGCAGTTCTCCGAGGAGGGAACTGCCGCTTTGCCATAGATTCTGTCTGTCATAGCTCTGAACCGGCAGACAGAGAAACGGTGCAGATGTGCACAGACCTGCTGCCGTTTCCTTGTAGTTATGCCTGTATGCAGGAATCCCTGCGTACAGGCATTTCTGCTGCCGGATGGCAGAAGTGTGCGTGTTTTTGCTGTTCTCTCTGCTGTGCCAGCAGAGCATATTTTTTTCTGGTTGCAAGTCCTCCACGAATATGGCGTTCCTGCTTATTTTTTTCTAGAATCATCTTTACCCCTGCATAGAGGTGGGGGTCTAAATCGGGAAGACGTTCGCTGACATCTTTATGAACCGTGCTCTTAGAAATGCCGAACCATTCCGCAGCTGCACGAACAGTGGCTTGTTGTTCCAGAATATATTCGCCGAGAATAATGGCACGTTCCCTTGGCTGTTGTTTCATAGCTGCTCCCTCCAAAATTATCCGCACAGCGTGGGAAACGTGCAGGATTTCCCACTGGGATTGTAGAAATTGTTATATCTTATGTAGGGGAGCGGAAAAAAAGAACAAAACTTTCCGGAAAAACGCAAGTGCTCCACTGGTGGAAGAATAAAAAACCAGCGGAGCACCTGCAATTTTGGTTGGAATTATTCACATCGCTATCGGAAATTTACAATGTGAACAATTTTATTATAATAGACTTTTGGCATACCGTCAATTCTGCTTTTTGTCGAATTTTGTCGATTCTTGTCGAAGCGAAAAAGAATTAGAAAAACAAAAAAGCCCGTTTGCAACGGACTTTTTTGTACCATGATAACCATGGTAAATATGGGGTGGGAGATGGGATTCGAACCCACGATCTTCGGGACCACAATCCGACGCTTTAACCAGCTAAGCTACACCCACCATGTATGGCGCGCCTTACTGGATTCGAACCAGTGGCTTACTGCTTAGAAGGCAGTTACTCTATCCAGCTGAGTTAAAGGCGCATTTTGAAAAATTGGAGCGGGTGATGGGAATCGAACCCACGTAACCAGCTTGGAAGGCTGGAATTCTACCATTGAACTACACCCGCAAGGTATTTCGTTTTTGTTGTTTTTGTGTCTCACAACGTATATTATTATAGCACGTCTTTCTGGATTTGTCAACCGATTTTTTGAAAAAAATCACATTTTTTGTATTTTTAAGAGCTGATTCGATAAAATCACAAATTTGATGGAAACAACATAAAAAACTGTGAAATTAGAACTGCGATTCTTAAAAAAATAATGTAAAAAACAGAACCGCAAAAAAGCAGTTCTGTTCCTTGCCATTATGGATTCAAAAGAAATGTGCCGATATTCAAATAAGCGGCGAAGAGCAGCCAGAGCAGATAGGGAATGTTCCAGCCAGCCGCAGCGGGACGAATTTTTCTGAAAATCACAATCATTGCAATCACCAGCAGAATCAACAGACCGATGACATCAATAGCAGCACCGAATTTTTGAAACCGGAAAAAGACGATGCTCCACGAAAAGTTGATGGCAAGCTGTACAGCATAGAGAATTAATGCCGATCTACGTTTTTTCCAAAGCGTGCTGTCAGCGTGTTGAATCAAGTATGCGGAAATTGCCATCATGGCATAGAGAATGCCCCACATCACAGGAAAGACCCATCCAGGGGGCGAGAATGGCGGCTGATGCAAATTCTGATAGACTGCCCGAATATCTCCGGCGAGCCAGCCGGAGAGAATCCCGACCAGTTCTGTGGCTGCCAGCCACAGGGAAAAATCAATCCATGCACCTTTTTTCATGGTTATCGTTCCTCCTTTTTTCTGTTATTCTATGCAGAGTCGGAGGAAATTATTTGATAAAAAAGCGGGGCTGCTGCAAAATTTGCAACAGCCCCTTGACATTGACAAACAATGAAATTAGCTTAATAGAAAATTAGTAAACCAAAGTAACGCTCTTGAGCTTCATGTTACCCCAGTAACCGTAAACCGTCATAACATCCTGCGGATTGGTAATCTTGAAGGTAATGGTCTTGTCGTCCTTCATGTCAGCAACGCCGTAATCCATTTGAACAGCCCAGCCGCCGAGAACCAGCTTTCCGCCGAATCCATATCCGACTTCACCATCCAGCTGTAAAACGATTTCCTTAATGTCAGATGGATGATAATCTTCCAGCGAGTAGGTTTTGTCATACTGGACATCGGTCAGAACCACTTTCTTTGCATGGGAAGCTGTTGTAGTAGTAACCTTTGCAGTCGTGGTAGTAGCCTTTGTGGTAGTCGTGGTTGGCTTTGCAGTCGTTGTAGTGGTGGTAGTTGTTGTAGTCGGCTTTGCAGTTGTGGTGGTAGTGGTAGTTGTTGTAGTTGGCTTTGCAGTTGTAGTAGTAGTGGTAGTTGTCGTAGTCGGTTTTGCAGTTGTGGTAGTGGTGGTAGTTGTTGTAGTTGGCTTTGCAGTTGTGGTAGTGGTGGTTGTCGTGGTCGGTTTTGCGGTTGTGGTGGTAACTTTTGTAGTGGTTGCCGGAGCAGTGCCGCAATACAAGGTTACATCTTCAATCTGTATATCATCGCCGCCGTTCCATCTAAAGAATGTGAAAGTCTTTTGCTCAATATCGGTCATATCAATCGGGAATGTCAAAGTATTGCCATTCAAGTCGTTTGCATTATATGACTGATTTTTTGTCCAGTTTCCAAGAACGAACGCACCGCCGATGTACTGAAGATTTCCAGAGAAGGTGAACGAAATTGCAGTTGCATCCGGATAATTTGCCAGACTGTAGCTTTCGCCCTTCTTTACGCCAGTCAGGTGAATTTCAGTTGCACCATCTGGAACAGTTACAGCTGTTGTGGTAGTGGTTGCTTTTGTTGTAGAAGTAGTTGTAGTTGGCTTTGTGGTTGCTGGTTGTGTGGTCGTAGTCTTTGCAGTCGTCGTTGTTGTAGTGGTAGTCGTAACTGCTGGCTGCGTTGTGGTAGTGGTTGTAACCGGCTTCGGATTTGTGCCATGGTTCTGGAAGAAGTCATTCAGCAGCCCAGCCCAGTAGTTGCCCATGTTCTCATAACCTGCTTCATTCGGATGTACACCATCATGTAAGTCGGTTTGGTAGTCTACAACGCTATTGATGTCAGCAAACTGAACATTTTTGCCTTCGCTCTGCATCTTGAGAACAAGGTTATAGATGGAAGTATTGTAAGTATCGATGCAGCCAGTAACGGTTTCCATCAGCTGGTCTTTTTCTTCCTGCGTGCTGCCCCAAGCGTTGATGCCATAAGAACCAAGCCAGTCTGCACGGGTGTATGCATCAATGTCTGGAATGGTGGAAACGAAAACTGTACTGTCAGAATCTAAATCCTGTAAGATAACATTGACCAAGTTTTCCAGACGGTCGGTAATACCGTCATTGTAGTTACTCAGAATATCATTTGTGCCGATTTGCAGCAGGACAATATCCGGCTGATAAGCAGCGATCATATTTTGACCGTTATACCAAGTCCCCTGAATGGTTTCCAGAATGCCGGAACGGTGTTCCTTGGTTGTCATTTCCTGAATGGCATAACCGCTGTATCCGGCGTTGTTATCGTCATAGGAAACGGATTGTCCGTTGTAAGTAAATGTGTTGGAATTGCCTCCCTTCGGGCCCACCATATCGATGTTATAGCCCATCTGTTCCAAGTCGTGGTACATATACTTTCGATAAGCACCAGAAGTCCAATAACCGTCTGTGATGGAATCGCCCAGCGACAGAATTTTGATCCCGTTGTTTTGTCCTCTTTTTTTAAAAAGGTTCCGTCGGGCCAGGGTTATATTTCTCATGCGGTAAAAAGATTGAAGTTCGGTGAACGGTTCGTTTGGGTCGTTATCGTTGGTGCTCTTATTCGGTGCGGATCATTTTGATCGGATCGCCGTGGGCGGATCGGTGGGTTTG
>OGRL01000893.1_pt1 | contig 24252 bp, 18 predicted proteins | sample 1553481 | NCBI WGS metagenome assembly OGRL01 (sample SAMEA2580036, study PRJEB22360) | human gut metagenome
AATACAACCATACCCCCAGGCATAATCCGAAGAAAACAGCTGCATAACGCGCCACCCGAATATACCACAAACGACGGGAAGAGCCGATACCCGTCTTCCGGCAAATCACTTTCCAATCGGTTTCCTTTTCTTGCCGTTGCCGATATTCCAACTTTGCAAACAATATTTTTTTATCCCTGATTCGCTGAAAAGTTTCCCGATGTTTCGGCGATTCATCCAACCATACCGCAATTCTTCCTCTTCGGCAACACTAAGGTTGTCTTCCAAATAATTTTTGATCAGGAAAATTTTACGCTCTATTTCATCGTAATTATTCATAACGTCACAGACTTTTAGCTCTTTTAACTATAATACAATTAAAAAGGCCAAGAGAATGACAAGGAAAGTAAAAAAAGAGAAAAAAATTATCACAGTCCCAACAAGACTGTGATAATGAAAAGATTATCTAATTTATTTTTTAATGTTTTTCGGGCCCTGGCTTTATGGGTTTTCACCGTATTCACAGAAATCTGCATGATTTCAGCAATTTCGAAATTATTTTTTCCCTCCATATGGAAATATACCACTTTCCTTTGTTCCTCGGGTAATTTTTCAATTTCTTGTGCAACAATACGATGTACTTCTTCTTCAATCACTGTATCTTCGAAACCCCCTTCTTCTTCCATTTGCAGATACTCCTGAATATATTTTTCCTCGACCCGTTTACTTTTCAAGTAGTTGAAACAGCGGTTACGAACCACTTGATAAAGAAACATTTTCAGGTGTAGTTCAGATTCTATAATCATCCGGCTGTTCCACAAAACAATAAAAGCTTCCTGAACGATATCATGCATTCTTGTCTCTTCTTTTATAATCCGCACCACCCAAAGACATAATGCATGATAATATTTCTCGTAGTATTGCCGAAAAATACGTTCATCTCCCTGTTTAAATAATGTGAACCGATCTTCTTTCTCCTCTACCATAAAATAAAACATCTTACGGCCTACGAAGATAGAACAATATTTTCAACAAACACGCTCTGTTTTTCAAATTTCCTTTTGCCTACTCGATCTTCAAATCCTGTAAAACCAATCGTTCTTCGTATTGAGGTTCGGTAAACACGATACGCAAAGCCTTGATCGGAACCGTACAGATCACTTCACTGTCCCCTTCGGCATCGAACCAGCCGGAACGTATAAAACGCTCTCCATCCGTAGATATTTCGACAATAGCATGGGTAATGATATAATGGCTGGTCTGGTAAGCTCCACTCTTAATCGTTATTTTACGGCAATCCAAAGGTTTTTCGAATTCGAACAAAACGGTATCCCCGTCTTTTACCCGCCGATTACTTCTGAAAAAAGTTTTTTCGTTTCCATCCGCCAGCAACTGGGCCGGACATTTCGGATGAGCATCGATAGTCGTCGTCACCTTCATCTCCGGATGCAAGTACTTTTCGATACCGACAGCAATACTTCCCCAATGCGGCGTAAAAAATGTCTTAAACCGATAGTTTTCAGGTTGTTCTGTCTTTATCTCACCGGTATACAACGGAGAGAAACAGGTTGGTTCGTTACCATCGGCCGTGTAACGAATCACTGCCCCAGAGTAAGGAGCCGCTGCGGTCAATACCCCGTTCTGATAAGTAACTTCCGGGAAAGGTACCCGAAAACGAATGCCTTTCTGATACAAGCGCATATAATGACTCCTATCCAGACGTCCCTTGAAATCGGTCCATTCTCTTTGCTCCTGGGGTGTCCATCCGATTTCTGCCGTAACGCACAAACGCGGGAACATCTGATATTCACAATGCCAGGCCGGACGATCCATCATTTCCGACCAGATCGCCCCTTCTACCCCCAGCACATTTTTTCTTTCAGCCGGTTTCAGGCTATCGGGAATCAAGGGATTAAAAGCATATGCTTTCTCTGTAGGCACCATCCCTGCCCAATAATGTCCGCGTTCCAGCGGGGTCTGTCCCATATCGAAATAACAGTATTCCCCAGGCATCATCACTACCGGTAATCCTTTCCGGGCAGCAGCGATACCATGGTCCAGTCCGATCCACGAGAAGACTACCGTACCCGACGGCAGTTCTCCTCCGTCCATAATCTCACTCCAGCCTCCCATTTTCTTCCCTGCAGCTTCGACTAATTCCGCTACCCGGTGGATAAAATAATTCTGTACCTCGGCAGGTTTCTCAAAATGCTTCTCTTTCATCAATCCGGTACACCGGCGACAGTTTTCCCAATACTCCATCTCCACTTCATCCCCTCCGATATGGATATATGGACAAGGAAACAAGCCTGCTACTTCTTGCAGGATATCCCCCAGGATTTCGTATCCCCGTTCATTGGCTGCACACCAGGAATTCTGCGACAACTCGTGCTTCCCGGGATCTATATAATCACAAAGAATTTCAGGATAAGCAGCAGCTACCGCCCGGCTGTGTCCCGGCACTTCGATTTCCGGCATAATCATCACCTGCCGTTTAGCAGCATAACCGACCACTTCCCGGATCTGTTCCTGCGTATAGAAACCGCCATAACGGTAGTATCCCGAACAAAAAGTAGGCTGTAACTTTTCGTTCGGTCCCCTCCATGCACCGGTACGGGTCAGCTCCGGATATTTTTTGATCTCTATCCGCCATCCCTCATCATCCGTCAAATGCCAGTGAAAGACGTTCATCTTGTGCATAGCCAGCCAATCGATACAGTTTTTAATAAAATCTACCGAATAAACCTGACGGCATACATCCAGTGAAAATCCACGCCATCCGAACCGGGGATAATCTTCAATTTGCACTCCGGGAACGGTCCAGCTTACCGGTTGTACTTCAGTCTGAAAGATTTCGACAGGAAGCAATTGCAACAACGTCTGGATGCCATAGAATATTCCTTTCTCCGAAGCCCCTTGTATACGCACCCCCCACTCGGTAACTTCCAACCGATAGGCTTCTTCAGATAATTTCTTCAAGCTCTTATCGAGGCTTAAACGAATAGCCGGCTTGCTTTTTTCCGCTTTATTACTCACTGCTAAACGATACCCCATAGCCGGTTGAAGATAATCTGCCAACAACTCCCCACAAGTTTTCAAATCGTCATTCACCACAATGGAACAGGCGGAAGTGATATCGAACCGGCCATCGGTTTCTACTAATTTCACCGGCTTAGGTACGATATCGATGGCAGCCTCTACATGCCGCAAACTAACACAACCTAAAAACACGACTAACAGAAAAAGATTTCTTATCATAACATTCGAATTAAAGGTGATCATATATTGGATTCTGTTCTCTACATTCAGCATGCAGAAGATAAAAATAAAATATTAATTCTTGCTTATCTTTCAACAGTTCTCTCAATTCCCGCATGCCTTGCTTCAATAAAGTCTTTACTGTATTTACCGACACCCCCAATTCCTCGGCCGCCTCTTTATACATCTTCTCCTGCAACATAACCACCGTAACCACGAGACGGGTTTTATCGGGTAATTTTTCCAAGGCTCCCCGGATCAGTTCCACCGCGGAATCGTCCAAACGTTCGGCCTCTTCCAAAGCGATCTGATAATGAAGAAGATCCAGGCTTTTTACAGGTAATCTCTTCTTCTCGAGCCAGTTGATACAGGCATTTTTCACTACGGTAAACAAAAAAGTACCCAATGCCTCGGGAACGATACCGGCAAAGGTCTGTTTCGACCATAATTTTACCATTTGTTCCTGTACCAAATCTTCTGCACTCTGCAAATCATGCAAATACGATTCGGCAAATACCACTAAGGGTCTGTAATACCTTTCGAACAAGGCATCCATACCGAGCGGTTCTTTTTCCCGAAGTGTTTGCAATATCTTTGAATCTGACAACATGCCGGACATAAATGATGGACAAATATATATAATTTTAACTACAATTTATAATTTTAAAACTAGTGTAAAGTCCGATCCTGGTATAATTTATAGCAAAGCCATTGTTTCCGCTTTATTTTCCCAATAATATAAACTTAGTACAGATTTTGAAGATTAATTTTTACTTTTGCCGTAAACAAAACAGAAATATAAATGAAAACGATAATTTGTATGACGACACTTATCTTATCGATAACTTCGTGTAGCGAAAAGCAGGCCGGCAATCCTTTGCTGGAGCATTTCACTACCCCTCATCAAACCCCTCCTTTCGACCGCATCGAAACCCGGCATTACGAACCGGCTTTCGACCAGGCCATCGAGGAAGCCAAGCAAGAAATTAAAACGATTTCAACTTCGGCAGAAGCTCCGGACTTTGAAAATACCATTGTGGCGCTCGATCAGGCCGGAGAAAAACTGAGCACGATTTCTTCGATTTTTTTCAATCTAAACTCCGCCTGCACCAACGAAGAGATGCAACAGATCGCCCAACGGGTTTCGCCGAAACTCACTGAATACGGAAACAGTGTATACATGAATCCGGAACTTTTTGCACGGGTGAAAAAAGTATACGAATCCCGGGACCGGCAAAGTCTGACACCGGAACAATCTACTCTTCTGGAAGATACGTGGAAATCCTTTATTAAAGGAGGAGCCAACCTGGAAAGTGCAGCCCAGAAAAGATTTCAGGAAATAGCCATGGAGTTATCCCAACTGGGATTAAAATTCGACGAAAATACCCTGGCCGAAACCAACGGATTCACCCTCCACATTACCGACGAAAAAGATCTGTCAGGTCTTCCTGAAGGAGCGGTCGAAATGGCTGCGATGACGGCAAAAGAAAAAGAATTGGAAGGCTGGCTGTTCACTTTGCATGCCCCCAGTTACATTCCTTTTATGAAATATGCCGACAACCGGGAATTGCGGGAAAAAATGTACCGGGCTTATGCTTCAAGGGGAAACCGGGATAACCAATACGACAACAAAGAGGTGATCCGGAAGATGGTTACTCTCCGCCTGGAAAAAGCACAACTATTGGGCTATCCGACCTATGCCGAATACGTACTCACCGACCGGATGGCCCAAAACACGGAGACGGTGAATACCTTCCTCGGTCAGCTGCTGGCAGCTTCCCATCCTCATGCCCTGGCCGAAAAACAGGAAGTAGAAGAATTTGCCCGGCGTCAGGGATTTAAAGGCGAATTACAACGCTGGGATTGGGCCTATTATTCCAATAAATTGAAACAGGAAAAATACGCGCTCGACGACGAAATGCTAAAACCCTATTTCAAACTGGAAAATGTACAGCAGGGGGTATTCGGATTAGCCAACCAATTGTATGGCCTTACTTTTAAAGAAGTGGACAATATCGCCAAATACCATGAAGATGTAAAAACCTTCGAAGTATACGACCGGGACGGCCGTTTTCTTGCCGTCCTCTATACGGACTTTTTCCCACGCGAAAGCAAAGGCGGTGGTGCCTGGATGACCGAATTCAGAGGCCAGCATAAAAAAGACGGGCAGGACGTACGGCCGCTGGTTTCTCTGGTGATGAACTTTACCAAACCGACAGCCAGCAAACCTTCCCTACTGACCTTCGACGAAGTGACCACTTTCCTGCACGAGTTCGGACACTCCCTTCACGGGATGTTATCCCAATGTACTTATAATTCTACCGGAGGGACCAATGTCTACCGGGATTTTGTCGAGTTACCTTCTCAGATTATGGAAAATTGGGCACTTGAAAAAGAGTGGCTGGATACCTGGGCCGTACATTACCAGACCGGAGAGAAAATTCCCCAGGAATATATCACTAAGATCCACGAAGCAGCCAACTTCCAGAGTGGTTACCAAAACGACCGCCAATTGAGTTTCGGCCTGGTCGACATGGCCTGGCATTCGGTCACCTCTCCTGTCAACGGTTCTATCCAGGCATTCGAAAATCAGGCAATGGCTCCGACCGAATCCTTTCCGCCCGTAGACAGCAGCTGTTTTTCTACCGGTTTCGGCCATATCTTCGGAGGAGGTTATGCTGCCGGCTACTACAGCTATAAATGGGCGGAAGTGTTGGATGCAGATGCTTTCTCGGTTTTCAAACAACAAGGTATTTACGACCAGGCTACCGCCGAATCTTTCCGGAAAAATATCCTGGAAAAAGGCGGTTCCGAACACCCGATGATACTTTATAAACGCTTCCGGGGCCAGGAACCGACCATCGACGCATTGCTGGAACGAAGCGGACTGAAAAGTAAATCAGAATAGGACCTTCCACTCTAAAATCAAGTACAAACTTGCTAACAGCAATATAGATATCCGACAAAATAAATAAGTGAAACCAGTCTATCTGATTTCACTTATTTTCTAAAAGGGAATTCAGGTATTCGGGAGTTATTTCAGAAATAGTTACTTTTTTGCCTTGTTCTTTCAACCGTTGAATTTGCAGATTCGTCTTCTGCAAATTCTCCGATAAAGATCTGAAAACCCTTTCAGAAACCTGAATCTCCTGCGCATTTGTCAAATCACACACGTAGGCATCGTCCACCACTTTCACATGACTATAAAAACGATACAAAGCCACAAACATCTGAGCCGAATCTTCGGCAGTTACCGAAGCTTGAATTTGAGTCCCCGGAAGAAATTTCGACATATCGACGTCTAAAAACTTGTTTGTTTTGACGTATTGTTGGCGTAAATTGATCGAACTAGTCCTTTGCTTCTTATCCTGCTCATGCGAACACGATACAAACAAAACAAAACCAAGTAGATATCCTAAATAATTTCCCGACATTTTATAAAAATAGATTAAAACGTATCAATCAATTCTATTAGAGACAAAAAAGTCAATACGGTGCCCATGTCGCGACAAAACCTACATTTATATTACCCTCTCGTTCATAATATGAGGCATCAAATTTAAAAACCCACAGAAAAGGCAATTCATGCTCGGGAACGTCAACATAAAATGGAGTTCCCATCGTATGCCGATAAGGAGGTAAAACAATATACTCTTCACCCTTTTGCAATTGTAAACATTCATAGAATGCAATAACCGGAATAGAACTATTATTCCCTATCGACACACTAATATAATTATTTCCCCAAAAAGTAAAAGTTTTACTCCCTGACGGGACACCCATAATAGTGGTTCCGAACGAAGTCTCAACTCTTGCTGTACTCGTGGTAAAAGAACTTAAAATTAAAGAAATAGCAATGACACTAATCATCGATCTTAATTTCTGAATTGTACTTTTCATAATCCATTTGGTTTAGGGAATGATCTTCCTTCAAATAATAGAGGAGGAAGATCATTCAATGTAATAATAAATTATTTATTATTCTTCCTCATCATCTTCTACAGGAGGAGGTAAAGTTGCTTTGTACTCATTGTATTTCTGACGGAATTTATTTCCAGCTGCCTGTATATCCCAATTATATTTTTTAAAGAATTCGACAATAACTTTATATTTAGCAGTTCTGGCTATACTGTTGTCTAAATAATCCTTTTTGATGTTATCATAAGATTCCATAACTAAAAGACTAAGCCAATCTCCAAAATCTGTTGTAAATTTTCCAGAACCGGCTCCAGACAAGAATCCTCCGTTTTTACATAATTCATCGATTGCTTTATCATATTTTTCTTCATCACCGTCTTTTTGATATTGCTCTCTGATATTATCATAAGCTTCCCCATTATCATAAGCTTTTCCAGCCAATACAAATTCTTTGATCGGTTCATCGAAACGCTGAGCGATCATTGTCCCGAAATTTTTCCAAATCAAACCCGAAATCAGAGAATCCTGATAATAATAATCCGGGTTAGCCTCTTTAGTGACAGGCAAAGCTCCCTCCATTTGGTTCGGCCAACACAGTACAAACCGACTTCTTCCTAATTGTGCGTAATCAGCTGCCCACCAACTACCATTATAGGTTTTTACAAAAAATAATTCCAACGGGAAATAAGCTTTTGCAAACTCTTTGGAAACATTGCTCAATAAGGTCTGAGAAAAAATAATCGCATTTTCACGACAAGTATCATCGATCATTGTAGCTCCCATACGGTTATTAACATCTTCATACAAATAAGCATTGGTCACTTCATGCCAATCTGTGAAATCCATTCTCACCCAAAGGCCATAATCGTTATACATTTCTTTTACCCGCGCGTCAGCATCAGCAGCAGGGGAAAACATTTCCGGAATTCCCAGACTTTCAGAAGGTTTTAGGTCATCTTCATCGCTACAACTTACCAGACTGAAGGTAGCTAACATCACCATAATTTTAAATATACCATTCATTTTCATAATCGTTCGTTTTACAATTTAACTAATCTCTTGGATTCAAAGGCATATTCGGGCTGGCATTCTGTTCCGAAATCGGAATTTGCAAGACATACCGCAAATCGCCTTGTTTCAAAACATATTCTGTTCCATTTTTATAAGCATGCCTGATCTCCGGTTTTCCGAGACGCCTCAGATCAAACCAACGCAATCCTGCATCAAAAGCAGTTTCCAAGCGACGCTCCTCCAAAATTCGCTTCAATAAATCTTCATTTGTCTTAAAATCACTCTCTTTTAAAGCAACATAATCTTTCGTACGAATCCTGCTTTTCAGCAATTCGTTCAAATCAGCAATGGCTTTACCAGGCTCCGGTTTTTCTTTCTTCATATAAGCTTCTGCCCGAGTGACATACATCTCACTCAATTCAATACCGACATAATAACAAGGTGTCCCCTGATATCCATAAAAATGGTATACCGTCGGTCCTGTTGCTGCACTATTGGGATCTGTCAGATCGAGGAACGAATCAAATATATAACGACGATAATCGAGAATTGTATCATTACGACTACACAATTCAAGCAGAGAAGGATCCGGAGCCCCCATATAACTATCGTAATAAAACATATTCCCATTGGCTTTTCCACCTACCCAAAACAAAATTTCTTTAGTGTAATCGGTATCGGTGAAACCGTAATCTCCACCGAAAGCATACCGATTTCCTTCTTCATCGATATAAGATTGCAAATTGTTCATATCGAACAAAGATTTTGTATTCATCACATCTGTAGCAGCACTGATGGCTTTCTCCCACTCTCCCATAAATAAGTAGACCCGAGCTTTAAAAGCTTGCAATGAGGTGTAATTAAACCGATAATCGGATTTAGCCATTTTTCCTGACAACAGTGTAGTGGCATTATCTAAATCCTGATTAATCTGTTCCCACACCACCTTTACAGGTTCGCGCACATTATTTTGGGAGGTCGTCTGTACATCTTCTGCGGTCAAAGGCATAGGCACACCGGGTTTATCCATATTCTCGGGTGCATAATTTTCAGCATACAGGTTTATCAGATAAAAATAAGCATAAGCTCTCAAAGCATAGGCTTCTCCCTTCACAATTTCATACAATTCTTTTTCTGCTTCGGCAGGAATACGCTTCTCAAAATCATCCAATACCGAATTGGCATAAAAGATGGTTTTGTACAAAGTACCCCAATAAGGATCTGTTGTTGCCGTAGGCAACTCATGAGTAGAAGCCCAAACAAAAAAAGGTTCGTTAGATTTATCGATACCATACATTGTATTAAGGTTTGCATATACATTATCGGTTGAATATTCTGTCTTCATAAAAAATTCAGACTTGGGATAACCTCCGATAAGCAAGGATTCAAAATCCTCTATGGAAACAGGTATCATACTATTGACCGGTTTGATATCCAATAGATTATTACATCCTACAAAAGCCAGTAATAACGGAAATATCAAAATGGAATATAATAATTTTCTCATAATTACACGATTTTAAAATTGTAAGGATACTGAAAATGAATAAGAACGAGGTATTGGCAAATAAGTATTTCCAAAAGAAACATTAGCCGTACGTGCATCCGAATATTTCATCTGGGAACCCGTAGCTTCCGGATCCTGCCCTTTCAGTTTACGGTTATGCCAAGCATGCAGATTGTTTCCCTGAATCATGAAACGAATATTCTGAATCCCCTTAGCTCTCATCTTATCTGAAAATAAATCATAACTCAATGATAAGTTTTGCAAGCGGACAAAGTCACCTTTCACTGTTCTCAAATCGCTATTATCATACATCTTAGCATTATAAGGACTTCCTCCGGTTACTTCAGGCGCCCATTCATCTGTTTCCAATACGGGAACATCCGTATGAACTTCGTCTCCGGGTTTCCTCCAACGATTCGCCCATTCTTTAGACATATTTTTGGTAGGATCAGGGAAACCGAAAGCATATCCTTCACTCAGATTCCGTAAACGAATCACATTACCGAAACTACCGATGAATAAAGCCGACAAGGTGAAGTTTTTATAATAAAAGCTGTTGGTAAAACCTCCCTGTAAAAGCGGTTGGGTCGTTCCGGAATATTTTAACCCTTCCACTTTATTCATTCCATACAATACTTTTTCATCTTTATCATTATAAAAAGTCGCCCGTCCATCTTCATTCAGTCCGGCATAACGATAGGACCACAAACCGTTAATCGGTTTTCCGATAACAGCTGCCGACTCATAACTTGATCGGTTAGCATTCGTTAAAGTTCCTACTGTCGGTTTCGAATATACATCCGTCACTTCATTTTTATTGTATCCGAAATTCAAATTGGTCGTCCAACGGAACTGGTCTGTATCGATATTGATCGTATTGATAGAAAATTCTACCCCGCTATTTTTCATTGCCGCCCAATTGACAGAAACTGTATTAAAACCGGTAACCTGGGATACTTCTTTCGTACCTAACAAATCCACTCCTTTTTTATAGTAATATTCAAGAGTACCGTAGATTCTCCGTTTCAAAAATCCGAATTCCAAAGCAATATTGGATGTATAATTTTTTTCCCACTTCAAACCCGGATTTTTCGGGGCACTAATGGTCAGATAACCTTCGGGATTTATCCCATCGGAAGTAGCCACTCGAGTTATCAGATCAGAATAAGCCTGTGAAGCAACATTTCCCTGACTACCATAAGAGCCGCGCAAAGTAAGATAACTTAGCCATTCTTTATCTTTCAGGAAATTCTCTTCTTTCATCTGATAATTGAATCCCACCGACCACAAAGGTTGGAACAAATCGTTGGTTTTAATACCGAAACGATTAGAGCCATCCGTACGTGCATTGACACTAATTGTATAACGATTCATCAATGTATACCCTAACGCTCCAAAATAAGAAACAGCAGCTGTACGATCAAGATTTTCATTCCAATAAGGGGTACCTACATGTTTTATCAAGTCCCATTGCGGCACCATTTGATGTCCCCGTTCATGCGTATACCCATAAACGGTATTTTTCAATTCTTCCCGTTTAGAAGTACGGATTTCCGCACCGATCATAATATCGATCCGGTGGATATCTTTAATCATGGGCATATAAGAGAGCTGATTCCGGAAAGTAATCGAACTGGCATTTACATCATTATCTCCCCGATATCCTCCATCTTTCCAAATATACACCGGATAATATCCATCCAGCTGATATACGTTTTCTTTTCTTTGTCTTACAAAATAACTATCTGAGGTTGCAACATCCGTATCTCTTGTGTTTTGTTTGTTAAAAGAAAACAAACTGGTAAATATCAGATCGGGGAACAATCGCCACTCAAAATCCAAATTACCGGTCACTCCGAAATTCTTAGAGTTTCTCCAACCTTTATCCCGATTTTCCAAGAAATTGTATTTCACACCGTTATAATACATATAATTATAATCACCGTTTTCGTCATAAGCTTTTTGAGCACGGGTCGTATAAATAGCCCATTCATAAGGATTTTCCCATGAGTCAACAGCAAAAAAACTTTTATTATCCCGCATCGAAGCATTCAAAGAAGCACCTAAACGGATATTCTCCCTGAGGTAAGTATTCACCTTTACCAAACCGGTATAAACCTGCTGTCCTACTTCCTTGGCCGTATGTTGTTCGTCCATATAACTACCGGAGACATAAAAAGTAGTCTTTTCATTACCCCCCGAAATACTCAAGCTATGCCGATGAGTAATAGCATTTCGGAATAAATATTTAAACCAATCGGTATTCACCGTTTCCAGTTCCTTTACTTTATCTTCAAATTGGCTCCAGGTCAATTTACGATCGTGTACATCTACAAAATAGCGTTCAAAATCCGAGCAAGTACCGTATTCATTGGCTTTAGCAGAAGAAGTATTCAACACTCCTCTTTGGATCATCTCCATATTGACGTCGATCCGTTCCTTGGAATTCATCATATAAGCATCTTTCAGTTCCGGACGCATCCCTACATGTACACTCCCGTTATAGGTTATTCGGGTTTTACCCACATTTCCTTTCTTCGAAGTGATCACAATCACACCGTTAGCGGCCCGAGTACCGTAAATAGCAGTAGCAGCAGCATCTTTCAGTACGCTGATGGATTCGATATCGTCGACATTTACGCCGCCGATACCGGAAGCGATCAGGTTACGGTTAGTCAGTATATCATCCACCGTCGCGTCTACCGGATCATCCAGAATCACACCGTCTACCACCCACAAAGGCTGTACATTCCCGCTGATAGTCGACGTACCCCGGATTCGGATCTGAGGCACAGCACCCGGAGCTCCGGAAGTGCTCATAATGGTCATACCGGGTACTTGTCCTTGCAAAAGTTTATCGATATTCGGTTGATTCACCGTTTTCAGGGTTTCCATATCTACGGTAGTAATGGAAGAAGTCAGTTTCCGGCGCTCGATTTTCTGGTAACCGGTGACAACTACTTCATCCATTTCGCTCAGCTCTTCTTCGAGGACGACATCGAGTTCTTTTTGTCCGGCATAATTCACCTCCTTCGTTTTCATACCGATAAAAGAGAAGCTCAGGACCATTCCATCGATTTTAGGAATTTCTAATTTATAAGTCCCGTTTACATCAGTTGCAACTCCCAAAGAAGTTCCTTTCACAAGCACCGAAACACCCGGCAGGGGGTTACCGGCTTTATCCGTCACTTTCCCGGATAAGACTATACTGTTCTGCTGAGCAGCAGCGGCTTTAAAAATGGTGATAAACTCTGCATTTTTTTCGAAAGTCAATCCTTTATCCGCCAGAATTTCTCTCAACACATTGTCTAAAGTCACATTTTCAAAGGTAGCTTTCACCTTTGCATTTTTATCCAGCATATCGTCACTGTACATGACGATACAGCCGGTTTGCTTCCGGATTTCTTCGAACAGGTGCTTATAGGTCGTTTCTCCCAGTTTTACATTCACCCGATATTGTGAAAGTACACTGGCACGACCACCTAAAACAAATAAGCACACAAAAATTACGGTTAAACGCATAACTAAAAAAGTGTTTCGAAGCACATTTCCTATCGGTTTTGTGCCCATACAACGATTTTTTTCCATAAATTTGTAAACATATTTTTATTAAACATCAATCAGAGGGTCGGTTAGTGGTTACGACACCAGCCGGCTCTTTTTATCTTATCGGTTATAAACCCTGACCACATTTTCCTTGACTTCAAAGCGCACATCCGAAGTCTTCTCGATAAAGTCGAGCATAAACTGCAGGCTATTATTCCGTTTGATCGCTCCGGTAAATTTTTTCTGCCCGCTAGCTGCATGGATAAAAAAGAAATCCACATCATACCAGCGACTTAATTCGACAGCCAGATCCTCGAGTTTCATCCCTTCGAAATCGAAAAGGCCGTCTTTCCAGGAAGCGTAACGACCGGCATTTACCTCCCTGCAATTCATTTCTTTAGAGACATTGTCCACTTGTACTTGCTGCCCCGGTTTTATATATTGATTCCGGCCGGCAGCTTCCACCACAACAGCTCCTTTCAATAGGGTGATTTCAGTGTGTCGTTCGTCCGGATAGGCCATAACATTGAAGGAAGTTCCCAACACCGTTGTCTGTGCGTTAGGAGTATGCACGATAAAAGGCCGGAGCGAATCCTTTACCACCTCGAAAAAAGCTTCTCCGGTAATAAATACTTCCCGTTTGTCCGGTCCGAAAACAACCGGATATTTGATCTCGCTTTCGGCATTAATCCACACTTTCGTACCGTCGGACAAGGTCATAACGTATTCTCCGGCACGTGGAACACTTAACAAATGGTATTCCAACGCCTTTACTATAGTATCTTTAGCCCGGTACACTAAACCGGCCATCGAATCCCCGGTTACCTGTACAATTCCTAAATCCTTATCGACCGCACTCCCCGAGACCAGTTCGACCTGTTTTCCGTCTGCTAAAGTCAGGATTGCTTTTTTCTCCCCGCTATTTATTTGTTCAACAACCTTTTGTGGGCATACTTCCGGCTGTTTATCGGAATGCAACAGCCAATAAGCCCCGATACAAATCAAAAAAAGTGCAGCCACCCCGGACAATAGTTTTCTTTTTCTGAAAACTATCGTTTTTCTATCGTTTTGTCCCTTGACCTGCTTTATTGCCCGGGATACATCGATCTTCTTCCATTCCCCGGCATAATATAGCCGATAATAAACAGCACAATATTTCCGGTAAATTTCTAAATGCCCTTCATTCTCTTCCAGCCAGCAACGTACTGCCCGTTCCTGTTCATCCGTCGCCTTTCCCTGCAATAGCAATGGAATCAATGATATAATCTCTTCCTCTCCCATTAAAAACGATCAATTCTTTGGACGAAGAAAACGGATAAAACTGCCGGATGGTAAAATGAGGAACGTATTTTCGATATAAAAGATTGATCAAAAAGAATTTAAGATAGTGGGCTATAATCGGGAAAAGGAAGTATAAATCCAAAATAATATACGAACGATTCTCCATATTTTAACAATAAAAAACGATCGTTTTTTATTGTCTCTATAAGAGAAACAGATTTTTTGTAAAGAAGGGTGAATGAAGAAGATATTTTTTTCTATTTTTAGGAAATAGTACACAGTTATCAGAGATAACTTTTAGAAATATTATACGGTTCAGTAAATTTATAGGTAGATTTATTTCGTTGCTTATTCGTCTCCGGTGATCGGAATTGGCGACCCGGTCTTGATTTGAGAAATAACATTCTATCTGGAAATAATCCGGATGATCCGGTTTCTTATTGCTGTAAATTTCTGTTTGTTTTTCTTTGCCGGTTAGCTCTGCCGTTAGATGAAGGGTTTTATGCCGGAAGACCATTGGAGCGGGAACGAGTGTCCGGTTAGGGTTTCCGAACGCCCGACCGGTGGTGTCTGACGAACGCAGTGAGGAGTTCCGCCGGTCAGTGAAGGAAAGCCTTAGCGGACCGTTCCAGGCGAACCGGTCTGACGGCACAAAACCCGGAATCGGAATAGAAAGAAAAAATAAACCTACATTTAGGGGAAACATGTGTATAAACATCAAAATTTATACATGTTTTTTTGATTATTTTTATAATTACGAATTAATTCTCTTTTGAGTGATAGTTGGTATAAATTCTTCGGCTATTTGATGAGATGAATTCTTTATTTATATTTGTTATTTCATACTAAGTGAGTGACAGAGTATGCAAAAATATATATTGATATGGAGAAAAAGACAGACAGGCAGGAAATGGATAAAATATTGTGTCCGCTTTTTATTATTGGGGCTTATCTTATTGTTGGGAACGATTCTGTTGTGTAATCGGATTATCATTCATAGTACTGAAAGTTGTTTGTATGATCAGATAGAAACAATTCCCGAAAATCGGGTGGGGGTGTTGTTGGGAACTTCTCCGAAGTTGCGGGGTGGTCGGCCGAATCTTTATTTCAATTACCGGATCACGGCTGCTGTGGAACTCTTTCAGGCCGGTAAGATCAGCCGGATATTGGTCAGTGGAGATAATCGCCGCATGAATTATAACGAACCGGTTGAGATGCGGAAAGCGTTGATCGCCCATGGAATCCCGGATAGCGTGATCGTAATGGATTTTGCCGGGATACGTACACTCGATTCGGTGATCAGGGCTAAAAAAGTGTTCGGACAGGATCGATTTACTATCATCTCCCAACGGTTTCATAACGAGAGAGCCCTGTATATTGCCGGGCGGAATGGAATCGAAGCCGTCGGTTTTAATGCGAAAGATGTCGATGTCTGTAGTGGTGTTAAGACCCGGGTCCGGGAATTATTGGCCCGGGTGAAAGTTTTTATTGACATCGTTGTCCATAAAGGTCCCCGTCATTTGGGAAAACGGGAGATTATTCCCTGAAGTTTGTCCTTGAACGCACGTTTTTGTATCTTTGTCCCCATGAAGAACGGGGAGTTGCATACATTGATCGATTTGCTGGAACGGAGTTGCCTGAAGTTTCCGGAAAATGCTTATTTGTGGGAAAAGCGTGAAGGGGGGTATCGGTCGGTGACCTATCGGCAAACTCGCCGGGAAGTGGGTGATGTGGCGGCCGGTTTGCTGGCCGGAGGTTTGCAGAAGGGCGATCGCGTTGCTTTGCTGAGTGAGGGATGTAACGATTGGGTGTTCGCCGAATTGGGTATTTTATATGCCGGTGGTGTGAATGTTCCCCTGAGTATTAAACTCACGGATAAAGAATTGATATTTCGTGTCCGCCATTCCGGGGCCCGTTTCCTGATCGTATCGGATTATTATGTAGCGACTTTGCGGCGGATAGAAGCTGAACTTCCCGAAATCGAAAAGATTTATGTCATCCGTTATTCTTCGGCTGAGGAAGGAAAATATAATTCTTTCGAACGTCTGAAAGATGAAGGAAAACGTTGGGTGACAGAGTACCCTGGAATGTTGGAAAAACAGGCCGCAACAGTTAGTGGGGCCGATCTGGCCAATATTTCATATACCTCGGGAACGACGGCCGAGCCGAAAGGAATTATGCTTACCCATGAGAATTATGTGAGTAACGTGTTGCAATCCGATTCCCTGATCCGTATTCCGGAATATTTCCGGATTTTGCTTTTTTTACCTTGGGATCATAGTTTTGCACATACCGTCGGGATTTATTCGTTTATGTATAACGGGGCTTCGTTGGCAGCCGTCGATTTCGGTAAGTCACCGATGGAATATCTGCGTAATATTCCGTTGAATATGAAAGAGATAAAGCCGCATGTGTTGCTGAGCGTTCCTGCTTTGGCCAAGAATTTCCGGAGGAGTATCGAGACGGGTATCCGGCAACGGGGATGGCTGATCCGGAAACTTTACGGACTGGGACTGAAATGGGGATATTACTATCATGGTCAGGGAAATTTCCGGGGGAAAGGCGGACGTATGCTACTGTGGCCTGTGGTGAAGCTGATGGATATACTGGTATTTTCGAAGATCCGGAAAATTTTTGGCGGTAACCTGCAATTTTTTGTCGGGGGTGGGGCTTTACTGGATACGGAATTGCAAAGATACTACTGTACCCTGGGTATCCCGATGTTGCAAGGGTACGGATTGTCCGAAGCTTCTCCGGTGATTAGTTCCAATTGTCCGCAACGTTACCGTTTCGGGTCTTCGGGACAGGTAGTGAAACCTTTGGAATTGAAGATTTGTGACGAAACAGGGACAGAAGTGAAGAAAGGAGAAAAGGGAGAGATCGTCATCCGGGGGAAGAATGTGATGAAAGGATATTGGAAGAATGAGAAGTCTACGGCCGGGACGATCCGCGACGGCTGGTTGTATACCGGAGACAGGGGTTATCTCGGTGAAGACGGGTCGTTGTTTGTATCGGGACGTTTTAAATCACTGCTGATTGCCGGCGACGGGGAAAAATATAGCCCCGAAGGAATCGAAGAAGCTATTGCCGAATTATCCCCCTATATCGATTATTGTGTGTTGTACAATAATCAGTCGCCTTATACGGCCGGCCTGATCGTTCCGAATAAAACAGCTCTGACCGAATATGTAAAACAACGGGAAGAAGAACCCGGAACGGTTGAAGCTTGTAAGCTGATGCTGACGAAATTGAATGAGGAACTGATGAAATTCCGTAAGGGTGGCATGTATGAAGGGATGTTTCCCGAACGCTGGTTACCTGCTGTTGTCGGGATCTTGCCGGAACCTCTGACGGCACAGAACGGAACGGTCAATTCAACTTCGAAGGTGGTGCGGCACAAGGTGTACGAAGTTTTCCGGGAAGAATTGGATTTTCTTTATACCCCTGAGGGAAAGGATATCCGGAATCCCCGGAATACGAAGAATATGAAGAGTATGATCACGTGGAAGATCTAATAAGAAAATTATGCGAAGGAAAACAACTGCTGTTCGAATAGGAAATGTGGTTCTTTCATCGGAAGAACCGGTGCTGGTTCAATCGATGCTGAATACGTCGACCCGGGAGGTGGATGCTTGTGTCGAACAGGCGATCCGGATTATCGAGGCCGGTGGCCGGCTGGTGAGGATTACTGCTCCGGGAGTGAAGGAAGCGGAGATGCTCGGGGAAATACACCGTCGTTTGCGTGAACGGGGATATACGACTCCGATTTCTGCGGATATTCATTTTGTTGCTGAGGCTGCTTCGGTTGCCGCCCGTTATGTGGAAAAGGTGAGGATAAATCCGGGAAATTTTGCGGATAAACGGGCCACTTTTAAGAAGCTGACCTATACCGATGAGGAGTATGCAGCTGAATTGGAAATCCTGCGGCAGAAATTTACGGAGTTTCTGGAGGTTTGCCGGCAATATGGAACGGCTGTCCGCATCGGTACGAATCATGGTTCGTTGTCCGATCGTATTATGAGCCGCTATGGAGATACCCCGGCGGGAATGGTGGAGGCTACGATGGAGTATTTGCGGGTGTGTCAGGCTTGTGACTTTAAAGATGTGGTGATTTCGCTGAAATCGAGCGATTGCCGGACTATGGTGGATGCCGTACGTTTACTGGTGGAGAAAATGGAGGCTGAGGGAATGTGTTATCCTTTGCATTTGGGAGTTACGGAAGCCGGTGAGGGTGAAGACGGACGTATCCGTTCGGCAGTGGGGATCGGAACCCTGTTGAATGAAGGAATCGGGGATACGATCCGGGTGTCCCTGACCGAGGAACCCGAAGCCGAGATTCCTGTGGCTTGCGAATTGGCCCGGATCTGTTCCGAGCCGGAGTATCTGAAAGGGTGGACCCCATTGAAAGGAGAGTGTTCGAAACCTTGTATCGTGGCCGGATTGACGGGAGTAACCGTATTGGACGAACAGGTGATGAACCGGATCGGTTTTACCGTAAATGAGGTCAATGATCCGGTATATGGTGACCGTTTGCATGCCGGTATAAAAGCACCGGAATGGATTTATACCGGGACATTGGGACCGGAATTGACTAAATTACCCCCGGATACAGGGGTTATCGTACCTCTGGAGATTCTGGATATGGCTCATGTCTATAACCGGAATGCTTCTCCGTTATGCAGTGTCGGAGCATATAAAAAGGGGGAAGAGACGATCGATAGCAAGTACAGATTGGTGCAGATCTGCCGGTCCGAAGAACTGGATGCCGATTTAACCGGCCGGTTGCGGCAGGATGGGAAAGCGGTGTTGGTTTTGGCACTGCCTGTCGAATATCGCCTTTACCGGGAAATATTCCGCCGGATACAGGAGGCCGGCCTGACTAATCCGGCGATTATCCGGGCTGTCGTGCCGGGGAAGGAGAAAGAACGAATCCGTCTTGTGGCGGCTTCACAATTGGGCGGTTTTTTCCTCGACCGTCTTGCCGGTGGTCTTTGGATCGAAACACCGGAAATAGAGGACCTGACTTTCCCTTTGGAATTGAGCCGGAATATTTTACAGTCTGCCGGAGTGCGTCGGTATAAGGCAGAATTTATCAGTTGTCCGGGGTGTGGAAGGACATTGTTCGATTTGCAGGGTGCGGTGGCTAAGGTGAAAGCAGCGTTCGGACATCTGAATACGCTGAAAATCGCTGTCATGGGTTGTGTGGTCAACGGACCCGGAGAGATGGGAGATGCCGATTATGGCTATGTCGGTGCAGGGAATGGAAAGGTAAACCTGTATAAAGGCCGGAAAATGGTGCGTACTGCTGTCCCGGAAGAGGAGGCGATCGGGGCGTTGAGGGAGATGATAGAGGGTAGAAGCTAAAAGTTAAAGGCTAAAGGTTAAAAGCTAAAGGCTGAAGAGTAGAAACTAAAGGGTAAAAGCTGGAAAGGGAGAGGGTAAAGGCGGGGAGAAAGGTAGAAAGTAAAAAAAAGACTTTTAGTAGGAGGTGGGTGGCATGAGTGTTTAATTTTAAAATTTATTTTATGTCGGAACAATCGCCTCTGTCTTTAGGAACAGAGGATATTAAGAAATTATTGATGCGTTATGCTGTCCCGGCGATCGTAGCAATGACCGCTGCTTCGTTGTATAATATGATGGACAGTATTTTTATCGGACACGGGGTGGGGGCATTGGGAATTGCCGGTTTGGCCGTGACTTTCCCTTTTATTAATCTGGCGGCGGCTTTCGGCTCTCTGGTGGGAGTAGGAGCTTCTACACTGGTGTCTGTGAAGATGGGACAAAAGGATTTGAAAAGTGCCGAGGCGGTGCTCGGGAATGTACTTTTGCTGAATACCGTGATCGGTTTTTTGTTTATGACGGTATGCCTGATTTTTCTGGATCCGATCCTTTATTTTTTCGGGGCCAGTGCGGACACTTTGCCGTATGCCCGCGATTATATGAAGGTAATCCTTTATGGTAACCTCATTACTCATATTTATATGGGGCTCAATGAGGTGATGAGGGCTTCGGGTTACCCGCAAAGGGCGATGATGGCGACGTTGTTTGCCGTCTTGATCAACGGAGTGCTGAATGCACTTTTCATTTTTGTTTTGGATATGGGAATCAAGGGAGCTGCCCTGGGGACGATCTGTGCCCAGTTTTTGGCTTTGCTCGGGGTGTTGTACCATTTTTCCAGCCCGAAAAGTTTTATTCGTTTTCAAAAAGGAATTTTCAAGGTCAGATGGCATATTGTCGGAGGAATGCTGGCCATCGGGTTGTCGCCTTTCCTGATGAATCTTTGTAGTTGTCTGATCGTTTTGCTGATCAATAATGGATTGAAAGATTTCGGGGGAGATATGTATATCGGAGCTTACGGGATCGTCAACCGTATTGTGTTTTTGTTCATCATGATCGTTATGGGATTTAATCAGGGGATGCAACCTATTGCCGGATATAATTTCGGTGCCCGGCAGCTGGACCGGATGATCCGGGTATTGAAATATACGACCTTATGTGCCATTACCGTGACCACTCTGGGATTTTTGATCTGTCAGATTTTTCCACGGACGATTATCCGGATGTTTACCGGTGATTCCGGTTTGATCGATATTGCCGAACATGGGATGCGTCTGATTCTTTTGTTTTTCCCTTTGGTCGGTTTCCAGATGGTATCCTCGAGTTTTTTCCAGTCGATCGGAATGGCTGGAAAAGCGATTTTCCTGTCTTTAACCCGTCAATTGATCTTTTTATTGCCCTGTCTTCTTATCCTGCCGCATTATTGGGGTACTGACGGCGTTTGGGGAAGTATTCCGGTAGCGGATTTTATCGCTTCGATTACAACCGGGTTGATGTTGGGCTGGCAATTGAAGAAATTCAAGACCGGGGGATTGAATAATACAAAAGATTCGGTAGCTTTGTAATAGAGTTTGTAAACTGATATTTATGGAAAAGAAAATAATCATCACCATCGGAAGACAGTACGGTAGCGGTGGCCGCTATGTCGGTAAGAAGCTGGCTGAACAATTGGGTATTGCGTTTTACGATAAAGAATTGATCAACCTGGCTTCGAAAGAAAGCGGCATATGCGGTGAATTTTTCGAGAAAGCGGACGAACGGAATTCCGGTAGCCTGCTGAAAGCTTTAGCTATGGGTTTTTCGATGAATAACGCCATTTTTCAAAGTAACGATTACCTGTCGAACGAATCGTTGTTTCAGATTCAGTCGGATGTGATCCGTAAAGTGGCTGCCGAACAGTCGTGTATCCTGGTTGGCCGTTGTGCAGACTATATCTTGCGGGATAATGAAAATTGCATAAGCGTTTTTATCAGTGCCCGTATGGAGGACCGGATCCGGCGAGCTGTCGAGTATGCTCATATCGAAGAGAAAGAAGCCGAGGAATATATCCGGAAAGCAGATAAATCCCGGGCTTCTTATTATAATTACTATACCGATAAAATCTGGGGGGCTGCAGAATCTTACGACTTGTGTATCAGCTCTTCCGTTTACGGTATCGACGAAACGACCGCCTTTATCCGGGAGTTTGTGAGTAAACGGTAAAAGCGGTATAAACGGATAAAACGGTAAAAGCAGCTGTTTCTGCTGTTTTATCTGTTTTATCCGTTATTCCCGTTTCTACTGTTCTTCTATCAACGTATCGAATAAATCGCTTTTATTTTGCCGGTAAAAGGCTGTATTGACTACTTCTCCCCGTTTGTTGATGATTTCGTAGTGCGGGATTCCATTGATTTGGAAAAGTTCCCGTAGATAATTGTATTCGTCCTCCGGTATCCGGAATTTTTCTCCTTGCAGATCGGCTGTGAATCGGTTGTAATCGTTTATAGGTGAAGATTTTTCGTCTGTGATGAACAGGAATACGATATTTTTTCCACTATACTGTTCCCGGAGCGGTTTCATGTTTTGAATATCTGCCCGGCAAGGACCACAGCTCGTAGCCCAAAAGTCGACGTAGATCACTTTCCCCTGGTAAGGAGCGATGATTTTGCGGAAGATATCGGCACCTTTTCCTGCTGGTAATGCTCGGGAAGCCTTGATTTCCCGGGGACAGTATTTTTCGAGCAGGTAATGGGCTTTTTGACGGAGATAGGGGTTTTTTACTTCTTTTAATGTGAGGGCTACAAGACTGTCGGCTGTACTGCGTTGCAAGTTTTTGAGGTTTGTGCTCAGATCCCGTATTTTTATAATGTCATAACTCAAGTTGGGTTCGAGCTGAAGAGAATGGTAACAGATGCTGTCTTTTATTTTCCATTCGGTTTCGATCAGTCGGGGAAACCCCGATACTTCATATTGGGCGGAAATTTTGTAGGCTTGTTCGAAAGGAGGGATATATTCGAAACGGTTGAAAAATACCCAATTTTCATAGGGAATAAGCAGGTTGGGGTCGTTTAGCGGCATTTCTTTCAGGAAGTCATAGTAATCTTGAGGAACTTCGGCTTGCAGGATTTTGTTTTCCGGCTCCTCGTTTTGGAAATATTTCCGGGTGGTAGCAAAGTCCAGGATATGAGTTGCGATATCGGTTTTAATGTAGGTTTCCAGGATTTGCATGGATTTGGGACTGAAATGATATTGACGGTTCAACCGATCCAGGGTGTTTAATTTGTCTTCGAGTTTTTGCATAGCCTGGATTTTGAATGCCGTCGGAGTCAATTGTTTGGCTTGTTCTCTGAAATGGATATTCCCTTCCCTTTGAATATAGATCCCGGCTTTGGTCAGGTCGGCGTTGATTTTTGAAGAAGAGCCCATATACCGTAAGGTTTGAAAATCTTTGAAACGACGGTCCCGGTAACGATCGGCCTGTAACAGGTCTTCCCAATCGATGAAGATTGTCAGGGTGTCGCCCGGTTCGATGTAGAAAGGAAGGTTGAACGGAGTGAAGCTGATATTACCGCTAGTGGGGTTGTCTAAAGACAGTTCGGCCGAAAAACGTCCGTCTTCGAGTAGGGCGACGACTGTCGGAAAATCCTCTTCGGTAACGATATTGTTGTTGTAGATGATGCCCGATGTAAATCCGGCCCTGGGATCGTAACCCCGGATATACCCCTGGATGTAGGCTTTACTGCCCGGTTGGAAAAAACTTTTTTCCGCTTGATTGCCACTCACCTGTTCCATACGGTAGTCTTCCCGTTTGTAGAGCCGTTGGGTTTTGCGGGAAGTGCCGATTTTATAATATCCGTCTTTTTGTTCGGAGAGTAATAGTTGCCGATCTTGTCCTTCCGATTTCAAATGCAGGATAAGCTTCTTTCCCTTCGTTTCGATTTTTTCATATGCCCAAAACCGATTTCCCTCGATGACGAATTCCGGATAAAAACCGTAAGTCCAGCGATTGCTTCCATCGGTCGTTAACCAATTGCCTGTTAAGGTAGTAGGCAGTGGTGTCTGTACGGAGGGAATATCCCCGGTCAGCCGGATGTCGAATATGCCGGATTTGCCCTCCAGAAAGTCGATACTTGTCACTCCGCTGGACAAAGGAGGGAAGGTGAAAATAAAATGATCCGTTCCCGATGCCGGAGTCGGCTTTTGCTCTTCCCATGCGGCTCCCTCGAGTGCCAGAGGCTGATATCGGTTACCCAGATTGTCCTTGAGATTGATCTCTTCTTTTGAAAATTGTACCCACCATCCCGGAATAAATTCGGTGCGTAGATAGATTTTTGTATCTTGGTCCGTACATTCCACCTTTTCAATTCGGTAAAGTGCTGTATTTCTGAATTTGTACGGTGGGTTGTCGATTGTCTCCTGAGCTTTTAGTCCGAGGT
>OGRL01000984.1_pt1 | contig 23002 bp, 16 predicted proteins | sample 1553481 | NCBI WGS metagenome assembly OGRL01 (sample SAMEA2580036, study PRJEB22360) | human gut metagenome
TCGATGGTGCCGGATGCAGCGGTTTCGCCGAGGGCGAAGGCCTGATACGTGCGGTGGATTTCGCGGGAGCGCATGGCCTGGGAGAGAACGGCGGCGCTTAAGGCGTGCTTGGCGAGCACGATAAGGCCGGTGGTGTCGCGGTCGAGGCGGTTGATACAGCGGTAGACGAAGGGTTCACCTTTCTGTTCAAAATACCATGCAATGCCGTTTGCCAGCGTATTTTCATAATTTCCAATCGACGGATGAATCGGCGTATCAGCGGGTTTATCCACAACGAGGATGTCGTCATCCTCATACACAACCGAAAACGGAACCGGCCGCGGCAGAATTCCGTCGGAGGGTTCTGTTTCGACAAGGTGCGTTTCGATCACATCCCCGGCGTGCACGGCCTGGCTCGTCCAGGCGCGGACGCCGTTTCGGAAAATGCCGTCCTCTGTGCGTTTTAAGCCCGTAATAATATGGCGCGAATATCCATGCCGGCGGAGAAACCATTCCACAGTCAGATTTTCCCGTTCCTCCTCCGGCGAAACCACATATGTAAACCTGTGTCCCATACACAAAACCTCCGTTTCTATAGCTTTTTTATCGAATGAACCCCGTCATTTCGGGGCAAAATTTCAAAAAGAGACTTTCCCAGTCTTTCGCAAGTATAGCCGAAAACAGATGGAAAAGCAAGAAACTTACCTTTCTATAGCGAAAATATAAAAAAGTATAAAAGTTTCATGAAATGTCAGAATTTGATTGATTTTAGCGAAAGAAAAGTTTATGCTACTAAAAAAGAAAGAAAATCAAGAAACAGGAGGGGATACAGATGAAGCAGGTGCAGAAACCGAAAAAACCCATAATTTTTTATTATGTGGTTGCGCTGATCGTCATTCTGCTGTTAAATCTTCTGCTTTTCCCGAGACTTCTCGAGCCAAAGGTAACAGAAGTTGATTACGGAAAATTTTTGCAGATGGTAGATAACAACGAAATCAGCGAAGTCCAGATCCAGTCAAATGAGATTATTTTCAGCGACAAATCAAGCCCGGCGAATTATTATAAGACGGGTGTGATGAATGATTACAAGCTGGTAGACCGTTTATATGAGGCAGGTATTACCGAATTTGGAACGCCGATCATAGAGCAGATGTCGCCGCTCATGGAATTTCTTTTAACATGGGTAATACCGATCGTTGTGATGGTTGCGCTCGGACAGTGGCTGATGAAACGCATGACGAGCAAGATGATGGGCGGCATGGGAAATGCGATGAGCTTTGGAAAGAGCAACGCCAAGGTTTATGTACAGTCCGAAACCGGCATTAAATTTGCAGATGTTGCCGGAGAGGATGAGGCAAAAGAAATTTTACAGGAGATTGTTGATTTCCTGCATAATCCAAAAAAATATGAAGAAATTGGTGCAAAAATGCCGAAAGGAGCACTGCTTGTCGGCCCTCCAGGAACCGGTAAAACGCTGCTTGCAAAGGCAGTAGCCGGAGAGGCAAATGTTCCGTTCTTCTCCATTTCCGGCTCCGAGTTCGTCGAGATGTTCGTCGGCATGGGAGCTGCAAAGGTGCGTGACCTGTTCCAGCAGGCAAACGAGAAAGCACCGTGTATCGTCTTTATCGATGAGATCGATACCGTCGGCAAAAAACGTGACGGCGGCGGATTCTCCGGAAACGACGAGCGTGAGCAGACCCTGAACCAGCTGCTTGCCGAGATGGATGGATTCGATGGAAAGAAAGGCGTTGTCATTCTGGCAGCGACGAACCGTCCGGATTCCCTGGACCCGGCACTTCTTCGTCCGGGCCGTTTCGACCGCCGTGTGCCGGTTGAACTGCCTGACTTAAAAGGCCGTGAGGAAATCCTGAAAGTCCATGCGAAAAACATCCGCGTGGGCGACAATGTCGATTACAATGCGATCGCACGTATGGCATCCGGTGCTTCTGGTGCAGAACTTGCCAATATGATTAACGAGGCAGCACTCCGTGCCGTCCGTGATGGAAGAAAATTTGTCACCCAGGCGGATCTGGAGGAGAGCGTTGAGGTTGTCATCGCCGGATACCAGAAGAAGAATAAGATCATGACCGACAAAGAGAAACTGATCGTTTCCTACCACGAGGTCGGCCATGCACTCGTCGCAGCACTGCAGAGCCATTCCGCTCCGGTTACGAAGATCACCATTATCCCGCGTACGTCCGGCGCCCTCGGCTATACGATGCAGGTGGATGAAGATGAGCACAACCTGATGAGCCGCGAAGAGCTGGAAAACAAGATTGCAACGCTGACCGGCGGCCGTGTGGCAGAGGATCTGGTGTTCCATTCCATCACGACAGGTGCTTCGAACGATATCGAGCAGGCAACGAAGGTGGCAAGATCCATGATCACCCGCTTCGGTATGAACGAGGAATTTGGTATGGTTGCATTTGAGACGGTAACGAACCAGTACCTCGGCGGCGACACTTCCCTGGCATGCTCCGAATCGACAGCAGCACAGATTGATGAGAAGGTTGTTGCAGCAGTCAGAAAACAGTACGACAAAGCAGAGCAGCTCTTAAAAGATAACATGCCGAAACTTCACGAGCTGGCAAAATATCTGTATGAGAAAGAGACGATCACAGGTGATGAGTTTATGGAAATCCTGAATTTATCCCCGGATCAGCTCACGACAACGAGAATGGAAACAAACTAAAAAGCGATAAAAGCAGATGAGAATCCCGCGTTACTGTTCACCCAGCAGTGAAACACTTGCTGTTTCGCTGCGTAAGAAAGTGATTCAGGTGTGAGCAGCCCTCCTTTTGCGTAGCAAAACTTTCAATGAGGGCTGCGAATGTTACAGTTCGCAGGGAACCTGTGAACTGTAACGAATCCCGCGTTTCAAGGCGACTTCAGCCTTGCGCGGGATTCTTTCTTGTGCTATAATGCTGTAATGCGAAATTATGACACAAAAAGACAGATTTTTTTAGGATAGATCAAGAGAACATAAGGAGAAACGCAATGAAGAAAAAACAGGCATGGAAAGTGATGGGTGCTGTCCTTGCGGGCACACTGGTATTTTCCGATGCAATTCCGCTCCGTGCCAGCGCATCGGCAGGAACGGAAAAAAGCGCAGTACAGAACGAAACTGTCTCCGGAACGGAGAACGGTACAGAGACAAAGACAAAACGGGCAGCCGTTTATGTGAATCTGAAAACCGGCGATGATACGGCAGACGGTACAACGGCAGAGACAGCAGTAAAAACCGTGGAAAAAGCACAGGAGCTTCTTGCAGCTGCAGCGGCAGAACTGCAGGCGGACGGGAAAACAACCGAAAAAAACACTACTGCAGATACCAGCAAAACGGCAGCGGAGGAAGCAGCAGAAAAATATCTGGTATTCGTCGGAATGGATGAAAAAGAGCTGGAAACGTATCGAAAGAAACAGCAGAAAACAGACTTCTGGGGAAGAGTAACAGATACCGTTTTTGCGGCAGATGAAATCGTGGTGACAGAAGCCGGATATGAGGCTGTTCTGGCAGCAGAAAAAGCAAAAGAAACGGTTTCGGAAACACCAACGCTTGCGCCAGGCGAGTCTCCGGCACCGGATGCGGCAGAAGATACCGTAACACCAACTCCGGGTCCGACGGAAACGCCGGATGCAGAGCCGACCGCAGAACCAACGGTGACCCCAGACGCAGAGCCAACGGTAGAACCGACGGAAACGCCGGACGCAGAGCCGACCGTAACGCCGGCGGAGGAACCAACGGCAACTCCGACACCGGATGCGGACAACGGAGAAAATACAGGGGATACACCAACGGCAGCGCCGACACCGGATGCGGAACCGACCGTAACGCCGGAAGTAACTCCGACGACAGCACCGGGCGAGAATACCGATGACAGTGAAAATCCGGATAATCCGGAAACTCCGGCAGAAGATCCAACCGTGACACCTGCCCCGGATGATACAGCAAAAGACGATCCTGCAGCAGATGACACAAACCAGGACGATACAAACCAGGATAACCAGAACGGAACGGGAAATGATGCATCATCGGACCAGTGGAAACAGGATGAAAATCTGGATGACCTTGTAAAAGATGAAATTCAGAAAGAAAACGAAACCGTAAAAAATTTCGATGAAATTTCCAATCCATCCGGTACGGACAGCACAGAAGACGGCTATCTGATCTCCAATGTCTCTCTTTTGATCCAGCCGGTGGCAGTAAGTCTGTCCAGAAGCCTTGTATCAGAGGAGCAGACGGAAACAGCAGAAGCTGAGACGGCGGACGAAGGCGAGCATGAACTGCTTGCAGCTGCAGAGCAGAAATCCAACCTGAGTGCAGGTGAAATGACAGCAAGTGCAGCCGATGACGTAAGTACGCTGCGTGCCGCAGGAACGATCCTTGTAGGACCGGACAACTACGGAACGAATAAGACATCCACTCCGACTCCGACAGCCACACCGTCGAAGAGCAGCAGTAACAACAGCTCTTCCAATTCCAATACCGGAAGCACAAAGATTCCGCAGAAGAAGACACAGACCACTGCAAGCATCCGCAGCATCCCGGTCAACACCGGCGATGAGACGATGGTGCTTCCGCTGGCGATCAGCTCCGCACTTTCTGCAGCCGTTATGTTCTGCATGGCATTCCTTCAGATGCAGGCGAAACGCGCAAAGAGCATGGCCGCATGGCTGGAATTCAAAAAGAATCATCCGTTTGACGAAGAATAAAGAAACAGGCATATCCGAAAAAGCCATTCCATACATTTACAGTATGGGAGGGCTTTTTCTTATGGAAGAAAAGAAAACATGGGCGGTGGGTGCGGGCAGCGGGATCAGCTGGCTGAAGGCTCTTCTCGTTTCCTATCTGATCTCGGTGCTTCTTCTTTTGCTGCTGTCTTTCCTGCTCTGGAAATTTTCCTGGAAGGAAAGCTGGGTGCAGGCGGGCATTGTGGTGATCTATCTGGCATCAAGCTTTTCCGGCGGAAGAATGGCAGGAAACATGGCGGGAAAACGGCGGTTTCTCTGGGGCATCTGCTTTGGAATCGTGTATTTTGCCATTCTGATCATCGTCTCCGCAGTCTTCCTGCCGGGCGGATTTGCCGGAGCCGGAAGACTTCTGTGGGCGGCAGCAGTCTGTGCCGTCGGCGGAATGGCAGGCGGAATGACGGCACACGGCAGATAAAAGCGGACAAAACAGAACATTTTTTCAAAAAACAGACTTTTAAATTTGAAAAACCTATGCTATAATGGGAAGAGCTAATGGCCGAAGACTATAAAAAAGTCGCGCGTCAACTACAATGAAGGAGGAATGTGCCATGAAACACATCAAAACTTTAAATACAAAAAGCTTACAGAACACTGTAAAAAAAGGTGGATGCGGTGAGTGCCAGACATCCTGCCAGTCCGCATGTAAGACTTCTTGCACCGTAGGCAACCAGAGCTGCGAGCATAAGTAAAAGTAATCCATAAGGACGAGTAAAAGGTGTTCCCAGAACCGGTTTCGCCGGATTTGGGAACATTCTTTTTGCCAGGCATATTAAAAAAAGAGAGAGTTATAGAAAGGAATACCACAGTGATACATTTATATAAAAGCAATGGCTTCAACATGGTGCTGGACGTCAACAGCGGCTCCGTCCATGTTGTGGATGACTGCGTATACGATGTGCTTTCCTGCATGAACGAAGGAAAAAATGCAGAAGAGACAGCAGAGGCGCTTAGCAGTAAATACGCCGAGCAGGACATCACCGAAGCCAGAGAAGAAATTCAGGAACTTGCAGACAACGGCATGCTCTTTACCAAAGATATCTACGAAAACGCAATCGATCAGTTTTCCAACCGTCCGACCGTCGTAAAAGCACTCTGCCTCCATATCGCACACGACTGCAATCTTGCCTGTCGTTACTGCTTCGCAGAAGAAGGCGAGTACCACGGAAGACGTGCACTGATGTCCCTGGAAGTCGGCAAAAAAGCGCTTGATTTCCTGATCGCAAACTCCGGCAGCAGAAGAAACCTCGAGGTAGATTTCTTCGGCGGTGAACCGCTGATGAACTGGGATGTTGTAAAACAGCTCGTAGCCTACGGAAGAGAACAGGAGAAGTTACATAACAAGAACTTCCGTTTCACCCTGACCACCAACGGTGTTCTCTTAAACGACGAGGTCATGGAGTTCTGCAATAAGGAGATGGGCAACGTCGTATTAAGTATCGACGGAAGAAAAGAAGTTCACGATCACATGCGTCCGTTCCGCAAAGGTGCCGGAAGCTACGATCTGATCGTGCCGAAATTCCAGAAATTCGCTGAACTCCGTCATCAGGACAAATACTATGTGCGCGGAACCTTCACGCATTACAACACAGACTTTGCAGCTGATGTTCTCCATCTGGCAGACCTCGGCTTCAAGCAGATCTCGGTTGAGCCTGTTGTAGCACCTCCGACCGAGGATTACGCGATCCGCGAGGAAGACCTTCCGGTGATTTTCGAACAGTACGACATTCTGGCAAGAGAGATGATCAAGAGAGAAAAAGAGGGAAGAGGCTTCAATTTCTTCCACTTTATGATCGATCTGACCGGCGGACCATGTGTTTATAAACGTCTTTCCGGCTGCGGTTCCGGAACCGAGTACCTTGCGGTAACACCGTGGGGCGATTTCTATCCGTGCCACCAGTTCGTAGGACAGGAAGATTTCTGCCTCGGAAATGTTTACGAAGGCGTGAAAAAGACAGAAACTGTCAACGAATTCAAAAAATGCAACGTTTATTCCAAGAAGGAGTGCAGCCAGTGCTTTGCACGGTTCTACTGCAGCGGCGGATGCGCGGCAAACTCCTACAATTTCACAGGTAAGATCAACGATGTTTACGAGATCGGATGCAAGATGCAGCAGAAACGGATCGAGTGTGCATTGATGATAAAGGCAGCTCTGGCCGAAGATTAAAGAAAAGAGGAAAATCGCGACATGATGAAGAAGAAACAGAGTATCATCGCACTCGTCCTGGCAGCCATTGTAACAGTGCTTCTTGGATGGACGATGATCAAAGGATGGGGTCCTACCGGAACCGGTTCGATGAAGAACATCAACCTGGGTCTGGATCTGTCCGGCGGTGTCAGCATTACCTATCAGGCCGTAAAGGACAACCCGACAGACGAAGAAATGTCAGATACCCGCTACAAGCTGGAACAGCGTGCGCAGCAGTACAGCGAAGAGGCACAGGTATATCTGCAGGGCGACAACCGTATCACCATTGAAATCCCGGGTGCAACCGATGCAACCACCATTCTGGAAGAGATGGGTAAACCGGGAAGCCTGTATTTCATCAAACAGACCAACGATGACGGAACAGAAAACTACACCTACGACAGCTCGACCGGCGAGTACGTTCTGAACGGAAAAACTATCGAAGAGCTCGAGGAGGACGGCTCCGTCGTTCTGACCGGTAAAGATGTGGAGAGCGCAGAAGCCATGCATCAGCAGAACTCCACCACAAAAGCAACCGAGAGCGTCGTTCAGCTGAAAATGACCGACGAAGGAAAACAGAAATTTGCAGACGCAACCCAGGAAGCCTACAGCGCAGGAAAGAGCATCGGTATCTACTATGATGAAAAATTCGTCAGTGTACCGAGTGTAAACGCTGTGATTTCCGATGGTACTGCAGTCATCTCCGGCGGAAACATGGACTGGGATGAAGCAACCAGCCTGGCATCCACCCTCCGTATCGGTTCCCTTTCCCTGAAACTTGAGGAGATCAACTCCAGCGTCGTTGGAGCACAGCTTGGATCTGCAGCTGTTTCCACCAGCGTAAAAGCGGGAGCGATCGGCATTGTACTGATTATCCTTTTCCTTGCAATCGTATATCGCCTGCCTGGTATTGCTGCCGGATGGGCACTGCTCATCTATGTTGAGCTGAATCTGATTGCTTTAAATGCATTTGACCTGACATTGACCCTGCCTGGTATCGCAGGTGTTATCCTGTCGATCGGTATGGCGGTCGATGCGAACGTTATCATTTATGCCCGTATCGAGGAGGAGATCGGTGCCGGAAAGACGGTTCATGCGGCAATCCGCGACGGATTCAAGAAGGCAGCTTCTGCCATCCTGGACGGAAACGTGACGACCCTGATTGCAGCAGCTGTTCTGTATGCGCTTGCGAGCGGAAGTGTCCGCGGATTCGCCATGACACTTGCTCTTGGTATTGTTCTTTCCATGTTCAGCGCCATGGTTGTTTCCAGACTGCTGGTCAACAGCCTGTACGGTATGGGACTGAAGGATGCGAAATACTACGGAACCAAGAAAGAGCGCAAGGGATTTCCATTTGTGGAAAAGAGAAAGATCTTCTTCACGATCTCCTGCATTCTGCTGCTTGCCGTTCCGGCCAGCATGATTTTCATGCATCAGACAAAGGGAAGCGCACTGAACTTCGGCCTTGACTTCAAGGGCGGTACTTCCATCAACGTTCCGTTCAACGAGGATTACTCCATCGAAGAGCTGGACAAAGAGGTAGAGCCGGTTGTGGAAGGCGTGACAAAAGATTCCAATATTCAGATGACAAAGGTTGTCGGAGGCAACAATGTCATCATCAAAACACGTTCTCTGACTCTGGAAGAGCGTGAGCAGGTTTACCAGGCAATGGCAGACAATTTCGGTGTCGATACTTCTGAAATCACTTTCGACAACATTTCTTCTACTGTAAGTAAAGAAATGAGCCAGAATGCGATGAAAGCAGTTATCATCGCTGTAGTCTGCATGCTGCTGTACATCTGGATCCGTTTCCGCGACATCCGTTTTGCATCGAGTGCCATCCTTGCACTGATGCACGATATCGCCATTGTATTCGGATTCTATGTGGTATCCCGTATTTCGGTCGGCAGCACCTTTATCGCGTGTATGCTGACGATCCTCGGCTATTCCATCAACAGTACGATCGTCATCTTCGACCGTATCCGTGAGAATCTGCCGGAGTTAAAGAGAGAGCCGATCGAGTCCCTGGTTGACCGCTGCATCACGGACACCCTGACCCGAAGCATTTACAGTTCCCTCACCACCTTTATCACCATCTTTGTTCTGTTCGTGATGGGAGTTTCTTCCATCCGCGACTTTGCAGCACCTCTGATGGTTGGTATCGTATGCGGAGCTTACACTTCTGTCTGCATCACAGGTGCCCTGTGGTATGTGATGAAGCACGTTGGAAAAAACAAATATGTGCCGTCCAAAGCAGTACAGAATAAGACAAAAAATAAATAAAAGCAGCAAAAACCATAAAAAGAGAAACGCCGGACCGGAAAAGTCCGGCGTTTCCTGCTAACAGGAAAGAGGAGAACATATGAAGAAAGAACGCTGGGTAGTTTCGGCAAAACGCGCCGATTTCCAGGCAATTGCGGACCGGTTCGGCATCGATCCCGTCATCGCCCGCCTGATCCGGAACCGGGATGTGACCGGGGAGAAAGAGATCGAAGAGTATCTCTTCGGTGATCTGGAGCAGCTCCACGATCCGCTGCTGATGAAGGATATGGAGCGCGCGGCAGATCTGATCGCTGAAAAAATTCGGGAGAAAAAGCCGATCCGCATCATCGGGGACTACGACATCGACGGTGTTACGGCAACGTATATTCTGCTGACCGGATTAAAAGATCTCGGTGCCGATGCGGATGTGCGTATCCCGGACCGGATTGCAGACGGATACGGCTTAAATGAGCATCTTGTGCAGTTTGCCGCGGATGAGGGGCGGGACACGATCGTCACCTGTGACAACGGCATCGCGGCGGGCAGTCAGATCCGTCTGGCAAAAGAACTTGGCATGACGGTTGTTGTGACGGACCACCACGAGGTTCCGTTTGAGGAGGATGAAAACGGAGAACGCCGCTACATCCTGCCGCCGGCGGACGCGGTTGTCAATCCGAAACAGAAAGACTGTTCCTATCCGTTTCCGGGCCTCTGCGGTGCGGCCGTCGCATGGAAACTGATCCAGACGATGGAGGCAAAAGCAGGTATTCCAAAGGAGCACAGCTTCCGCTTTCTGGAATTTGTCGCCATTGCGACGATCGGTGATGTGATGGATCTGCAGGGAGAAAACCGGATTTTTGTAAAAGCCGGCCTTCGGGCGCTCCATAAAACGCAGAACCTCGGCCTGCAGGAGCTGATCCGTGTGCAGGGCATCGAGGCGGAAAACGTGACACCGTATCACATCGGCTTCGTTCTCGGCCCGTGCATCAACGCATCGGGACGGCTTGACACGGCGGAGCATTCGTTAAAACTGCTCTGCGCAAAGACACGTGAGGAGGCCGCAAAGCTTGCCGGGGACTTGAAAGACCTGAATGAAAGCCGCAAAGAGCTGACGCGCCAGGGTGAGGCGAAAGCAATCGAGCTCGTGGAAACCTCCCCGCTGCAGAACGACAAAGTCCTCGTCGTCTATCTGCCGGACTGCCACGAGAGCCTTGCCGGAATCATCGCAGGTCGCCTGCGGGAGCACTTCCACAAACCATCCTTCGTACTCACCAGAAGTGAGGAGGGCGTCAAGGGCTCCGGCCGCTCGATCGAAGCGTATTCGATGTATGAGGAGCTCTGCAAATGCAAAGAACTGATGACGAAATTCGGCGGCCACCCGATGGCTGCGGGCCTTTCCCTCGCAGGAGAGGAGATGATCGAACCGTTCCGCCGGGCACTGAACGATAATTCCACGCTGACGGGAGAGGATTTCGTCGAAAAAGTTGTGATCGATGTGCCGATGCCGATCACCTACATCACCAAAAATCTGATCCGCCAGTTAAGTCTCTTGGAGCCGTTCGGAAAAGGCAACACGAAACCGCTGTTCGCACAGAAAGGACTGACTGTATTAAATTACCGCATTTTTGGAAAGAATAGAAACGTGGTGAAAGTACAGCTTGCCGATGCGGGCGGATACCAGATGGATGGTGTCTATTTCGGCGAGGGAGAAGCGTTCGCCGCATACGTGGATGCACATCCAACCCTCTCGGTAGCGTACTATCCGTCGATCGATACGTGGAACGGACGCGACAAATTACAGATCAATATCCAGAGTTATTTTTAAAGATGCAGAAAAGCCGCAAATACCTGATTTTTCTGCCCTGTTTTCTATCGGAAACAAAATTGACGCAGAAGAATATTGATGCTATACTGTAAGGTGAATTGTCAAACCTTGACGAAACGGAGGAATATTTTATGAAAAAAGTAGAGGATTACGTAAGAAGTATTCCGGATTTCCCGGAACCGGGTATTATTTTCAGAGATGTAACGAGTATCCTGCAGGACGCAGACGGACTGCAGCTTGCCATAGATGAGATGCAGCATTTTGTAGAAGAAGTAGACTGTGATGTAATCTGCGGAACCGAGTCCCGCGGCTTCATTTTCGGTATGCCGATTGCTTACAATCTGCACAAACCGTTCGTGCCGATCCGTAAAAAAGGAAAACTTCCTCTGGAGACCGTCGAGGAGAGCTATGACCTGGAGTACGGCAGCGCAACGATCGAGATGCACAAAGACTCCATCAAACCGGGCCAGAAGGTAGTCATCATCGACGACCTGATTGCAACCGGCGGTACCGTGGAGGCTTGTGCAAAAATGATCGAGCGCCTCGGCGGCGAAGTAACCAGAATCGTGTTCCTGATGGAGCTTGCCGGCTTAAAAGGACGCGAAAAACTGGCAAAATATGATGTAAAATCTGTCATCCGTTACGATGGCAAATAACGTATCCAACGAAACGCAGGGGTTAATCATGAGAGCGGAGGATACATATGGAAGAAGAGAAAAGAATCAGTGAAGAAGAATTAAAGAAGGATGTGGCGGCGGCAGAAGCCAGAATCCGCAAGACGGACGATTTTACAAGTCCGGAGGAATTATACGGGGAATTGATCGCTTCTGTGAAAAAATATCATCCATCGGACGATATTTCCCTGATCGAAAAAGCATACCGCGTGGCAGCGGATGCACATAAGGACCAGAAAAGAAAGAGCGGGGAACCGTACATCATCCATCCGCTCTGTGTGGCAATTATCCTGGCAGATCTGGAGCTCGACAAGGAGTCGATCGCGGCAGGCCTTCTGCACGACGTTGTCGAAGATACCGTCATGACCGAAGAAGAGCTGACCGAGGAGTTCGGCCCGGAGGTGTCCCTGATTGTAAGCGGTGTCACGAAGCTGGCACAGCTGAAATATTCTGCGGATAAGGTCGAGGAGCAGGCAGAAAACCTGAGAAAGATGTTCCTTGCGATGGCAAAGGATATCCGTGTTATTCTGGTAAAACTGGCGGACCGTCTGCACAACATGCGGACTGCACAGTACTGGTCGCCGGAGACGCAGAAGAAAAAAGCGCGTGAGACGATGGATATTTATGCCCCGATCGCACAGCGCCTCGGTATTTCCAAGATCAAGGTCGAACTCGATGACCTTTCTCTGAAATATCTGGAGCCGGATGCGTACTATGAACTGGTGCAGAAGGTCAGCATGAAGCGGGAGCAGCGGCAGGAGTTTGTCGATGCGATCGTAAAAGAGGTGACCCGTCATATCCACCAGGCCGGCATTGAGGCAGATGTCAACGGACGAATCAAGCACTTTTTCAGCATCTACAAAAAGATGGTCAACCAGCACAAGACGCTGGATCAGATCTATGACCTCTTTGCGGTCCGCATCATCGTGGAATCCGTCAAAGACTGCTATGCAGCGCTCGGTGTCATCCATGAAATGTACACGCCGATCCCGGGCCGTTTCAAAGATTACATTGCGATGCCGAAGCCAAACCGTTACCAGTCCTTGCATACAACCCTGATCGGACCGAACGGACAGCCGTTTGAGATTCAGATCCGTACTTATGAGATGCACCGGATTGCAGAATACGGTATCGCTGCACACTGGAAATACAAAGAGGCCTCCGACGGCAAGAAACCGGGACCGGAGCAGGAAGAGGAAAAACTGACCTGGCTGCGCCAGATTCTGGAGTGGCAGCAGGACATGGCGGACAACCATGAGTTCATGAACCTCTTAAAGAGCGATCTCGACCTGTTTGCCGACAATGTTTACTGTTTCAGCCCGGCGGGCGATGTCAAAACGCTTCCGGTCGGCTCCTGTGCCATCGACTTTGCTTACTCCGTCCACAGTGCGGTCGGCAACAAGATGGTCGGAGCGAGGGTCAACGGAAAACTCGTGCCGATCGAGACGGAACTTCACAACGGAGACCGCGTCGAGATCATCACCTCGCAGAACTCCAAGGGACCGAGCCGCGACTGGCTGAAAATTGCGAAGAGTTCCCAGGCAAAGAGCCGCATCAACCAGTGGTTCCGCCAGCAGAACAAGACGGACAACATCGTCAAAGGCAAGGAAATGCTCACCAGCTATGCAAAGCTGAAGGGCAAAAACCTTGGAATCTATACGAAACCGATGTACGAAGAGGCTGTCATGAGAAAGTACGGCTTCCGCGACTGGGATTCCGTTCTTGCGGCCATCGGCCACGGCGGCTTAAAAGAGGGCCAGGTCCTCAACAAGCTGATTGAGACGTACGAAAAGCAGCATAAAAAAGAGATCACCGACGAGCAGGTGCTCGAAGCGGCATCCGGAGAGAAGGTTCTGCCGGTTGGAAAGAGCAAGGGCGGCATCGTCGTGCGCGGTATCCACGATGTGGCAGTTCGCTTCTCAAAATGCTGCAATCCGATCCCGGGCGATGAGATCGTGGGCTTTGTCACAAGAGGACGCGGCGTGACCATTCACCGCACCGACTGTGTCAATGTCCTGAATCTGCCGGAATCTGAGCGGGTGCGCCTCATTGATGCTGAATGGCAGGCAGAGGACAACGGCGGCTCTCTCTATACCGTGGAGATCAGCGTTTACGCAAACAACCGTACCGGTCTTCTGGTGGATATCTCCAAGATCTTTACCGAGCGGAAGATCGACCTTGCGGCGATGAACGTGAGAACGAGCAAGCAGGGAACGGCTTCCATCGATGTGACGTTCGACGTGCACAACAACGAAGAGCTGAACAGCATCATCGAGAAGGTGCGCCAGGTGGAGAGCGTGATCGATATTCAGAGATCGAGAGGATAAAAAGGAGAAAAGCGTATGATAAAGGTAAATTACCGGGCACTTGGAATGCTCTCGACAAACTGCTACGTTGTGGAAAATCCGGACAGCCAGAAGGTGCTGATCGTGGACCCGGGCGATTCGCCGCTGGAGATTGAACGCCAGATCGACGAGATCGACGGCGACCCGGAGGCCATTCTGCTGACCCATGGCCATTTCGACCATATGCTGGCAGCGGATGCGTTGCGGAAAAAGTACCATATCCCGGTCTATGTCCATGAAAAAGAGCAGCACCTGCTGGGGGATCCAAAGGAAAATCTTTCCGGGCTCTGGAGCAAACCGTACACGATGCAGGCGGACAAAACCGTAAAAGAGGGCGATGTGCTGCATCTCGCAGATTTTGAAATCCACGTTCTTGCGACACCGGGGCACACGGCAGGCGGTGTCTGCTACTATATTCCGGCAGAGAAAACACTTTTTTCCGGTGATACGCTGTTCTGCGAGTCCTACGGAAGATACGACTTCCCGACATCCTCCGGCAGAGAGCTGACCGCGTCGGTCAAGCGCCTGTTAAAAGAGCTTCCCGGGGATGTGACCGTGTATCCGGGCCACAACGATGAAACTACGATTGAACATGAAAAGAGGTACAATCCCCTTGCTTAATATCAGCCTTTGTTTTAACAGAAAAGATTTTGAATACGATGTGTATTCCCTGATCAAGGCATTCTATCCGGGCTGTGAGATTACCTCATGGTACGAAGAGGATGGGGCGCTGGACGGGGAATTTGCATATTATGATACGATCACATACGAGGCGGATCAGATCTGTTTTTCGATTGCAGACGAGAAACATGAGACGCTCGCTTCGCAGTGTGAGGCGGTGGAATATGAAAAAGACCGCCACGAAACGAAAAATGTCCTGAAACGGATGGTATACCGCACGCTTTCCGAAGTGAGCGGCAAAGAACTTCCATGGGGCGATCTCACCGGCATCCGTCCGACGAAAATTCCGATGAAGATGCTTGAAGAGGGTAAAAAAAATGTAGAGATTGCGAAATACATGCGCGAAACTTACTACACCAGCCCGGAAAAGACGGCACTTGCGATCACGATTGCCAACCGGGAAAAGGACATTTTAAAGACGATCGACTACGAACACGGTTACAGCCTGTACATCGGCATCCCGTTCTGTCCGAGCATCTGCCTGTACTGTTCCTTCGGCTCCCATGTGTTAAGCCGCTGGGAGCATATGGTAGATCCGTATCTCGATGCACTGATCAAAGAACTGATCTTTATCAGTGAGAACATGAAGGATTACACCCTTGATACGATCTACATCGGAGGCGGAACGCCGACGACGCTGAATGCAGCACAGATGGAACGTCTGCTTTCGAAGGTGACAGAGCTCTTCCCGATGGAGCAGGTGCAGGAGTTCACCGTGGAGGCAGGACGGCCGGATACGATCAATGAGGAGGTCTTAAAAGCCATCCGCAAATTCCCGGTCACCCGTATTTCGATCAATCCACAGACCATGAACCAGGAAACGCTGGATCTGATCGGACGTCACCATACCGTGGAGGAGATCGAGGAGAAGTTCCGTATGGCGCGTTCCCTTGGATTTGACAACATCAACATGGATCTGATCGTCGGTCTGCCGGGCGAGGACAAGGAAAAAGTGGCGCATACGTTGGAAAAAGTGGAAGCGCTGAATCCGGATTCCCTGACCGTCCATTCCCTTGCGTTAAAGCGTGCAACGAGACTCAACCTGTTCAAAGACAAATATCAGGAGATCTCGTTTGAAAACTCTGCCGAGATCATGAAAATGACGATGGACAGCGCACACCGCATGGAGATGGGACCGTATTACATGTACCGCCAGAAAAATATGGCGGGTAACTTTGAGAATGTCGGCTACTCCCGCGAAGGAAAAGCAGGCATCTACAACATCCTCATTATGGAGGAAAAACAGTCCATTCTGGCCGCGGGAGCCGGAGCGTCCACGAAATTCGTGTTTGAACACGGAGAGCGCATTGAGCGGGTGGAAAATGTGAAGGATCTGAAAAATTATGTGGAGCGTATCGATGAGATGATCGAGAGAAAGCGTATCGGAATGGAGAAGTATCTGCCAAAATGAAAGAAAATTCCAGTCAGCAGCTTCACATGCTGCACTATACCCTGACCGAGCAGCTCATCCATGGCATGGAAGTGAGCAATTTAGCTTACGATCTTGCGCGGGAACTGGGGTATGAGAAAGAAATCTGCTATGAGCTTGCAAAAGCGGGCGTTCTCCACGACATCGGAAAGGTTGTCCTGGAGAATTACGTAGAAGAACAGGATACGCTCGTTGTCGAGGAGATGCGCTTTGTGCGGACCCATCCCACACTGGGATATGAGCTGCTGCAGGGACGCGGATACTCCGATTTTGTGCTGGAGAGCATTCTGTACCACCATGAAAATTATGACGGAACAGGATATCCTGCGAATCTGGCAGGAGAAAAGATTCCGTTTGGGGCGCGTATTTTGCGTATCTGCGATGTGTACTGCGCACTGACCTCCGACCGCCCGTACCGGAGCGCGTTTACGCAGGAACAGGCGATGGAGCTTATGGCAGAAGAAGTCAAAAATTTCGATCTGAAAATGTTCCTGGCATTTCAGAGAGTGATCCACAGCGGCAGCCGGAAAGCGATCGAGCTTTCTGATGTCGATGAATTGATCCAGGAAATCATAAAGGAGAAAACAGAAAATGGCATTAAAAAAGAAACCGGTTACCGGAATGAAAGATATTTTACCGAAAGAAATGGCAATCCGTGACTACGTGATCCGTCTGATCAAGGAAACTTACGGAACCTTCGGCTTTACCTCCATGGAGACCCCATGCGTGGAGCACATCGAAAACCTGAACAGCAAACAGGGCGGCGAGAATGAGAAACTGATTTTCAAGATCTTAAAAAGAGGAGAGAAGCTGAAACTCGAGACCGCTGAGAAAGAAAACGATCTCGTAGACAGCGGCCTGCGTTATGACCTGACCGTTCCGCTCTGCCGTTACTATTCCAACAACGCAAACGAGCTTCCGTCCCCGTTCAAAGCACTTCAGATGGGAAATGTATGGCGTGCAGACCGTCCGCAGAGAGGAAGATACCGCCAGTTCATGCAGTGCGATATCGATATCCTCGGCGAGCCGACCAACCTCGCAGAGATTGAGCTGATCCTTGCTACCACCACACTGCTTGGAAAACTGGACTTCAAGAACTTTACGATCCGTATCAATGACCGCCGTATCTTAAAAGCAATGGCAGCCTACAGCGGATTCCCGGAGGAGTCCTATGACACCGTATTTATTATCCTCGATAAGATGGATAAAATCGGTTTTGAGGGCGTTGCCAAAGAGCTCGAGGAAGCCGGCTTTGCAAAAGAGTCCGTAGAGAAATACCTGAAAATGTTCGAGGAGATCACCCCGGATACCGCAGGCGTAGAGTACTGCCGTGAGAAACTCGAGGGATTCCTTGACAAAGAGTACGCAGACGGCCTGAAGACCATCATCGACAGTGTCAATGCCGTGAAGACCGCAGAATTCAAGATCGCTTTCGATCCGACTCTGGTGCGCGGAATGTCCTACTACACCGGACCGATCTTCGAGATCGCTATGGATGAGTACGGCGGATCTGTCGGAGGCGGCGGACGCTACGATGAAATGATCGGAAAATTCACCGGAAACCAGACCTGCGCATGCGGATTCTCCATCGGATTTGAGCGTATCGTTATGCTTCTGCTTGAGAGAGATTACCAGATCCCGGGCGCGCAGAAGAAAAAAGCGTACCTGATCGAGAAAAACATGCCGGCAGAGGGAATGCAGAAGATCATTCAGCAGGCGACAAAAGAGAGAAGTGAAGGCACGGCCATCAACATCGCCGTGATGAAGAAGAACAAGAAATTCCAGAAAGAGCAGCTTGCCAGCGAGGGCTACACTGAGATCGAAGAATTTTTTGTTGACAAAATGTAAGGAATATCCAATAATAGTAATCGCATGAAAAAACGATGTGCTGCGGATGCAGATTCTTTGTGTCCGCAGTTCCAAATAGGAGGAACAAGAAAATGGCTGAATCCATGAAAGGCCTGAAGAGAACCTGCCGCTGTGCGGAAGTCACAAAAGCAGATATCGGAAAAAAAGTAACCCTGATGGGCTGGGTACAGAAGAGCCGTAATAAAGGCGGAATTATTTTCGTCGATCTGCGTGACAGAAGCGGTATTATGCAGATTATCTTTGAGAACGGCCCGATCAGTGAGGAAGGTTTTGAGAAAGCAGCAAAACTGCGCAGCGAGTTCGTCATCGCCGTAGAAGGTGAAGTTATGGCCCGCTCCGGTGCTGTCAATGAAAATCTGGCAACAGGAGAGCTCGAAGTAAAGGCTGAGTCCTTACGCATTCTTTCCGAGGCAGAAACCCCGCCGTTCCCGATCGAGGAGGATTCCAAGACGAGAGAAGAGCTCCGTCTGAAATACCGTTACTTGGATCTGCGCCGCCCGGACATCCAGAGAAACCTGATTATGAGAAGCAAGGTGGCAATGCTCACCCGTGAGTTCATGTCAAAAGAAGGTTTCCTTGAGATCGAAACCCCGATGCTGACGAAATCCACACCGGAAGGCGCCAGAGATTACCTGGTACCGAGCCGTGTTCATCCAGGCAGCTTCTACGCACTGCCGCAGTCTCCGCAGCTGTTCAAACAGCTTCTGATGTGCTCCGGCTATGACCGCTATATCCAGATTGTAAAATGCTTCCGTGACGAGGACCTGCGTGCCGACCGTCAGCCGGAGTTCACCCAGATCGATATGGAGCTTGCTTTCGTTGATGTAGATGATGTTATCGATGTCAATGAGAGACTGCTGGCACACCTGTTCAAAGAGGTGCTCGGCGTTGAGGTACAGCTCCCGATCCAGAGAATGACCTGGAAAGAGGCTATGAACCGTTTCGGTTCCGACAAACCGGACCTGCGTTTCGGTATGGAGCTGGTTGATGTTTCCGAGACCGTAAAAGATACCGAGTTCGTTGTATTTAAGGGCGCACTTGAAAACGGCGGTTCTGTCCGCGGTATTAACGCAAAGGGACAGGGCGCAATGCCGAGAAAGAAAATCGACAAGCTCGTTGAGTTTGCGAAAGGTTACGGTGCAAAAGGTCTTGCATACATTGCAATCCATGAGGATGGAAGCTGGAAATCTTCCTTCTCCAAATTTATGACAGAGGAGCAGATGGAAGCCCTCATCAAAGCCATGGACGGACAGGCTGGAGACCTTCTTCTCTTCGCAGCAGACCGCAACAAGATTGTTTGGAACGTTCTTGGCGCACTTCGTCTGGAACTGGCAGAGCAGATGGGACTGCTCGACAAGAACGAGTACCGTTTCGTATGGATTACCGAGTTCCCGCTTCTGGAGTGGTCCGATGAGGAGAACCGTTTCACCGCAATGCATCACCCGTTCACCATGCCGATGGACGAGGATCTGCCGCTTCTGGACACCGATCCGGGCGCAGTTCGTGCAAAAGCTTACGATATCGTCCTGAACGGCACTGAGATCGGAGGAGGAAGCGTTCGTATTCACCAGAACGATGTGCAGGAGAAAATGTTTGAGATGCTTGGTTTCACAAAGGAACAGGCACATGAGCGATTTGGTTTCCTTCTGGATGCTTTCAAATACGGAGTTCCGCCTCACGCCGGACTGGCTTACGGACTGGACCGTCTTGTTATGCTGATGGCAAAAGAGGACAGCATCCGCGACGTCATCGCATTCCCGAAGGTAAAAGATGCTTCCTGTCTGATGACCGAGGCTCCGTCACCGGTTGACGCAGTACAGCTGGAAGAGCTTGGTCTTGAGGTTGAGCCGCAGGCTGAGGAAGAGACAACAGAAGAGTAAAGAAAATTTTGTGATTTACAGGACAGACAATTTTGCAGAAGTGCAGCGTTGTCTGTCCTTTTTTAGGTTTCACTCGATCGGTGTAAAGAAAAACTTAAGAAATTCTTCCACGTCTTCCCCGTTGTTTTGCTGGAAAAAAGTGCTACAATATGGTTTGTAAGAAAGATACGGAAACATCCACAGCAAGTGGAACACATAGAGAAAAAGACAAGGAGGGATCACGATGTTAGTTACATTAGTCATGCTGGCAACCTGTTTTGGTCTGCTCTGCGGAATTGGAATTTTATTTGGGATCGTCGGACTGCTGCTGAAATTTGGAGGAAAAGTCCTCGGCGCATGCGCCACTATTCTTCTCCCGATCGGCGTGATCTGGCTTGGATTTAAAATCGTGTTCGCCGTCGTTCCGCTTCTGTTCAAACTGGTCTGTGCAGCGCTGATCTGTTATCTCGTATACCGCATTCTGCGGGAGATGAAACTTGTAGCATAAAAAATAAAATCTAACAGATTCGAAAGAAAACCTGCTTTCCGTCATAAACACGGAGGCAGGTTTTTAATGACAAAAACAAAAATCTATTTTCAGAAAAAGCCAGTATTTGCTAAAAAAAGAGTAAGGAAAAAGTAAGAAAACAAAAAACAAAATGTGATACGATAGAACTAACTTGGGAAAGCAGAAAATTAATTTGTAAAATAGAAAAGTGGGAGGAAGCGTATGAAGAAAAAAGTAATCGCGATTGTGTGTGCAGTCGCAGTGCTGGCGGCAGCCGGAGGGGGAGTGACATGGCATTTCCTTGGAAACGGTACAAAAGAGGACGATAACGTCGTCTATGTCAATACTGTAAAAGCCCTGACCAATCTGGGAACTGGAAATGGAATGGAAAACCGCTATGCCGGTGTTGTGGAGTCGGAAAATACCTGGAAGGTAGAGAAAAACAGCGAGAAAAAGGTAAAGGAAGTTTATGTGGAAGTCGGTCAGGAGGTTCAGGTCGGAACACCGCTGTTCTCCTACGATACCGAGAAATTCCAGAGTGACCTCGAGCAGGCGCAGCTGGATCTGGAACGCATAAACAATGAACTTTCAAGTATGAATACCAATATCAACCAGCTTTACAAAGACAAAAAGCAGGCATCAAAAGACCAGCAGGCAAGCATCACACTGGAAATTCAGGAAGCGGAGCTGGATTTAAAGAAAAAAGAATATGAAGGAAAATCAAAACAGGCGGAGATTGATAAATTAAACGATAACATCACCAATGCGACCGTGATCAGTGAAATCGCCGGTGTCGTAAAATCAATCAACAACGATGACAGCAGCGCCGGCGCTTACTCCGGTGACAGCTCCGACAATTCCTTCCTGACTGTTCTTGCAACGGGAAATTTCCGTGTAAAAGGCCAGATCAATGAACAGAATATGAGCGACGGTTCGATTACGGAAGGAAGCCAGGTGATCGTGCATTCTCGTGTAGATGAGAATCAGACCTGGACCGGAACCGTGACAAAGATTGATCGGGAAAATGCAAAGACCGGCAATAACAACATGTACAGCAGTTCCGGCGATGGCATGACACAGTCGAGCTCCTATCCGTTCTATGTACAGCTTGCCGGAACGAATGGTCTGATGCTCGGCCAGCACGTTTACGTAGAGCCGGATGTCGGCCAGCAGGAAGTCAAAACAGGAATCTGGCTGTCTGACTCCTTTATCAACGATGTCGACAGCAATCCTTACGTCTGGGCCGATAATGGAAAAGGCAAACTGGAAAAACGAAGTGTAACCCTTGGAACACACGATGAAAATATGATGGAATATCAGATCACCGACGGCCTTGCAGAAGATGATGCAATCACCTTCCCGGAGGACGGTCTGGAAGAAGGGATGAAGACCGTAGTCAGCACCGACGGATCACTGGGACAGAGCAATCCGGCCGGCGGCGAGGATGACGGTATGCTTGACAACGACGATGGAATGGTCGACGACGGTATGACGCAGGATGAAAACGGCATGGTTGACAATACCATGGACGGCGCAGAGTACAGCGGTGAGGAAGATACAACGAACGTGATCGGCGGCGCCGACAATGGTGATGCAGAACCGGCAGACACACAGGAAGCCGGATCAGCAGATGACGGGGAGGTGCAGCCGTGATTCTGGAATTAGAGAATATCTGTAAAGAATATATGCAGGGCAAAATCCCGGTTCCGGTTCTGAAAAACATCAACTTCTCCATGGAAGAAGGCGAGTACGTTGCGATCATGGGTCCTTCCGGTTCCGGAAAAACAACACTGATGAATATTGTCGGCTGCCTCGACCAGGCGACGAGCGGACGGTTGATCCTCGACGGACAGGATATCAGCAAATGCAGTGACAATCAGATGTCCGATATCCGCCTGCAGAAAATCGGGTTTGTTTTTCAGAACTTTCAGCTTCTTTCAAGACAGAGCGCGATGGAAAACGTATGTCTGCCGTTAACCTATGCAGGTGTACCGAAAAAAGAGAGAAGAGAGCGTGCGGCGATTGCCCTCGAGCGCGTAGGACTTGGCGATCGCATGGATTTTAAGCCGACGCAGCTTTCCGGTGGACAGAAACAGCGTGTCGCGATCGCGCGGGCCATGGTCAATAACCCAAAGATCCTTTTGGCGGATGAACCGACCGGGGCACTGGATTCAAAATCGGGCGCGCAGATCATGGATCTGTTCCGGAAACTGAATGAAGAAGGCGTTACGATTGTTATGATCACCCACGATGAGAAGATCGCGGCGCATGCGAAGCGAACACTCCGCATTGTGGACGGTGAGATCTTAAAAGAGAAGGAGGATGCTTCATGAAAAAGAAAATTCTTGTCTTTTTGCTCACTGCGGCGATCCTTGGCGGCGGAGGCGCGGGCGGATATGCCGGCTATAAAAATTACCGGGACAAACATACGGAAGCAGAAGTCTGGTCGGTTGCGTCTTTGGACTGGGGATACTGGGGTTCGGATATGGAGTGCTCCGGTGTGGTCACCAATGATGTGGCGCAGCAGATCTATCTAAACAGTGAACAGCAGGTGGAGGAAGTTTATGTGGAAGAAGGTCAGACCGTGTCGGTCGGAGATCCCCTGTTAAAATACGATGAGAATTTCCTGCTGCT
>OGRL01000994.1_pt1 | contig 22866 bp, 21 predicted proteins | sample 1553481 | NCBI WGS metagenome assembly OGRL01 (sample SAMEA2580036, study PRJEB22360) | human gut metagenome
GTACGACAAAAGAAGCTTATGATACGGTCGTAGATAATGGAAAAGGCGGCACGACCGTGACGATGCCATCAAGAGAATATGTGGCAGTCGATGAGGCACAGGCAGAAAAACTGGTGGAGCCTTACGTAGAAGATTTAAATATCACAAGAAAAATCGGAGATTACTCCGTAAAGTATTCCATGTATATCGGACACAAGGATATTGCGCTGGGTGAGAATCCTAGTGCCGACAAGGATGAACGGTATATGTGCTGCTTTGTAGAGACCAACGCTATTTTCGAGCGCTATTCCGGAGTGCTGGTCAGCGACGATTTTGCAGAGATCGCAAAGGTGTTCGGACAGCGCGTAGCGGACGCAGCCGAGGAGATCGTCCAGGAAAACGAAAGAGCCTGTCAAGAAGTCGGCATGAATGAGGAACTCGTGGCAGAAAGCTGCGCGCCGCTTTCCTACGAAGATTCCATTGAGAACAAGGTGGTTGTCGTCAAGGGCAGCATTCTCCGGCCTGAGTTCCGCCATGCCAATCACCAGCTTATGTTGTGTACCGGCGGCTTTGGTGCGCAGGTAAATGCGCGAGGCCGTACCTGCTACTGCATTTCTCTGTACGACGGGAGAAAGACCTCCTTTTACCGCACGGATTTTCTCGGCGTCATGGATGAAAAGAAGCTTCCCGAATGGGCGCAGAAGGGCTTGGAGAAAGCAAAAGAGATGCACGCGCAGGAAAAGAAGCCGGCTAAAGAAAGAGGTGACGCAAGATGATCGAGTATGAAAAAAGAGCAATGATCGAGGCGGAGGACAAATATACCTTTCGCCAGAGCACGCAGATTTCCATGCAAACCGGACTGATCGGCCACCTCCGGGCAGACATGGATACAGACGGCAACGGCTTTTTCAGCAGTTGGTTTGATTTTCGGGAAGAACTGAAAACCGACGAGTTTAAGGCGGAGTTTGACGAGGTGATCAACTCTCTGCGTGAGGAAGGCGACATTCTTCATAACCGCAGGGCGCTTGCCAAGTACTGCTACTGCACCCCACAAAGCCGGATGCAGGATGAACCGGGCTACTATGGTGTTCGTGTGGACACCGAAAAATATGCTTATCTTCTGCGTCTGAACCCGGACAGGGGCGAATACAACCTGTACTGCTATTGCTATCGCCGGGACTGGCTCGATCAGCACCTGAAGGACGCAGAGAAAGGAATCCGTTTTATTGACAGCCATTACAAGGAGCTTTTTCGCATTCCGGACGGCAGCAAGGTGAAAATCCACTATTCGTGGAATGAAGATCAGATCCGCACCTGCCGCTATATCGACGACTACCATGTAGAGATCGGGAGCAACCTCTATCATATCTGCGAGTTTGCCGAGCGCATGGAGTATGGCGGCCACACTTGCGAGCCGATTCGGGATAATCTGCCCGAGAGATGCTACAGCGTTTTGCCCAGCAGCGGTGAGATCATTATCATCAAGCGCGGCGAAAAGGGCTACTTCAAAACGGACATTCCCACCGCTGACAAGGAGGAAGCCCAGAGCATCGTGAGCGAGTACAACACAAAGCTCGGGGTTAGCAGAGCGCAGGAGGAGGCCATGAAGGCCGGTTCTATGTTCGGCTTTCAGGTGCCCGCCGCAGACCCTAGAAATTACGATGCGGACGGAAAACCTGTGATGCCGAAGGACAGAGGTGATGCACGATGAGTAAGGACGATTATCGCATCTGGTCCAATGCTGACCTTGACTATGAGGAGTGGAAAGACTGGATGGAGGAAGAATATCCGACGCTTTCCGAGGACGAGCGCGTCGCCATGATGTATGAGGAAAATGGGCATTATCTTGAGGACGAACGCCTGAATTTGGACATCCAGCTTTCGCAGCCGATACTGGTTGTTGCCGATCTGGGGCTTTGGAATGGCAGGCGCACGGGATACAAAGAAATTCCCAGCGGCAATATCCGGGACTGCCTTTACTCTGATTACGACTACACTACCTGGTATGTGGACCGAAACGGAGACTTCCGGTGCGATGACACCCACCATGACGGCACAAACCATTATCTCTATCGGGTATATAAGGACAATGTTTCCCAGGCGCAGAAAGACCGGCTCAAAGAAAAAATCTACAACGGCACAGCCACAAGGGCAGATATTGCCCGTGTCACCCGCAGGCTCGGCGATGAGATCGGAAAAGTGTACGGCTGGAGCTTTCCAACCAGGCAGAGAGAGCGAGGTGAGGCACGATGAACCACCGCTGGAAGGAGGAAAAGTATTTGAGCGTTGATACGAGCAAAGAGATAGATGTGTTTTATCCAGACCTGAACGACGGCAAGATTCAATGGGTGCACTACGATACTACGCAGTCGCTTGTTGAAATCTGTGTTTTTAATAAAGAAATGATACGGGCGGTGAATGCCGCTTGCTGGGATGCTACTGAGGCCTTTCAAATGATTCGTGAGGTCAGCAATCGTTTCCTGCTGAGGCCAGGTATGGACGGCTATGAAGATGCCATAATCCGCATGAGAAGCGACAAGCCCGCAGCTATTGGCTGCAGCTATCTTACGCTGGATCGGTTGGAACAGTTCTTGGAGGCCGGAGAGCTTCTAAACAGTTACTGTATGCGGGAGTTTGGGTGCTCAGCAAATTTCTCTGACTTGCGCAAGGTTGACTTGGGTCACAAAACGCTGGAAAGAGGACATACATTGCGGGTCTACGCGAATCTGGAGGATTGCCATATTGGGGTTTATTTGGACGGAAAGATTCTGGGTATGCGGCAGTTCGATTCGCTGCGAGAGATGAATCATACGGCGCTTTCGGAGATCTCCTTCAGCGACCTCATGCAGATGCCGGAATGGGCCGTTGCGCAGCACATTGGTATGGGAAAAAAGCAAGCCAATCCGGTAGCACGAATTGACTATTTGGACTTTCGTGGCAAGGTGGTCGAACGCACCGAATACATGGATGAGACAGCTTTTATGACCGACCTAAAAAATCAGCTGGATTGCGGTGTGCCGTTGTGTGTTGTTCTGTATCGAGACCGGAACGGCAAGACGATTTCCCGTGCGTTCCTGAACGACCTGGATACACTGCCAAAAGGACTTTCTGTTGAGGACAATCCTTACAGAAAGCTTCTGGCAATGGCTCCAAAGAAAAAAGAACACGAACCTGCGAGATAAGGAGAAGCTATGGATAAGAAGAAAGCCATCTGCGAGTATCTCCGTAAAAATCATATTGGCAAAGAAAATGCCATCCACAGCAAGGAGCTTGAAAAGCTGTTTCTGCTTGACGGACGAAATATTCGCCGCAAGATCAGTGCCTTGCGACAGGATGGCTTTCCTATTTGCAGCGATGAAACGGGCTACTATTACGCAGATAACCAGAAAGAGATCAATACCACCGTCTGCCGGCTGAATGAGCTTGTGACGAAGGTATCCAACGCCAGAACCGGGCTTTTATTTGCATCGATCCTCGGAGAGAATGCGCAGACCGTTGAGGTCACGATCAAAGTAAGATAAGGAGGGAGTTCCCATGCCGAGCAAATACAGAATCATTTTGGAGATGGCGTCCCAGACTGCCAGGGATATCGCCTCCAATGCCGACCGATATACCGATTTTCTGATTACGGCGGCAAACAACTACAAGTACAGCTTTAAGGAGCAGCTGCTCATCCATGCGCAGAAGCCGGATGCAACGGCGTGTGCGGAAATCGACACATGGAATAAACTCGGCAGATGGGTAAACAAGGGCACGAAAGGCATTGCCCTACTGATCGACAGAGATGTTCCCTACAAGCTGAGACATGTCTTTGATATCTCCGACACCAACAGCCGTGCCGGAAGGAACATCACCCTTTGGCAGATGAAGCCGGAGTACGAATATGCGGTATCGGAAAGCCTTCAGGCCAGCTTCGGCGATGTGGAGGAGCCGCGAGATTTCCCGCACCTTCTCATGGATATTTCCGGTTATGCCGTGGAGGATAATCTTTCAGATTATCTCATGGAGCTGAACGCTGTCAAAGCCGGCAGCTTTCTGGAGGAGCTGGATGACACAAACCTTGAGGCGTGGCTGAAAACCACGCTGAAAAACAGCGTTGCTTTTATGACACTCTCCCGTGCGGGGTATGAGCCGAGGCAGTATTTTGACCGGGAGGATTTCAGCCACCTCTTTGATTTCAACACCGTGGAGGTTATCTCCGTGCTCGGTGCCGCAGTCAGCGATATTTCTGAGATGGTCATCCGTGAAATGGGCGAAACCGTCAAGGAGATGGCGAAGGAGGAAAAGCGGAAGATTCGCACATTTGCGCAGACCGGCACTTCTGCGTATCATAAGAACCAAACGGAAAACAAGGAAAGGAGCAACGAATATGGAACTGACCTATACGATGCAGGGAGATTATCTGGTTCCCGATCTGACCGTGCCGGAGAGCCCGAAGCTTGGGAAGTATGGAATGCTGCGGCGGACATTCCTCCGCGAGCACCGGGATGGGATCTACACCGGGATGCTGCTGAACGGAACACTGAACAGTCATCTGGAGGAAGTGGACCGGCAAGCCAACGAGATGATGGAACGCCTGACCCGACAGATGGCAAAGAAGCGGGGCGTGACGGAGCGCCTGAAAGCGGAAGATCAGATGAAATGGGTGCAGATGATGAATTCCATTCGTCACTCGGCGGAGGAAGTGATTCTGAACGACCTGATCTACGCGTAACGCTCCCCACAGTTGAACAGCAGCAGGAAATTATCGCAGAAGCGGAGGAAGAAAAATCCTCCGCTTTTGCTATTTCTCAGGAGGACATCGACGCCATTCTGACACGGGGCAGCGGCATCCATCAGGGCAAATTCCGCATCTATGAGCAGTTTCTCAAACAGGATTCTTCTGAGAACAATATCGCCTTTTTGAAAAACGAATATGGCATCGGCGGCGCGTATCCTGCCGTTTCCGGCAGAAATCTCGATGAAAGCCACGACGCCAAGGGAATCAAAATCAGCAGAGGCAGAATCTCTCGGCCCGATGCAGAAATGCTTTTGCGGTGGAATAAGGTCGAGAAGCGGATCGGGGAGCTGATCCGAGCCGACCGCTATCTGAGCCAAGCAGAAAAGGACAACTATCCTGCCTACCGGGAGCAGGCAGAGGTGCGTAAGGAACGAGGTGAAATCTCTGAGGAGTTCCGGTCGATTGTCTATGATTACAATGACTTTGTGACGCAGCTTGGGGAAGAAAACAAAGCACTGAATCTGTACTACCTCTCAAGCTGCTGGGGTGCGTTCAGCGTGGGCGAAAAGAAAATGCACGCCCGAACTGCGGAGGGTGACTTCATCCTCCCCATGATGCGCGAAGCAATGAATACGATCATTGCGGACAACACCCACCTGACCGCACGATGCGAAGCCATGCTGGAAGCGTTGAACAGCGATGTGGCAAAGCCGCTTGAGCCGACCTTTGATGAGCTGAACCCTCCACCGGAGCCCCGGAAGGAATACCGCTATCATCTTGGTGACACGGTCTATATCGGCACACAGGAATACGAGCTACTGTCTTTTGACGAGAAGAAGGTCGTCCTCTTTGATACGCAGTTCCCGCTGTTTAACAAGGAGCTGCCTCGTGAGGAGTTCGATAACCGGCTCAAAGAAAATCCGCTGAATGACAGGCTGCTGCAAGTCGTGGAAGAACCCCCTGTCGCAGACAATGCGAAAGAGAATCCGGATACGCAGGAAACGGAAGCCATACCTGACGAAGAACTGGATGCTCTGCCCATCAGCACCGTCAAAGACGGTGAGGTCGTGACCTACCCCAATGCGGAGGCCTTGCTGGATGACCAGAAAGAATCGCTCACCCCACCTCCGCAGGTGAAAGGATCCTCCGGGGTTGCGCCTCATGTGCTGCATCCGGAAATCAACACCGAGTACCGAACCAACTTCCAAATCGAGAGCGATGATATCGGCGTGGGCACACCGCTGGAACGGTTCTATCACAATATCCGTGCCATTCAGCTTCTGAACAAGCTGGACGCGGAAAGCCGGCTGGCAACACCTACGGAGCAGCGCGTGCTTGCCGACTATGTGGGCTGGGGCGGTCTCTCCGAGTTCTTCAAGGAGGATAATCCCCATTATACCGAGCTGAAGGCAGTGCTTTCCGATGAGGAATATGCGTCGGCGAGAGAATCCACGCTGACGGCCTTCTATACGCCGCCTGTGGTGATCAAGGCGGTGTACCGTGCCTTGGAGAACATGCACTTTCAGACCGGCAATGTACTGGAGCCCTCCTGCGGCATCGGAAACTTTATGGGGCTTGTACCCGAAAGCATGAATGACGCGAAGTTCTACGGCGTGGAGCTGGACAGTATTTCTGGGCGGATCGCCCAGCAGCTGTATCAGAAAAACAGCATCGCGGTGCAGGGCTTTGAGAGTACAAATCTGCCCGACAGCTTCTTTGACGCCGCAATCGGCAATGTCCCCTTTGGGCAGTTCAAGGTGTCGGACAAGCGCTATGACAAGCATAACTTCCTCATTCACGACTATTTCTTTGCCCGCACCTTGGATAAGGTCAGGCCTGGCGGCGTGATTGCCTTCATTACCTCAAAGGGTACGCTGGACAAGGAAAACCCCAATGTCCGAAAGTATATTGCGCAGAGAGCTGACCTCCTCGGTGCTATCCGGCTGCCGAATGATACTTTCAAGGCCGCTGCCGGCACAGAGGTCACATCGGACATTATCTTCCTCCAAAAGCGTGATCGATTGGTGGATATTGAGCCCGATTGGGTGCATCTGGCCACCGACGCCAATGGAATCCGGATGAACGCCTATTTTGTGGACAACCCTGAAATGGTGTTGGGCGACATGCAGATGGTCAGCGGGCCTCACGGCATGGAGTCCGCCTGTATTGCTTATGAAAATGCAGAGCTTGGAGAACTCCTTCAGGATGCAATCCAAAACATCCATGCAGAGATCACCGAATATGAAATCGATGATCTTGAGGCGGAGAATGAAGACCTTTCTATTCCCGCTGATCCGAATGTACGCAATTTCAGCTTCACGGTGGTGGACGGCAAAATCTATTACCGTGAAAACAGCCGCATGAATCCCGTGGAGGTTTCCGCGACCGCCGAAAGCCGTATCAAAGGCATGATTGGGATTCGGGACTGCGTCAGAACGCTGATCGAGTACCAGACGGAGGACTATCCCGATGCCGATATCAAGGCGGAGCAGGAAAAGCTCAATCGGCTCTACGATGACTTCAGCAAGAAGTACGGCATGATAAATGCGAGGGCCAACAACTCGGCATTCAATTCCGACAGCTCCTACTGCCTGCTTGCCTCGCTGGAGGTGCTGGATGATGAGGGCAACTTCCTCCGCAAGGCAGATATGTTCTCCAAACGAACCATCAAGCAGAAGGTAACGGTGCAGTCGGTTGACACGGCTTCCGAGGCCTATGCTCTGTCTCTTGCGGAAAAAGTGAGAATCGACATGCCATATATGTCGCAGCTCACCGGCAAAACCGAGCAGGAGCTGTTTGAGGATTTGAAGGGTGTTATTTTCCTCAACCCCATGCACATAAGCGAAGAGGACGGCAAGCCGAAGTATCTCCCTGCCGATGAATATCTCTCCGGCAATGTCCGTGAAAAGCTCCGTTGGGCAAAGCGGAGTGCGGAGTTCTACCCCGAAGATTACGGTGAGAATATTCGTGCGCTTGAGGCGGTGCAGCCGGTTGACCTGACGGCAAGTGAGATTTCCGTAAGGTTGGGCGCAACATGGCTGCCTCCGGAAATCGTTGAGGAGTTCATGTTTGAACTGTTCAGCACCCCACGCTACTGCCAGTGGAACATCCATGTTCACTACGCGCAGTACACCGGCGAATGGAATGTGGAGGGGAAATCCTATGACCGCAGCAATGTAAAAGCCCACAACACCTACGGCACCGGCAGAGTTAATGGCTATAAGATCATGGAGGAAACCCTGAACCTCCGAGATGTAAGAATCTTTGACTACATCGAGGACGGAAACGGCAGAAAAACGGCTGTGCTCAACAAGAAAGAAACCGCCATCGCACAGGGCAAGCAGGAGCTTATTAAGCAGGCCTTTGCTGATTGGATTTGGAGCGATCCGGAACGCCGGGAGCAGCTGACCAAGCTGTATAATGAGAAGTTCAACAGCATTCGCCCCCGCGAGTATGACGGCAGCCACCTGAATTTCGTGGGAATCAATCCGGAGATCACGCTGAGGCCGCATCAGGTCAATGCCATTGCCCATATCCTCTACGGCGGCAACACCCTGCTTGCCCATGTAGTGGGGGCTGGGAAGACCTTCGAGATGGTAGCGGCTGCGCAGGAGAGTAAACGGCTGGGCTTGTGTCAGAAAAGCCTGTTTGTGGTCCCCAATCATCTGACGGAGCAATGGGCGAGCGAATACCTCCAGCTCTATCCCTCCGCCAATATTCTTGTCGCCACCAAGAAGGACTTCGAGACCAAGAACCGCAAGAAGTTCTGCGGGCGCATTGCCACCGGCGACTACGATGCGGTCATCATTGGGCACAGCCAATTTGAAAAGATCCCCATGTCCCTGGAACGACAGCGTGCCATCCTGCAGCAACAGCTGGATGAAGTGCTGGACGGTATTTCTGAATTGAAGAAAAACCGTGGGGATAATTTCTCCATCAAGCAGCTGGAGCGAACCAAGAAAACGGTCAAGCAGAAGCTGGACAAGCTCAACGATCAGTCCCGCAAGGATGATGTTGTGACCTTTGAAGAGCTGGGCGTTGACCGTATCTTCATCGATGAGGCGCATTACTATAAAAACCTCGCCGCATTTACAAAAATGCGGAATGTGGGCGGCATCAGCCAAACCGAGGCGATGAAGTCCAGCGACCTGTATATGAAGTGCCGGTATCTGGACGAGCTGACCGGCGGCAGAGGCGTTGTGTTTGCCACCGGCACGCCCATCTCCAACAGCATGGTGGAGATGTACACCATGCAGAAGTATCTCCAGTACGGAGCGCTGCGCAGGAATGACCTTCTCCACTTCGATGCCTGGGCCTCCACCTTCGGTGAGACGGTGACAGCCATCGAGCTCTCCCCGGAGGGCACGGGCTACCGCGCCAAAACGAGGTTTGCCAAGTTCTATAATCTACCGGAGCTCATGGCAATGTTCAAGGAGACCGCAGATATTCAAACGGCGGATATGCTCAAGCTCCCCGTGCCGGAGGCCCATTACCACAGCGTTGTTTTGAAGCCATCGGAAACGCAAAAGGACATGGTGGCCTCTCTTTCAGAACGAGCCGAGCGTGTCCGCAATAAGATGGTGGATTCCAGCGTGGATAACATGCTCCTCATCACCAATGACGGCAGAAAGCTTGCCTTGGATCAGCGGCTCATGAACGATATGCTCCCCGACAGCGAGACAAGTAAGGTGGGCGCGTGTGCGGAGAATGTTTTTGATATTTGGCAGCGCACCGCCGATCGGAAATCGACACAGATGGTATTCTGTGACCTGTCTACGCCCCACGGCGACGGCAAGTTCAATGTGTACGATGATCTCCGAAACAAGCTGATTGCCAAGGGCGTTCCGGCAGAGGAAATCGCCTATATCCATACGGCAAACTCCGAGGCGCAAAAGAAAGAGCTGTTTGGCAAGGTGCGCTCCGGTCAGGTGCGTGTGCTCATCGGTTCCACGCAGAAAATGGGAACCGGCACCAATGTGCAGACGAAGCTTGCGGCACTTCATCATTTGGATTGTCCGTGGCGACCGTCTGACCTGCAGCAGCGGGAAGGACGAATCATCCGCCAGGGCAACGAAAACAAGGAGGTCGATATTTACACCTATGTCACGGAGAACACCTTCGACAGCTACCTGTATCAGTTGGTGGAATCCAAGCAGAAGTTCATTGGGCAGATCATGACCAGCAAATCCCCAGTGCGCTCTGCGGAGGACATTGACGAAACCGCCCTGAGCTATGCGGAAATCAAGGCGCTGTGCGCAGGCAATCCCCACATCAAGGAGAAGATGGATTTAGATATTGATGTGTCTCGCCTGAAGCTTCTCAAGGCCAACCATTTGAGTCAGCGCTATTCGCTGGAGGATCAGATTTTGAAGGAGTTTCCCCAGAAAATCAAATCGTTGGAGCAGCGCATTGAGGGCTATAAAGCGGATATTGACCAGCGAAAAAGAAATACCGAGCCCAACGAGGACGGTTTCTCTCCCATGATTATGCCGGGCGGCACGGTAAGAGAAAAGAAGGCTGCCGGCGATGCAATCCTCGGCCTTTGCAAGTCCATGACAAGCCCCGATCCGATTCCCATCGGCCAGTACAGAGGCTTCGATATGGAGCTGTCCTTCGATACCTTCAGTCGGGAATATAAGATCACGCTGATTCACCAGCTGCGGCATACGGTCACGCTGGGTACAGATATCTTCGGCAATATTCAGCGACTGGATAATACCCTCGCTGCTTTTGAGGAACGAATGGCGGCGTGTGTCGAGCAGCTGGAGAATACGCGGGTTCAGCTTGAAAATGCAAAGGCCGAGGTACAGAAGCCCTTTCCCCAGGAGGAAGAGCTTGCGGCGAAAACGGTCCGCCTGAATGAGCTGAACGCCCTGCTCAATCTGGACAAGAAAGAGAATGAGATCGTGGACGGCGAGCGAGGCGAGGAGGAGCCGAGCCGCTCCAGCGATGACAGGGAGCGATGAAATCATTCGCACATTTGCAGCACGGCACTTCCGCCGCTACAATGAAGCCAGATCAAAGGACGGAGGTGCCTGATATGTTCAGACGCAAAAATGATAAGCGAATTGTTGAGTTAAATCCGGAAGAACTCCGGCTCGCTAAATATGCGCTCCTGGGGTTCCGAAACAAGCTGGTCGCGCAGGGCAAACCGACGGAAGATATCAATGCGCTGTTGCTGAAAATCATGAAATAACCAATGATAGCCGCAGGGAGTAAAAAACCTTGCGGCTATCATAAACTAAGGAGGTCGATAACCTAAAATGTGCGCGAGGCAGCTTGAATTCGCCCATGAAATGTGCAAAACGGATTGACAATCGCCCATGTTTTGTGTATGGAGTTTCCAGAACTGCCATTGGGAGGCAATTACGAGCCTGACACATTTAAGCTGTATTTTGCGGATAGTTTTGAACGTATTTTCTGAGTTCATTGTGAAAAGTGCGTGCTTGCATCAAAAGTTCGCTGTAAAAAATGTAGATTCAATCCCAAAATTCATTGCATTTTTTGTGATTCGGTGGTATACTATATTAGCAGTATGAGATAGGGGGTGCAAGTATGTACCGAATCGCAACGGAAAAGCTACTGAAATGGAAAGAAAGCAAGCGGCGGAAGCCGCTGATTATCGAGGGAGCACGGCAGGTCGGGAAAACCTGGCTGATGAAGGAATTCGGGAGGCTCTATTATACTGATACCGTATATATCAACTTCGATTCCAATTCCAGAATGGCTGAGCTGTTTGCCTCTGATCTGGACACAGAGCGTTTGATTATGGGGTTGGAATTGTATTCCGGTCGGAAAATCGATCCCGACCACACTCTCCTGATTTTTGATGAGGTGCAGGAAGTGCCGAGAGCGCTCAGCTCTCTCAAGTACTTTTACGAAAATGCGCCGGAGTACCACATTGTATGCGCAGGCTCTCTGCTGGGCATTGCCCTGCACGAAGGCACTTCTTTCCCAGTGGGCAAAGTGGACTTTTTGAAGCTATACCCGCTCTCTTTCAAGGAGTTTTTGATGGCCACCGGTAAGGAGCGTTTTGCAGAACTGCTCAGCAAGAAGGATTATCCAATGATCACGAGCTTTAAGCAGACCTACATTGATGCGCTCAAGCAGTATTATTTTGTAGGCGGCATGCCGGAAGCTGTGCAGAGCTTTGCGGAGAACAAGGATTTTAATGAGGTCCGTGAGATACAAAAGAGAATCCTTGCCGCTTATGAGCAGGACTTTTCCAAACACGCACCGAACGAAATCGTTCCCAAGATCCGCATGCTTTGGAACAGCATTCCTTCGCAGTTGGCAAGGGAAAACAAAAAGTTCGTCTATGGCCTCGTTCGAGAAGGCGCAAGAGCCAAGGATTATGAAACGGCGATTCTGTGGCTTTCCGATTGCGGACTGGTTCATAAGATCAGCCGTGTAAACGCTGGCGGAATTCCCCTGAAGGCCTATGAGGACTTAAAGGCATTCAAGCTGTTCCTTGTGGATGTGGGACTGCTTGGGTGTATGGCAGGCCTTCGCCAGCGCACCTTACTGGACGGAAACGACCTCTTTATTGAATTCAAAGGGGCCCTTACGGAGCAGTATGTTTGCCAGCAGCTGAAAACCATTGAGGATCTGGGCGTTTACTACTACACCAATGACAGAGGTTCCTGCGAAATTGACTTCATCGTGGATGCAGGCGAGCAGGTGATTCCGGTAGAGGTGAAGGCTGAAACCAACCTCCGGGCAAAAAGCCTGAAAACCTATCAGGAGAAGTTCACACCCGAAATCGCCGTCCGTACTTCAATGGCGGATTTCAAAAAAGAAGACCGGCTTGTGAATTTGCCGCTGTATGCAGTAGAGCAGATTGCCGAGCTATAACTCGTGATCTGCCGCACCGCCGCTGTGATACGCAAGCCGGGAAATGTACCGAGTGTGTGATAGAATGAGACTGACAAACCGGAATTTGTGGGTGTGATTGATGAGAATTGTAGAAGTTACAGAAAACAAAAAACAATATCTTGATTTGCTCCTGTTGGCGGATGAGCAGGAAGATATGATTGACCGTTATCTCTATAATGGTAAAATGTATGTTCTTGATGATGACGGAGTGAAATGCGAGTGTGTCGTAACGGACGAAGGGAATGGAATACTTGAAATTAAGAATATCGCTACAGTTCCCCCATTTCAGCGAAAAGGCTATGCCAAAGCGCTGATTGAATTTCTTGTTGAAAAATACCGCAGACAATTTTCGATACTGCAAGTGGGAACCGGCGACAGCCCGTTGACGATACCCTTTTATGAAAAATGTGGCTTTGTACGCTCGCATACCGTACCAAATTTCTTTACGGATCATTATGACCACCCGATATATGAGTGTGGTGTACACCTTGTAGATATGGTGTATTTGCAAAGACCTCTATAAAACAAATTCAACTTTTGCCGATCTGCGGCAGCCTTTCAACAGGCTGCCGTATTCGCTTTTCGGAAGATTTTCATTTGCACATTTGCCATGCTTAGCATCTCCGGATACAATGGTGGCAGGAAGGAATGGAGGTGCTGCAAATGTTTCGCCGTAAAGCAGAGAAACGAATTGTTGAGCTGACCCACGACGAGGTGCGGCTGATGCGGGAAGCGCTTCTCGCTTTTCGTAACAAGCTTCTTTCTGCCGGAAAGCCGACAGAGGATGTAAACGAGCTGATTATCAAGGTGATGAAATGAGGTGCGCAATTGGCAAACTTTTATATCTCCGATCTGCATATCGGGCATGAAAATATTCTGCGGTTTGATAACAGACCGTTTGCGGATGTCAGTGAGATGAATAACAAGCTCATAGAAAACTGGAACGCCAGAGTACGCAGCGATGACACGGTATACATTCTTGGCGATTTTATCTGGGCAAAGGAAAGCGAGTGGCCGTCTATTGTTGGTTCGCTTGGCGGCAACAAGGTGCTGATACGGGGCAATCACGATCCCAAGCAATTCAGCGCTGCCACAAAGCGTATGTTCCAAGAAATTACGGACTTGAAGGAAATCAAGGACAGCGGCAAGCATGTTGTGATGTGTCATTATCCGATTCCCTTCTTCCGTGCCAGCTTCGCTTTGACAGCGTTCATGCTCTACGGGCATGTCCATCAGACGATTGAATATGAGTATATCGCAAAGCTGCGCCGTGAGGTAAAGGCAAATTCCACCGGTTACGGCACGCCGAACGGTAACTTCATCAATGTCGGTTGCATGATGCCGTATATGGATTACACGCCGAGAACGCTGGATGAGATTATAGAAGGAGATGCAAGGTACTATGAAGAAAATCCCGACGCTCTTTGAGCGGGTATTTGACAACCATCATAAAGTCGGAATTAACAACAAGGTTCATCCCGGCATGGAATGGGTTCTTGGTGGCGAGGGAACTGCAACCGAAAAAATCGACGGCAGCTGCTGCGCGGTGATAGACGGAGTCTTCTATAAAAGATACGATGCAAAACGCGGCAAGATTCCGCCGGCGAATGCGATTCCCTGCTGCGATCCGGACCCCATAACCGGCCACTGGCCGCATTGGATTCCCGTGGACGAGAGCGACAAGAGCAATATCTGGTTCATGGAAGCCTATCGCAATGCCGGCTGCCCTACGGAGGAAGGCACTTACGAAGCAATCGGTCCGCATTTCCGCGCAAACCCATACGGACTTGAAAAAGATGTGATCGAGAAGCACGGCATTCGCGTTTTGCCGGATGTGCCGAGAAATTTCGAGGGAATTCGTGATTACCTTGAGAAGCACAACATCGAGGGCATCGTATTTTGGAAGGACGGACAGCCGCAGTGCAAGATTAAGTGCAGCGATTTCGGGTTTCCGTGGGGAGAATGACAAGTACCATCTGCTCAGTCGCCTGATTTGAAATCTGGCGACTTTTGCATGAATGGTGAAAGCCTGTGCAGACACGCATAATTGCCGCCCGTGTAGGCTAAAATACAAGTGCATCGTATTTTAGCCTAAAAACTATTGATTTTCCCTCTCCCTTAGGCTATAATATAGGTACATCGTATTTTAGCCTAAAGGAGGCGGAGCAATGTATATTGAGAGACAGCTTGAAAAGAAGTTTATTGCAGTCAATGAGGAGTACGCTTGTGTGCTGCTGACCGGCCCGCGTCAGGTCGGAAAATCCCCCATGCTGCGGCATCTGATGGAGGGGACGGCACGAGCCGAGGTTTCTCTGGACGATTTGGAGGAACGCAGGCTTGCCAAAACCGATCCCGCTATGTTCTTGAAGCTGCATCCCGCGCCGGTTCTCATCGATGAGGTTCAGTATGCACCGGAGCTGTTTTCATATATCAAGATCGCCGTGGATAACGGCGCTGCACCCGGCTCCTACTGGCTGACCGGTTCTCAGGCGTATCGCCTAATGGCGTTGGCACAGGAGTCGCTGGCCGGAAGAACCGCCATTCTTCATATGTCGGCACTGTCACAGTCGGAGCTTTGCGGTGCAATGGAGGTTTCACCCTTTTCGTTGGAGCTTGACGAATTGCAGAAGCGCAAGGCGGTGCTTTCCCCTGCCACACCGAAAGAGATATACCAGCGGATTTGGGACGGCGCACTCCCCGGCCACAGGAGCGGCAAGTATAAAGACCGGGATGTGTTTTACAGCAGCTATATTCAGACCTATATCGACCGGGATGTGACCACCGATATTCCCGGTGTGGATAAGGTGATGTTTGCCGACTTCATTCGCGCTGCCGCCTGCAGAAGCGGCCAGATGCTGAACCTGCATGACATCGCCGGAGATGTGGGGGTCAGTGACGATACCGCAAAGCGCTGGATGAAGGAGCTTGAAAAATCGGGGATCGTGTTCTTCCTGCACCCCTACTCCAACAACCTTCTGAAGCGGACGATCAAAACGCCGAAGATGTATTTCTTCGATACAGGGCTGGTCTCCTATCTGACCCGGTACTCAAGCCCCGAAATTCTGATGAACGGTGCGATAAACGGAGCAATTTTAGAAAACTATGTTGTGTCGGAAATCATCAAGACCTACAGCAACAGCGCCAAGGATTGTCTGCTGCATTATTACCGGGACAAGAACAGCAACGAGATCGATCTGATTATGGAGAGCGACGGTCAGCTGCACCCCATCGAGATCAAAAAAAGCATCAACCCGCCCACACAAATTACGGGTGCTTTCAAGCTGCTGGATAAAGCCTCTGTGCCGAGAGGGACAGGCGCGATCATCTGCCTTCGGGAGGCATTGAGCGCAATCGACAGCAGCACATACATTGTCCCCGTGTGGATGATCTGATTTCGTTCCAAAAACAAATATTCTATATACAGCCGCTTGGTTTCCAAGAGAAATCAAGCGGCTGTTTCTATAGAGCGTGTTATTCAAAAAGCATAAATGAAGGAGGAAGCAAAATGACAAACGAAGAACTGAACACCGCTTTATATAAGAAGGTGTTCGCAGAACAGGAGAAGTATCGGGAGTGGCTGCTTTCCCAGCCGCCCGACGAAATCCTGAACCATTGCTACGAGTACACGGTACGGGAGGACATTGTGCTGGCACTGGAGGAATACGACCTATCCGATAAGCAGTGCAAGACGCTCCTGAAGTCGCCCAGGCCCCTTGCGGATGTGTTCAAGGACTTTGAAAAGCGGGAGACCGACCACATGGACATCATCCGGGACACCATCGAGTGCCGAGCCAATGCGGTCATCCGGGCCGATTTTCTGAGAGACCGGCGTGAAGCGAGGTGATGCCCTATGAGCTATATTGCTGCGGAGGATGTTGTCAAGGCCAAGGAAATGGACCTTTTGACTTACCTCCGCAATTATGAACCCCAAGAGCTCGTCCATGTATCCGGAAACACCTATTGCACCAGGGAGCACGATTCCCTGCGAATCAGCAACGGCAAGTGGTGCTGGTTCTCTCAGGGAATCGGCGGCAGATCGGCGCTGGACTATCTTATTAAGGTGAAGGGCATTCCTTTCACGCAGGCAGCAGAAATCATTCTCGGACGGGAGGCGGAAAAGCCTCCCGTTTTCTATCGTCAGAAGGAACGAAAGCACACGGAGCTGCTGATGCCAGAGCTGTCCGAAACAACAGACCGCGTGGAGAAATATCTGCAAAGCCGAGGGATTCATCCACTCATCATTCGCTACTGTGTAGAGAATAAGCTGCTCTTTGAGTCAGCAGATTACCACAATGCGATGTTCGTAGGGTACGACAAGGACGGCAAAGCGAGATATGGTGCTCTGCGCAGCACCGTCAGCAGCTACAAGGGCGAGCTGACCGGCAGTGACAAGCACTTCTCTTTTTTCTTGGAGGGAAAGCCGAATGCGGAGCACATTCATGTGTTTGAATCCGCCATTGACCTGCTGAGCTTTGCAACCTTGGCACTGCTTGCCGGGCGGGACTGGAAAAGCGAAACCTATTTGTCTTTAGCCGGTGTGTTCCAGACCAAGCGAGAGGATGTCGTGCCGGTGGCCTTGAGCAGATTTCTTGGCGAGCACCCATCCATCCGCAAAATCCATCTTCATTTGGATAACGATGCCGTCGGGCGAGGTGCTGTGAAAGGAATTGTTGGCGGGCTGCAGGGAAAATACCAGGTCTATGACGAGCCGCCCGTCCATGGAAAAGATGTAAATGACGAGCTGAAAATCCGTGTAGGACTTATGAGAGAAAGAAAGGAGCGGGAACGCACATGAACATTGCAATTTATCAGATCAACCCGGACCGAGACGAGAACAATGTGGCCTTCTTGAACTACGAAAATCTGGAGCGCTTTCAGGGTTCTGCCGCGCTTCGCAGCGAGATCTACGACAAGGTGTTCGAGGGCGAGGTGGAATGTGGCACCCTGGAAGAAGTGTACCAGATGTTCAACCTTGACCATCCGGACGGATACCGGGGCAGGTCACTTTCCGTTTCGGATGTGGTTGAGGTCGTAGGTGAGGAAAAATCCACCTTCCATTTCTGCGACAGTATCGGCTTTCGGGAAGTGGATTTTGACCCGGATATGACCGAGCCCCTGAAAGAGAAGAAAATCAAAGTGGTGCTCTGTGAACCGGGCAAGGTTGCCAGAGTTGCAGAGATCGGGACGGAGCTTTCCGATTTGCAGAGGGTGGTCGGCGGGCTGATCGAGCCCTATTATCCCTTTGAAGAGCAGGTCTGCATCGTCTGCAACGACGAGGGCAAGTACAACGGCATGCGGCCCTGCCGCGCCATCTACGGAGAAAACAGGGAGATGATGGACATTATCTTCGGCCCCTTTTTCATCTGCAATTGCAGCACGCCGTACTTCGGCTCCCTCAACAAGGAACAGCTGGAACGGTATAAGAAGCAGTTTCAGAATCCGGAGCGTTTCTTTCGGGTCGGCGGGGAAATTAAGGCCGTCCCCTATAAGCCCGAAAAGGACCACGAGCGCTGATGGAGGTGATACTATGAAGATGATCGACGATGTAATCATAATCGGAATCGACAGCGGCTATGGCAATATCAAAACCGCAAACTGCTGCTTCCCGGCAAGTCTCTCCGCCTATGACCGAGAGCCGGTGTTCAAAGAAAATCTGCTTGTCTTTGAAAGCAAGTTCTACCTGATCGGTGAAGGGCACAAGGAGTTCCTTGCGGATAAGACGAAAGATTTGGACTACTATGTGCTGGCGCTTGCGGCCATCGCGCGGGAACTGAATATCCGAAAAATGACCTGCGGCAAAATCAGAATTGCGGCAGGTCTTCCTCTTACTTGGGTCAGTGGTCAGCGGGACGAGTTCAGGGACTATCTCTTGCAGAACAAAGCCGTAGACTTCTCGTTCCGAAATGTCTCCTACCATGTGGAGATCGTAGGCGTGGATGTGTTTCCCCAGGGCTTTGCGGCAGTGGCAGACCGGCTTTCTGACTTTCGGGGCGTAAACATGATCTGCGATATTGGGAACGGCACCATGAATATCATGTTCATCAATGACAAGAAGCCGGTTTCCGGGAATATGTTTACGGAGAAATACGGTACACACCAGTGCTTGCTGGCCGTGCGGGAGAATGTCATGCGTGCTCATCACACTACCGTGGATGAGGCGATTATCAATCGGGTATTTCGCTTTGGTACGACAGATATCAAGGAGGAGTATCTGAAAACCATTACCGACACGGCCACCGATTATGTGGAGGGCATTTTTCAGAGGCTTCGTGAGCACGAGTATAATCCGGAGCTGATGAGGCTGTATGTTCTCGGCGGCGGCAGCTGCCTGATCCGCAACTTCGGTGTGTACGATGCTTCCCGTGTGACCATCAACGATGACATCTGCGCTACGGCGAAGGGGTATGAATATCTCGCAGAGCTGAATGCCCGCAAAGGCAATTCGCGATGAGTTACAAGAGAATCAGTGTGCGTTTCAATATGGATGTGGATGCCGAGCGAAAAGCTTGGGAGATCATCCATGAAAAAGGAAATGGACTTGTCGGCAAAGAGGTTATCAGCGCGATCAATACTTCAAGCGAGCTTTCCGGCTTGGAAAAGATGATCAGAAAAGTCGTTTCTGAAGAATTGAAGAAAGCCATGTTTATTCCTCCTGAGCCGGCTGCCCGTAATCCCGAAACAGAAGAATCTGAAACCGATATACTGAATTTTCTTGAGACTTTTTAATGGCGCCAATTTGGAGCCATTTTTTCTTGTCCAAACAATCGGTGGCTCCAAAATGGAGCCACTTTGGAATGGAGGTGAAAACGATATGGAAAACGAAAAGCGCGCATTGTCCTGGCGGGAGTTCGTGGAGTCCGGCTTTGATGGTCGTGAATATCAGTTCCCTGATTTTGAGGGGACTTTTGCAGCGACGATTGCCTGTAAACGCTGGGATAGGAACAAAAACCTGTTGGCATATCTTGATTTCGATGACGGAAGAAAGATCATGACATCAGCATGGAGCGAAAAGAACTATTTGGGTTTGACTGATATTCCTCTGAATACCCGTGTAAGTGTTTCGTTCCAATTCTCTGCAAAGGGCGTTTCGTACCTCAGAAGTGTCGAAGTAATTTGAATCGTGGGGTTGGTGGCATTGTCTTAACAAGCAACGAATTGTGGGGCCACAATTCCGCTTGTCAGAGGGCAATGTCCCTGAAACCCCAGTAGAAAGGATGGCTATTTTGAAAAGAACACTTGAAATGAAAATCAGATTTACCAAGGCTGAAATTGATGCACTGAACAAGAAAGCAAAGAAAGCACAGATGTCGAGAGAGGGATATTGCCGTGCGGTGCTGAACGGTGCGACGGTTAAAGAAGCGCCGCCTGCGGATATTCCCCTGCTGCTTCGGGCCATGCGGCAGGCAGGGTACAATCTGGATCAGACCTTGAAGAGATTCAACGCCACCAATGTGCCGGATATGCCCCAGTTCAGAAAGGACTTGGAGGGAATCAGAGCCGCCACGAAAATGGTATCTGATGCGTACACCTCCGATTATCAGTAATGGCGGTTACATCGATCTGGCCCATAAAAGGACGGGTGGACAAGGTCATCAACTACGCCCGCAATCCAGAGAAAACGCATGACAAGGAGAAGCTCTCGGAGCTTCATGAAATCGAGGGCGTGGTGGAATATGCCGCCGATGAAATGAAAACCGAGAAAAGAGCCTATGTCACTTGTCTCAATCTTCATAGCGAGGAAACAGCGGCGCAGGAGTTCATGGAGACAAAGCGGCTGATGCATAATGAGGGCGGAAGGTCCTGCTATCACGGGTATCAGTCATTTAAGGCAGATGAAGTGGACGCAGATACGGCACACAGCATCGGCGTTGCGCTTGCCAGAGAGTTATGGGGCGACCGCTTTCAGGTCGTAATCGCTACCCACTGCAACACCGGGCATTATCACAATCACTTTGTCATAAACTCCGTTTCCGATGTGGACGGTAAGAAGTTCTATAACTCACCGGCGGATTACAGACGGATGCGGGAGGTCTCCGACCGGCTGTGCCGGGAAGGCAAGATTTCCGTGATAGAGTACCCTGCCGACCGCAGAGCCAATTACGGAGAATGGCTGGCCGAGAAGAACGGCAAGCCGACCATGCGCGGCAGAATACGCGAGGATATTGACAGGGCGATCCTCGCCTCGACTACGGAGCGTGAGTTCCAGCGTGTCATGAAGGAAATGGGCTACGAGGTGATTACAAAAACGCCGAAGGGCTCGCCGCGAGTCCACCCCATTGTAAGAATTGTGGACGGCGGGAAGAACTTCCGCTTGGACAAGCTGGGGGAATATTACGAGCTGGATTCCATCAAGCAGCGGATACAGAACAACTATCGCCGCAAGACGCCCTTCCCCGAGGTGGCGGAGGACACGAAAGCGCCCTATTACCAATACAAGGAGAAAGCGAAGAAGGCCTCTGGCCTTTACGCCCTGTACCTATATTACTGTTATGAGCTTCACATCATCGTGCATAAGCCAGCATCTGTAAAAAAGGTGTCGGCTTTTTTGCGTGAGGATGTGACAAAGCTCGACAGATACATTGCTCAGGCGGATTTCCTTGCCAAAACAGGAATTGAAACTGTGGAGTCCCTTGCCGGCTATAAGGCCGAAAAGGAACAGCAGGTGGAAGCTTTGACGCAGCAGCGCACGGGACTGAAAAATGAACTGAAGCGGCACATCAGAAAAGAAAATTCTCAAGGTGCCGAAGCAACGAGAGCCCGGATCGCGGAGCTGACCACAGAGCTGAAAACCTGCCGGAAGGAAATTGCGCTGTGCACCGACATCGCTGACCGGTCGGAACAGGTTCGTAAGAATCTTGAGCAAATCGAGCAGCAGAAAATCGAACGAAAGGAGAGAACAGAAAATGAGTTACTCGTCAGGAGAAGCAGCCGAGCAGGTCGTGAGGATGACACTCAACGGCGTTGAGGTGGCTGCAAAAATCAGTGGGAAAGCCGCTGAGCGTTTGGCGGTGCTGCTTTATGCGGTGCTGAAGGACCAGAAAAAGACGCGCGGGAAAACAAGGCTCAACAGTATGCTCCGCAGCGGAAAGGAACTCAAGGTCTTTGCCATTGGCGACAGAGACTTGGAAAAGTTCTGCCGTGAGGCAAAGAAGTACGGCATCCTGTATTGTGTTTTGAAAGACAAAACGGTGAACGACGGCCACACAGATGTGTTTGTCCGCGCAGAGGACGCCAGCAAGATCAACCGCATTTTCGAGCGCTTCGGCATCGCCACCGCAGACATCGGCTCGGCGCGTACCGAAATCGTCAAGGCACAGGAGGAGCAGAAGAACGCGGACATTCCCGTCCCCGACCGCAACACCACGGAAAAGGATAAGGAGGAAGCATTCCTGGATGCGCTGCTTGCCCCTGCGCCCAATAAGGAGGAGGCACAAACGCAAAACCCCACGCAAGGCCCGGCTGCGAAATCCCGTCCGTCCGAGCCTACATCAAATCAGCGCGAGAAAACCGTCAGGGGTATCTCTGATCCAACGGAACGCTCCCGCCCATCTGTCCGGCAGGAAATGAAGGAGATCCGGGAGGAGCAGAGACAGAGGACGAACTCCGCGCAGAAAACCAAGGACGAGCCCAGCAGGACACCTGAGCACAAGCCCGTTCCGAAAAAGAAGAAAGATAAGGAGAGATGACCATGGCAAACTATGATGATATTTTCAATGCCTCCGCGCAGAAGGATACGGAGGATAAGAGCTTTGTTTCCTTCAACAAGGAGGAGTGGGCTGCACAGAAGAAGCAGGAGCGTGAGAGCGCTTTTGCCATGATTGATGAGACTGCACAGCGCATGGCAAATGACGGCAGCCTCTTCCAATCCTATCTGGATGTGCAGGCGCGTTTTGACCGCTACTCTGTGGGCAATGCGGTTCTGATCACAGCTCAGAAAGCCGATGCCACCCAGCTTTCGGATTTTAAGGGCTGGAAGAATAACGGCGTGTTCATCAAAAAGGGCGAAAGCGGAATCGTATTGCTGGAGCCCGGCGAGGAATACACCAAGGAGGACGGCACCGTGGGTGTCAGCTACAACTCCAAGAAGGTGTTCGACATTTCCCAGACGACCGCAAAGGCCAAGGACCGCCCCGCAATGAAGCGGGACGAGCGGCTGCTTCTGAAAGCCATCATCCACAATGCACCCTGCTCCATCGAGATCAGTCAAAAGCTGCCGGAGAGCATCAATGCCGTGTATCGCCCTGACGACAAGAAAATCTATGTTAGACCTGGGCTGGAGGCCGGTGACATTT
>OGRL01001061.1_pt1 | contig 21939 bp, 14 predicted proteins | sample 1553481 | NCBI WGS metagenome assembly OGRL01 (sample SAMEA2580036, study PRJEB22360) | human gut metagenome
AAATGAAAAAGCCCCGGCAGTTAACCGGAAGCTTTTTCTGGAAATATTAGGAGAAGTAAATTCTTATAAACTTATTTATCGAATGTCTTCTTTCTCTTTAATTCAACACATGCAATTCCTGCTGTTAATGTCATTGCAGCAATATACCATACCATATGGTATGAATCACCTGTCTTAACACCATTATTATCTGATACCACTGGCTCTGTAGCTGGCTGCTCTGCCGGTGTCTCTGGTTTAACAGGCTGCTCTGGTGCTGGTTCTGCTGGTGTTGGATTCTCTGGTTCACCTGGTGCTGGATTCTCTGGTTCGCCCGGTGTTGGATTCTCTGGTCCACCTGGTGTTGGATTTTCTGGTTCGCCTGCAGATGTAATCTCCTTACCATCAACAACAAGCTTAACATCTGAAAATGTCACATCAGCACTTCTTGCAACATACATTCCAACATATACATATTCTGAATCTACAGAAGTTAATTTAAAATCAAAACCACCTGTAATAGTTTCTTCATTACCAAATGTACATGCATAACCATCTGTATTACTTTCGATTTTAAGGTTATATGTTTCACCAGCCTTAATCTCATTAGTACATGTTCCGCCCTGTGTAAGAGCGCCACTCTTTCTTGCAAAACAGTTCCATACAGAACCTTTCTTAGTAAGTTTAAGTGGACCAGCTGCAACATAATCACCTAAAGTATTATTATTATTCTGATCAATATACATATCATCTCTTGCCATAAGACCGAATGATACCTGATCATTAGATGTAAAACTGTTTACAGTCGCCTTTGCTGTAATTGTAAAATTACTGTTTGCTGGAACTCTGTAATAATACATAGCAATTCCATCAGCAGTACCTGCTATCTTTCCTGCTCCATTAACAGCAATATTAATATTACCATTGTCAAGACTCTCAAGCTTAAATTTAGATGCTATCTTATCATTGCCGCCAACATTTCCAAATACAGTTCCCTTAAAGATTCCTGCATTAGCCCATAATTCGCTGTCTTTTAAATCATTTGAATATTCTGACTCTTTATAATCAGGATTAGACTTTAAAACATCACTCTTAGTTGGTGCTTTAGCATCAATAATATGCTCTGCAAGTCCTGCTACATTAAGTTCCTTAATTGTCTTAGTAACAAGATATGCATTATATGTTCCGCCCCAGATATTAGTATGCGTATTGTCTACACTTTCTGGCTTTGATGATGTCCATGCATGTAAATTAACTGTCTCGGCTGCTCCTAATGAATCATATAATTTCTTAGTAAGAGAAGTCATATCAACCACTGGAACATTAAGATCTTTTCCAAGATTAATGATTGCCTGTGGATAACTTCCTCCTTCAAACTCTCCTGAAGCAGCTGTAACATGAAGCTGGCTGTCAGACCAGTTGCCATCAGCAGTTCTTCTTACAATCGGTGTGCATAAAACAACAGTTGTTCCTGCTGCCTGTGCCGGCTTTATATAATTCTCATATAAAGAATTAGCAAATGAGCCTGCTGTTTTATAATCTCCATTAGGGTTAGTATATCTTCCGCTCTCCGCTTTTTCATCATTGTGGCCGAAACCAACAAGAAGAAAATCTCCCTTTTTCATTCCAGCTATAAGCTCACCATACTCCTTATCTGCTGTATAGCTTGTTGAACTTCTTCCTGATAAAGCAATATTCTTTACCTCAAAAGTTCCATCCAGATACTTATCAATCTGTGTTCCCCATCCATATCTAGGATAATAATAATTGTCTGTGAAAGCACTGACTGTCGAATCTCCCACAATCCAGACAACAGGCTTTGATGAATCTGATTCCTCAGCTCCTGCAAATGTGCCAAATCCAAAACTCATAACAAGCAAAAGAACTGCACTAAGCAGGCAACTGATCATCCTTCTATTTTTGTTTTTCATAACAAAGACCATTCCTTTCTTTCATTTGTTCAAATTGTAAACTATGAACCAGTGTCAAGGTCAAGTCTTTGTGTATATTTTACCATAAAATGTTTTTACAAAAAAATCCCCGCACATAGTGCGGGGAAATTCACAAAATATTAATACGCTATACCATTAGATACTTCTACATAATAAATATTAACTCCACCAGATTCTGATACAATATAATATTCACCTGCCTCATCTAATCTGAATGATACTGACTTAAGTGAAGAACCAGGTATCTTAGCTGTACTTGTTACATCATTACCGTTCTTATCAATAATCTTAATAAGTCTGCTTGTATCTGTATCTGAGCTTGTTGCATATATCTTTACCTTAGATTCACCTGCTGTCTTAAATGCAATTGCTCTTGCAGATTCGCTTCCTGCACCGCTAAGCTTGATTCTCTTTGTAAAGCTGATATTCTTGTAATCCTTATCACTCTTATCAACTGTTACAGTCTTTTTGCTTGTTGCAACAATCTTAAGACCATCAACTACAGTTGAACTCTTAATCTTTCCTGTTGAAACATCATTCGCATTAAGAATTAATTTTTCACCCTTTGTTGATACTGAAGATGCTTCTGTTGCTTTTGTTGGAGCCTGTGTCTCCTTTGTTGGAGCCTCTGTCGCCTTTGTTGGAGCCTGCGTCTCCTTTGTTGTTGCCTCTGTCGCCTTTGTTGGAGCCTGTGTCTCCTTTGTTGTACCTTCAGTAGCTTTAGTTGTTTCCTGAGCCTTTGTTGTCTCTTCTGGCTTAGTTACCTCAGATGATGAATTCTTTGAAGATACACTAATCATCTGATTAGCAACATTGAATCTTGCTCCCATTGAAGCATAGCTTCCTATTGTCTCATAGAGACCGTTCATATTAACAGTTCCATCAGAATTTCTAAGCTGTTTATCTATATTTTTGCTCATATCGATTGCATTAACAGTGTTCTTAAACATTCCAGCTGTCTTAGCAGGGTCAGTCACAACAGTTCCCTTCTTATCTCCACTTACTAAAGAAGTAAACAAAGAACCTGAAAGATTATAATACTTACCTGAGTTGTAATATATTGAATCAGCCATTTTACCAGTAAACTTATCTGAATCAATTGCACCTGCTGATACAAGCCCCTTAAATATTGCTGAACTTGATGTTCTGTAACATAAGAAGTTACCCTTCTTAGCATACTTTCCATTGCCCCATGCTGTAACATTTACAATTGTAAGACCTGTTGGGTTATTATTATCTGTAAATCCTGTTGCACCATTGTCAAATGACAGACAATTCATTACATTATGTGGAGTTCCAACACCTGAACCTCCAAGCTTGAATCCATTCATATCTCCGTTAGCATAGTGAACACCATTAGATAATGTTCCATTATTAAATGCAACACAGTTTCTAATTGTAATTACACCGATAGGACCTGTTGCACTCTTTGCAAATAAATCCCATCCATCATCTGAGTTGCTGTATGATATGCATCCGTCAAATACATTACCTTCACCACATGTAAGCTTTGCAGCAAATCCATCTGCATTCTCACCTGTACCGCCCTGGTCAGGGAAATCACAGTTATCATGTGATGTACAGTTGATAATCAGGTTATTTGATGGCCATAAATCTTTAGTAGCAGCCGTTGTGTCATATCTTGAAATCTGGAGTCCTGAATCTCTGTTTGCTTCAAATACACATTTTTCAAAAATGTTGTTATTACCAGCAAGTAATACTCCGTTATCTCCAGCACCATAGAAATTAATTCCATGGAAATACCAGTAATCTCCATCTACAACTACACCTCTGTTAGCTCCGTCAAGCTTCTGTGCAGAGAAATCAAACTTAACTTCCTTGCCGCTTTCAGCCTTTACAATAATATAAGAGCCTGATTTTCCATTCATGGCATTATTAATTACAATTGTATCAGAGAACTTATATGTTCCCTCTTTTACAATAATTACATCACCAGCCTTAGCTGAACTGATTGCATTAAGAATTTCATTTGAAGATGATACATATTTTGCATTCTTGAAATCTGCATCTTTTTTCTTACTGATATCTGTATACGCACCTGAATAAGAAAGGCTTGTCTTATCATATGATGTTGTTGCATCTGAACCCGTTGTTTCCTTTTCAGTTGCCTTTGTTGCGCTTTCTGTTGATTTAGTTGTTGCTTGTGTAGCTTTTGTTGTTGTCTGTGTTTCCTTAGTTGTTGCCTGTGTAGCTTTTGTTGTACTCTCTGTTGCCTTAGTCTCTTCTGTTGTTGGATCTGGTGAAACAATCTTCGCATTAGTACCACCTACAGAAACAAGGTCTGTATTCTTGTAATTAGTAACTGTTGCCTTTAATTCCTTATCTATGGCATATACAGAATCATCTTTATCAGAGAATGTCCATGAAATCACTCCACCCCCAAGGCTTCCTGCTCCCTTTGCAGATGTTACTACTGAAGGTACATCTTCTGCATTATTAAGACTTCCTGATTTAACTCCGAGATCCTTAGTTGTATCAAAGTTATCATAAGATGTTCCACCTGCTACAGTCTTATATGAAGATGGAACTTTCTCATCTGCTGATTTTGCAAGGTATGCATCAAATGATGTTGCATTTGCAGAATCACCAGTCTCTGAAACAGCATTTGCATAGATAATCTTCTGTGCACCTACGATAACATTTCCAAATGCTTTAATGATACCACCGTTCTCACCTGAGAATGTACCCTCACCAAGTGCATCTGTTCCCTGATTAGATGAAAGCATTGGATTCTTACAGTTTCTAAAATAGTTATTCTGTATGAATAATGAAGAACCCATTGTTGAACCAGCACCATACTTTGCATTGCCATCATAGTAGTTGTTATACATATGCACTGACATTGTTCTTACTCTTGCGTGTCTTGAATCAGAGTGATCAAACCAGTTATGATGATATGTAATATAGTTAGGACCAGACTCGCTCTTCATTCCACATAACGAACACTTACCTGAGTCATAAAAATGTACATATGAAACTGTTATATACTGTGAATTACCTTTAATGTCAATTGAACCGTCACCCTTTGCCTGGTCAGCATCCCCACCTGCTTTACCATAGTACAGATCAACATTGTGAATCCATACATTGCAGTTTGCTGTATCGAGAGAAATACCATCATCCATGAAATTGATAATTGAAAAATTTCTCATCTCAACATTTCCTGCATTTCTTAAGAGGAAACCGAATCCATTGATTGTTGCATCATTTCCGATACCCTCTATTGTCATATTAAGATTTGAATAAGCACTAGCTCCTTTAATCTGTACTCCCTCAGATGAACTTGAAAACTTATCCATTGCAGCATCTGTAACACATCCGATTACACGGACATCAAGTGCTCTTGTTTCTATCCCCTTGCTAGCACTCTTTGTATATGCATCAATTATTGTCTGAAGACCTGTATATTCCTTCTCTCCCTTTGCCTCTTTTACTGATGCCTTAATTGTCTTTGCATTATCGTTAGTAACATAAAGAACAATGGCATCTTTCTTAAGTGTTCCATCCTCATTGTAAGCACCTGAACCTGTCTTATATTTTGATTCAGATGAAAATGCAAATCCGGATCTGTCATATGAACTTACATTAAGTGTCTTAGTAACCTGTGCTTTGTCAGTAACTTCCTTTCCGTTCTTTACAGGAACTACCTTAATAACATAGTCACCTGCCGCAAGTCCTACTGCATCAACCCTGTAGTAGTTCTTATACTTTCTGATAAGTTCATTGTCGATTCTTGCATAAGCAGAATCTGACTGGCTGGCTTTCTTGATATATGCTGTATATCCTTCTGCCTGATTATCAATGGCCCACTGTGCATATGCTGACTCTAACCATCCTGCCGCACCATCAATAAATTTTACCGCTCCAACATCCGCCTTCGCTGTAAGAAGTGATGTAGGAATCACGATACTCACAATCATAACCAGTGCAAGTACCCATGCCCATTTTCTACGGGCTGCTTTGCTAATAATAGCTTTCATGTTTCGTTTTTCCTCCTCAATACATTTTTTTGTGCATTTTGCTTTAACAAGCAAGGGTTTATGTCGTTATATTAGCAATATTTACTCAAAAAGTACATGTATGTTAAGTAGGAAATAGGTACCATTTTCATAATTTTTAAGTATTTCATATAAAAATATGACAAAAACATGTAAAACACCGTGGCACATTTGCTGTTAAGCTAATATGCCACGGTGCAGATTAAGCATCCGGATATTCCAATATATATCTCTCATAACCATTAATTATCTTAGTATTCTCATTATATTCATATTCCTGCTTAAACTTCATCTGGTAGGTCTTGTGGATATGACCATGGATGAAATACTTAGGCTTATATTTTTCCAACAGATAATTAAAGCCCTCAAAACCCTTATGCGGTTCGTCAGGTCCGTCACCAATTCCCGCTGCCGGTGAATGTGTAAGCAGTATATCAAAGCCCCTGTTCTTCTTTATTGAAAGCCACATTTTATTAATTCTGTGGTTCATCTCTTTCTGTGTATACTGGTTTTTCCCCTTCTTATAGCGTATAGAACCACCAAGTCCCATAATACGGACACCTTTATACACATATATCTTATTCTCTATATCAATGCATCCATCCGGTGGCTGTGTATCATAACAGTCATCATGATTGCCATGCACATAAAGAATAGGTACTTTTGAAAATGATGCAAGAAACGACAAATACTGGGGTTTTAAATCCCCTGCTGAAAGTATAAGATCTATGCCTTCTAATTTTTCCTTTTCGAAATAATCCCATAAGTACTTTGATTCAACATCCGCTAACACAAGTATTTTCATTAATAATTCCCCAGCCACCACTGCAGGCAGCATGCTTTCTATTCTTCTTCTTTGACAACACCCTGAAGTGCCATTTTTAATTTAGCATTATCTGTAAGTTCATCATACCGAGGCAGTCTGCCAACCACATTATCAAGCAGCCAGTCCATAGTAATTATATGTTCCGGATCAATAAGCTTCCCTTCTTCAACCCTTATATTACCCTGCTGATCTTTTAATTCACCCTCAAACACTCTGAACCTTGCTTCCTTAAGTTCTTTCTCAAAGAGCTTTACAAGTCTCTTAGTTGCTGATGGCAGACTCTCTGAATATATAAGATCAACAACTCCTGCCGACATTCCCCACCAGTAATTAAGTGCTTTTACATTATCGCCGTCCTCATCCTTACTCCATGAACCACTCATAATGCTCTGTATAAGCTTTTCATAAAAAACTCCCCAGTGCCATACAGGCATAGCCAGGTGCTTATCCGAATCACTCGCTTTATACAACCCGAACTTTCTCTTACTCTTGCCCGGAGTAATCATATCCTGATTAGAAATAATGCTTATATTCTTCTTAGCAAGATTTTCCTCTGAATCATTATCCTTAATACTGTTCCATTCAAGGTAAACCTTGGCTCTTGGATTAACAAACTTTACTCCCAATGCAAATGCATTTATATTCGCACATGCCCCATAAACCGGATTATCAGCTATATAACCAACATTATCGTCATCAGCCAGTGAACCTGCAATAATCCCTGTTATAAACTTTGCTTCAAACATTCTTGCATAATATGACCTGATATATTTATGTGAAATGTTAAGAGAACAATCAAGAATCTTTACTGACGGATGTGCTATTGCAGCTTTAAGCCCAGCCATATTCATCGCCGAAGATGTCAGGAATATAAGATCACAGCCTTTCTCTATAAGTCTGTTGATTGCCGCCTCATCACTCTGCTCCGGTATCACATTCTCCTCAACATATGTCTCTATCTGGTCACCAAATGTATCATCGATATACTGTCTTCCAAGCTCATGTGTATAACACCACTCTGAATCCTGCGGTGTTTTTTCATACACAAATCCAACCTTAAGCTTCTTAACTCCTCCACCCATTGGAAGCAGATAGCTTAATATATTCTTCTTAGGTGCTGCTGCCGGTGTCATCTTAAGTTCCACTTCGCTGTTATCATCAATAAGCTCGAATTCAGCCCATGTCTTGGCAACATTCTTTGCCATCTCAGACTTAGTCATCTTCTTAACAGCATCATATCCGTGAATATGAATGAAGCGTAAAAATGAATCTCCTGTTGGAAAATCGAACTTATCACCTCCTCTTGATTCATAAGCAAGCCTGAAATTAAGATAGCACGAAACAAGGTCTTTCTTATCATCCTCATCCATTGGTTCTCCTGGTGTAATTCCAACCAGCTCCATAAGAGTTGTAAAACTGCCCTCTTTACTGAAATATATATCGTTTAACTTGGTAGATTTATAAAAATCCATGAATTCATAATATATCTTAACATCAGGATTATCACTGTATTTAGGTATCTTTCTTATAACCTGTGCACTTACTGTCACTGCCTTAAAATATTTAAGTACACTGACTCTTTTATTACCTTCAAGCACATAGAACTTATTCATGTACTCATATACTTTAATGTCGTCTCTTATTCCTTCATTTACCTGACTGTCGCTAAGCGAAGCCCACTTTGCTGAAAATTCTGTTCCCCAGTCAAGTATAGGCATGAAGTTGTCTGCAAATGCAGTAGTTCTACCTGCTGTACATGTTCCAACCACAAGTCTTAACGGAATCTGGTCACTTCCAAGACTAACTTCTCTGTCAATACTGTTTTCGTCAATAATATCCTCCAAAACCGGAAGATATGGGTACGTACCCTTATTTACACACGCATGATATTCTTTTTTACCAATCTTTACTGCACTAAGATAATCCTGTACTGACATATCTTCTACCTTTCCTTTCTGTCTGCATTCTACCGTTTAATGTTCCTGTATGTAACATTTGCAGACCGCCATATCTTATTTATTTCTACTTACATATATAAAACTATCACATTTTCACCAAAAAATACACCTTAAAATTGACTTTTGTTAATTATGCTAGTATCTTATTCGATAGGCTTGAAATTTTTCTATATTTCGGGTCTGAATAAAATGCATGCAGATACGCATTTAAAGAAATGGAGTATACATATGAATATTGAATTTTCTAAGAGAGCTGACCGCTTTGGCAGCAACATTTTTAATATACTTAATGAAAAGAAGAACAACAGACTTGCACAGGGAAAGCCGGTATATAATTTTACTGTAGGAACTCCTGATTTCAAGCCCGATGAATCTGTTATGAAGGTTGTTTCAGAGGCAGCACTTGACCCTGAGAATTACAAGTACTCACTTGGTGATACTGATGAATTGCTTGACGCTGTATGCAAATGGTACAAACGCCGTTACAACACCGTTATCACCCCTGATGAAGTCGCCTCTGTATTCGGAACCCAGGAAGGCATGGCTCATATTGCCCTTGCTTTGTGCAACCCTGGTGATTTATGCTTAGTTCCTAATCCGGGATATCCTATATTCGAGATTGGACCATTCCTGTGTGACGCACAGATTGCTTATTACAATCTTCTCCCAGAGAATGATTATCTTATAGATTTTGATTCTATCGATGAAGATACTGCAAAAAAAGCCAAAATGATGGTTGTATCTTATCCACTGAATCCTGTATGTGCTACTGCACCTGATGAATTCTACGATAGACTCATCGCATTTGCCAAGAAATATAACATCATTATTATTCACGACAACGCATATTCTGAGATTATATATGACGGACAGATTGGTGGCTCTTTCTTAAGCCACGAAGGTGCTATGGAAGTCGGAGTTGAATTCAACTCTCTTTCTAAGACTTATAATCTTACTGGTCTGCGCCTTTCATTTCTTATCGGGAACCGTGAAATCGTAAGCAAATTCAAAACTGTCCGCTCACAATTCGACTATGGAACAAGTTTTATATATCAGAAAGCTGCTGTTGCTGCACTTAACGGTCCGCAAGGATATGTCGCTGACAACCGTGCTGAATATGAGTTAAGAAGAAATGCCCTCGTTGCCGGAATTAAGAAGCTTGGGCTTAAACCTGCTGATGTTAAAGGCACAATGTTTGTATGGGCTGCCATTCCTGACGGCTATACCAGTTCAGCTGATTATGTTATGGAACTTCTTAATAAGACTGGCGTTTTATGTACACCTGGAAGCAGCTTCGGAAGCCTTGGAGAAGGTCATGTAAGATTTGCCCTTGTACTTCCCCATGAAGAAATTGAGAATATTTTTTCTAATCTGTAATTCACTAAAAAACATAATATACGTACAAAACCCCGTATCCTGCAAAACAGAATACGGGGTTTATATGTATCTTTGCTATTAACAATCACTGGTGATTAGCCACGGATCTTCTTAACAAGAGCAACAGCCTCTGCTGTCATATCCTTAATCTTGTCAAATTCTCCTGCCTTAATCATATCACCCTTAACCATCCATGAACCACCACAGCAGAAGATCTTATCGCATGATAAGAATTCCTCAAGGTTAGCTGTGTTGATACCACCTGTAGGCATGATTCTTACATTAGTGTAAGCTGCGCACATAGCCTTGATCATCTTAATTCCACCTGCAGCTGTAGCTGGGAAGAATTTAACTCTTGTAAGGCCTCTCTTAACAGCCTGTGCAAGCTCTGAAGGTGTAACGATACCTGGCATAACAGGAATGTTCTTAGAAATACAGTAATCAACGATTTCTGGATCAAATCCTGGGCTTACGATAACTGAAGCACCAGCTGCTACAGCTCTGTCAACCTGCTCTGTTGTAAGTACTGTACCTGCTGCAAGTACCATATCTGGATATGCTTCATGCATAAGACGGATAGATTCCTCAGCTGCTGCTGTACGGAATGTAACCTCTGCACAAGGAAGACCACCATCAACTAAAGCCTTAGCTAATGGAAGTGCATCTTTAGCATCATTCAATACTACTACTGGAATTACTCCAAGTTCTTCAAATTTGTCTGCAATATTGCTCATAATTATATAGACTCCTTTCATATTTCCCCAATCTCTGGGATAATTTTGTCCGCAAATATTCTATCACACTCTCATCGCCATTACAAGCATTATAAATGTTGTTATTCCCTCAGCAACAGCATACGCAAGCCATACTCCTGTCATTCCAAAAAATGCCGACATTACAAAAACTGCACCTAAAATCAGCACAAATCCTCTTGCCACAGAAACAACTGCCGCTTTAAACGCATCCTCTGTTGCACTGAATGCACCGCCACCTACAATGTTAATTCCCGCAAAGAATATTCCAATAAAATATAACTTAACACCTTCTGTTGCGTAAAGCCTTAACATTTCTGAACCTTCACTGTTAAACACTGCGACAAACTGTCCTGCAAATATAAACAATATACTATACATAACCGCTGCAAGTACAAATGCTGTTGTATATCCCATTCGTTTTAACTGTGTACATCCATCCTTGTCTCCCCTGCCGAAACAACTGCTTATAAGTGGCTGACTTCCCTGTGCAACACCATTAAATACCGCAGTTGTGACAATTGCAATATTAGCCACAACTCCGTATGCAGCTACTCCGACATTACCAGCCAGCTTAAGTATTACGAAATTAAAAGCAAGTGTAATGACCGCTGACGACATCTCTCCTACAAATGCCGATACACCAAGCTGGCACCCTGCCACAAGTTTTCTGACTGAAGGCTTACACACAACAAGCCTGACACTGCTTTTCTTAGAGAAGAAATGTATGCTGCATATTCCCATACCTATAATCGGCGACAAAGCTGTTGCCAGTGCTGCACCTTCCATTCCCAGATTCATCGGGAACATGAGAATATAGTCAAACACTATATTAAACAGACTGCTAAAAAGTGTTGCACTCATAGCAATCCCCGGGGCTCCGTCATTTCTTACAAATGCATTAGTCACATAGTTGCACATAAACATAGGTGCAAAACACATGAATATCTTAGTGTAATTATTCCCAACTGCTACAATATGTTCATCAGCTCCTAGAACACGCATGATATCTGCCGAAAAGAATATTCCGGCAAAAACGAATAGCATGCTTGACAATATACACCATATTAATGCATTCCAGAAATAATCATCTGCATCTGCATCTTTTTTAATCTTACTAATTGCATACCTTATAGCTGAACCAACACCAATCATCTCACCAATTGAGAATATTATACTATATAATGGCATAACAAGATTTAATGCTGTAAGTCCGTCTGCTCCCTTTGCTATAGATATAAAATACGAGTCAGCAAGAACGTAGCATGAAAACCCTATCATTCCGAGTATATTCTGCGATACATATTTAGAAAAATTCTTTCTGTTTTCCTCCTTGCTCATCGAAATCTCCTTAATTAAATAATATAAGTTACAAAAACGGCTCCCGTTGGGAGCCGCATTTTACACACTATCATCTCTCTTAACACAAAGCAATTACATGCCCATAATTATTTACTTAGTTCCGAAGATTCGGTCTCCGGCATCCCCAAGTCCTGGGCAAATATAAGCATCTGCGTTAAGTTCTCTGTCAAGATGTCCAATGTATATCTGAACATCTGGATGCGCCTTATGAAGCTTTTCAACTCCCTCTGGGGCAGCTATGATACACATGAACTTAATCTGCTTTCCGCCAACCTTCTTTATCTGATCAATTGCATCAACTGCCGAACCACCTGTTGCAAGCATCGGATCTGTTACAACAATAGTTCTTTTCTCAATTGGATGTGGAAGCTTGCAGTAATATGGTACCGGCTCATGTGTCTCTTCATTACGATACATTCCAATATGTCCAACCTTAGCAGTTGGTACAAGTGAAAGTACACCAGGAACCATGCCAAGGCCTGCCCTTAAGATAGGAACAATTGCAAGCTTACGTCCTGAAATCATAGGTGTCATACAGGTTTCAATAGGTGTCTCAATCTCAACATCTTCTGTTGGAAGATCTGATAATGCCTCAAAACCTTCAAGCATAGCTATTTCTTCAACGAGCTTTCTAAATTCATTAGTTCCTGTTTTCTTATCTCTAAGAATTGAAATCTTATGCTGGATAAGTGGATGTGTAAATATAGTTATATTCTTCTCATTCTCAAAATCCATCATTATTAAGTACCTCCAAATTTTATTGTTATTTACTTATTATCTTCTGATTCTTCTTTTTCAGAGTCTGTGTTCATAACATAAACTCCACGGCTGCTGTCACCTGCTGGATTCTTACCGAATTCATAATCATTACCAGGTAATATAGCATTAAGAAGAATACCTGCTATAGCAGCGATTGCAAGTGCTGTAAGTGTTATAGATGTTCCACCGATTGTAAATGTAAGTCCACCACCGAAGCCTAAACCACATACAAATATAACACCTGCAATAATAAGGTTTCTTGACTTAGTAAGGTCAACCTTGTTCTCAACAACATTTCTTACACCGATAGCTGAAATCATACCATAAAGCATGAATGATATACCACCGATAATTGCTGTTGGCATAGTTGATATAACTGATGAAAACTTAGGTATGAATGAAAGTATAATTGCAAATACTGCTGCGATTCTGATTACTCTTGGGTCATATACCTTAGAAAGTTCAAGAACTCCTGTGTTCTCACCATATGTAGTATTAGCCGGACCTCCAATTGCACCTGCAAATGCTGTTGCAACACCATCACCAATAAGTGTTCTGTGAAGACCTGGATCTGCTAAATAGTTTTCTTCAACTGTAGCCGAAATAGCTGACATATCTCCGATATGTTCCATCATTGTTGCAATAGCAATAGGTGCCATTACAAGGATTGCTGTTAAATCAAACTTCATAAACTGGAACTTTGGAATTCCAACCCATGAAGCAGATGCAATTGATGAGAAATTAAGTATTGCTGAACCATCAGGATTATGTACGCCGCATGCATTAAGAATAAGTGCAAATACATATGAAATTACTACGCCCATAAGAATAGGGATAATCTTGAAAAGCCCCTTGCCCCATATATTGAATATAATAATTACAGCAAGTGCAACAAATGCAAGTAACCAGTTAGTTGAAGCATTTGTAATAGCTGAACCTGCAAGTGAAAGACCGATACATATAATGATAGGTCCTGTAACTACAGGTGGAAGGAATTTCATAACTCTGTTAACTCCAACAAGCTTAATTATAAGTGCAAGTACAAAGTAAAGCATTCCGGCAACAAATATACCACCACATGCATAAGCAGCCTTATCATTAGCTGACATTCCAGCATACATACCGCTGTCAAGATTAGCTACTGTGTAGAATCCACCAAGAAATGCAAAGGAAGATCCTAAGAATGCAGGTACTTTGAATTTAGTACACAGGTGGAATATCAATGTACCAAAACCTGCACAGAAAAGTGTTACTGATACAGACAGACCTCTGGTAAGTTCCTCACCACAGGCAGCCTGAAAATATCCTGATACCAGAATAGGTACAAGAATAGTTGCGCCAAACATGGCAAACATATGCTGAATACCAAGAATCAGCATCTTCGCTTTACCAAGCTTTCTGGCATCACGAATAGGTTCGATTTTCTTTTGTTCCATAATACGCTCCAATCAATATATATTTTCATATTATTATAAAACATATAATGATTTAGGGCAATGAAAAAATATTCCATTTTAAACATTTCGGGGCATGAAAAGCTTTCGCCTTCCATGCCCCGAAACTCGTGTTATGGTCAGAAATTGGATTATTTCTCTTCTGCAATAGCAGCCTGTGCTGCTGCAAGTCTTGCAATAGGTACTCTGAATGGTGAGCAGCTCACATAATCAAGACCAATCTTGTGGCAGAATGCAACTGATGAAGGATCTCCACCATGCTCTCCACAGATACCTATGTGAAGATCCGGATTAACCGGTCTTCCAAGCTTTATTGTCATCTCCATAAGCTTACCAACACCATTCTGGTCAAGCTTTGCAAATGGGTCATTCTCAAATATCTTAGATTCATAGTATGCATTAAGGAACTTACCAGCGTCATCTCTTGAGAATCCGAATGTCATCTGTGTAAGATCGTTAGTACCAAAGCAGAAGAAATCAGCTTCCTTGGCAATCTCATCAGCAGTAAGTGCAGCTCTTGGAATCTCAATCATAGTACCAACCTCGTATTCAAGGTCGATTCCTGCTGCCTTAATCTCTTCATCTGCTGTCTCAACAACAGTCTTCTTTACATACTTTAATTCCTTAACCTCACAGATAAGCGGAATCATAATCTCCGGCTTAACATTCCAGTCAGGATGTGCCTTCTTAACATTGATTGCAGCTCTTATAACAGCTCTTGTCTGCATCTTGGCAATCTCTGGATATGTTACTGCAAGACGGCATCCTCTGTGTCCCATCATTGGATTAAACTCATGAAGACTTGCAATAATATTCTTAATAGTCTCTACTGACTTGCCCTGTGATTCAGCTAACTTCTTAATATCTTCTTCCTCTGTAGGAACAAATTCATGAAGAGGTGGATCAAGGAATCTGATAGTTACAGGATTACCTTCAAGTGCCTCATAAAGTGCTTCGAAATCCCCCTGCTGATATGGCAGAATCTTATCCAGTGCTGCTTCTCTTTCTTCTACAGTATCAGAACATATCATCTCTCTGAATGCTGCAATTCTGTCCTCTTCAAAGAACATATGTTCAGTACGGCAAAGTCCGATACCTTCTGCTCCAAGTTCTCTTGCCTTCTTGGCATCCTTAGGAGTATCTGCATTAGTACGAACCTTTAACTTTCTGTACTTATCAGCCCACTCCATAACTCTTTCAAACTCTCCTGCAATCTTGGCATCAACCGTAGGAATCTGTCCATCATATATGTTGCCTGTTGTACCATCAATAGATATATAATCTCCTTCATGGTATTCCTTGCCTGCAAGTGTGAACTTCTTATTAGCTTCGTCCATTGCAATATCACCACAGCCAGATACGCAGCATGTTCCCATACCTCTTGCAACAACGGCTGCATGGCTTGTCATACCACCTCTTACAGTAAGAATGCCCTGTGAAGCCTTCATACCTGTAATATCTTCTGGCGATGTCTCAAGTCTTACAAGAACAACTTTCTCGCCTCTTGCATTCCACTCTTCTGCGTCTTCTGCTGAGAAAACAATCTTACCACATGCAGCGCCAGGAGATGCTCCAAGACCTCTTCCTGCTGGAGTTGCAGCCTTAAGTGCAGCTGCATCAAACTGAGGATGAAGAAGTGTATCAAGATTACGAGGATCAATCATTGCAACTGCTTCCTTCTCTGTTCTCATCCCCTCATCTACAAGGTCGCATGCAATCTTTAATGCTGCCTGTGCTGTTCTCTTACCATTACGTGTCTGTAACATGAACAGCTTGCCATGCTCTACTGTAAATTCCATATCCTGCATATCTCTGTAATGTTCTTCCAGAGTTGCACACACATCCTTAAACTGCTCAAATGCTTCCGGGAACTTCTCACTCATTTCCTGAATATGCATTGGAGTTCTTACTCCGGCAACAACATCTTCACCCTGTGCGTTAGTAAGGAACTCTCCAAAAAGTCCTTTAGCACCAGTTGCAGGATCTCTTGTAAATGCAACACCAGTTCCACAGTCATCCCCCATATTACCAAATGCCATAGACTGTACATTAACTGCTGTTCCCCAAGAATAAGGAATATCATTATCTCTTCTGTATACATTAGCTCTTGGGTTGTCCCATGAACGGAATACAGCTTTTATAGCTCCGTATAACTGTTCCTTAGGATCATCTGGGAAATCCTTGCCAATCTTAGACTTATATTCAGCCTTAAACTGTGTTGCAAGCTCCTTAAGATCATCCGCTGTAAGCTCTACATCAAGCTTAACCCCTCTCTCATCCTTCATCTTGTCAATAAGCTCTTCGAAATATTTCTTACCAACTTCCATAACTACATCTGAATACATCTGGATAAATCTTCTATAACAATCCCATGCCCATCTTGGATTGCCGGATTTCTGTGCAATTACATTAACAACGTCCTCGTTAAGTCCAAGATTAAGGATTGTATCCATCATACCCGGCATAGAAGCTCTCGCTCCAGAACGAACAGAAACTAAAAGTGGATTCTCCATATCTCCAAACTTCTTGCCTGTAATCTGTTCCATCTTCTCGATATGTTCGTTAATCTGTCCCATAATCTCATCATTGATCTCTCTACCATCCTCGTAATACTGGGTACAAGCTTCTGTAGTAATAGTAAACCCTTGTGGAACCGGAAGACCAATATTAGTCATCTCTGCCAGATTCGCACCTTTACCACCAAGAAGTTCACGCATATCTGCGTTACCCTCTGTAAACAAATACACCCATTTCTTTCCCATAACAAAACCTCCATAATTTAATATTCAGTTATTTAAGTAGTATGTTTCTTAGCTTGTTAAAATTATAACATAGTAATCGTTTTCGTGCAACCATAAATGTATTTATTTTAATACAATTTTATATACAAGCCTTACATTTACAGAATATGCTTAATATGGGAAAATATTCATGCTGTACTAAATAGTACAACAATAGAGCAATCACTGAAAACACAATAAAAGGAGGATTTTTCTATGCCTAAAGACCCTGTTATGCTTTTAAGCTTTGTCAATACACAACTTCGAGACAATTACAATTCATTAGAGGAACTGTGCAAATCTTATATGATTTCTGAGGAAGAAATAACCAATAAGTTAAAATCAATTAATTATGAATATAATAATGAAAAGAACCAGTTTATCTAGTTCTGTATAAATATGTCTTAATCTGATTATTGATTCGTTGTTCATGATACCTATAGGTAGTCGCATTATCACTTGATTTATAGGACATATCCAGGCAGATTCCTTATTCAACCTTCACTTTTTCTTCCAATCTGCCTATAGATAAACTTCCTCGTGCCTGCCTGATAGGTATATTCCTGCAATTTCATGTATTCCTGCCTGAAATTTGCCTATATAGATTGATTATTTATTGTTCTTATAGGAACACGCAGAAGTAAGTTTCTGAACAGAAACAGACTTTTCCATAAAATAAAAGCAATGCCAGTATCCACTCTTCCCAGCATTGCTTTATCTTTATATATTATATTGTCAGCTATCACTCCATATCCGGACACTTATATCCCGCATTAATCATATTAGCTCGCAGCTTTTCTACACTTACCCCTAGCTTTTGTGCACCCTTTTCCATACTTATGCTCTCATCTTCGACCAGTGAATATATCATCCGGTTGCCTTCTTCTCTTCCTTTCTGAAGTCCTTTCTCAATTCCCCTGTCTTCAAGTCTCTGCGCTACATCACACATATTGCTCACTCCTTCCTTATCTGACAATATCTCTTCATATCTGCTATCCCCTGTCATAACTGATAAAAACTTTAGTATCTCATCCACATGCTTAATTGTTGTCTTATCATCTGGTATGTAATCTTTGTTCTTTCTCTTGTTCACAAAGAAATTAGCAACTATCTTATAATCACTCGTAAACTTTGCTATCTGTTCATCGGTCAGCCACGCTATCTCAAACACATTAGCCTTAGTGTCATTAACATACTTATCCAGATTATCCGGAACTTTAATCAGAGACTTAAGATTCTTTGGTGCTGTCCATTTTCTGTCTATACCATAATACAGCACCATCGTTATTACCGGCACTATTGTTTTCTTATCATATTGTCCTCTGTATGAAGCACCTTCATATCCCGATATTCTTGCTGGCATTCTTTTCTCAACCTTTGTCTGATTCTCTATGCCATACAGGACTATGTCTGTACATCCTCTTTTCCAATACTTAGCAATATCGCGTTCCTGTTCATGAACTTTTCCATCTTCAGCCTTATACTGTGAATGAACTGTCGTATTAACAAGTTCATTCTCTTCAACCTCCGACTTTCCATCAAATAACAACACATTAACAATATCCGCAAATATATCATTATTATCTTCCAGTACCTTTTGTGTTATATCTTTCTCTTTCATTCACATACAAGCAGTCTGTCATGAATCTTTAACCATAAATCATTTTTAATATACAATTAATATAAGTTTTTGTCAATACCGTAATTGCGGTTTGCCTATAAAGTATGCTGTCAGAAATTCAAAGAATAAATTGTTGGTTTGCTTTCAAAAAGCCTACTAAACTTGCATTACGCAATAGTTTAGTAGGCTTTTTAATTTCATCAATGACAACTTTCAATTTCAAAAATCTACTAATTCGCATATATACAATAATCTGGTAGGCTTTTATTTCAAAAGTATCATCTGTATTTATAGTCATTTAGCAAAAGTCAAAAATTCCAATGCCCCCAAAAGGACCATAAAGTTCTTACAATATCAGGCCTTATCCCTCAACAGCCCTTGCAGCGGCTCTGGCTGTCAGCTTTCCATCTACAAGGTCAATAACAATATCATCCCCTGTATTGATATTGCCTGCAAGTATTAACTTGGCTGCCAGTGTCTCAACTGTCTTCTGGACATATCTCTTAAGCGGTCTTGCACCATACATTGGGTCAAATCCGTTTTCAACTATGAAATCCTTGGCTGCATCTGTAAGAACAATCTCAAGCTCTTTATCTGCAAGTCTCTTGTTAACATCTGCAACAAGAAGATTGATAATATTGCTGATATTATCCTTAGTAAGAGGCTTGAACATAATTATCTCATCAAGACGGTTAAGGAATTCAGGTCTGAAATGATTCTTTAAATCACCCATAACAGCTTCCTCTGCCTCTGGCTTAATTGAGCCATCAGGATTGATGCCTTCAAGCAGATATGAAGAACCAATGTTACTTGTCATTATGATTATAGTGTTCTTAAAATCCACAGTTCTTCCCTGTGAATCAGTGATACGGCCATCATCAAGTACCTGTAAGAGGACATTAAATACATCTGGATGTGCCTTCTCAACTTCATCAAAAAGAACAACTGAATATGGTTTTCTTCTTACAGCTTCTGTAAGCTGTCCACCTTCATCATAACCTACATATCCTGGAGGCGCTCCGATAAGTCTGGATACTGAATACTTCTCCATATACTCGGACATATCAAGTCTTACTATATTAGATTCATCATCAAACAGACTCTCAGCCAGTGCCTTTGCAAGCTCTGTCTTACCTACACCTGTAGGTCCTAAGAACAGGAATGAACCGATTGGCTTAGTCGGGTCTTTAATACCAGCCTTAGACCTTATGATTGCCTCTGTTACCTTAGTAACACCTTCATCCTGACCGATAACTCTCTTGTGGAGCTGTTCATCAAGATTAAGAGTTTTCTGTCTTTCAGACTCACTTAACTTGCTAACCGGAATACCAGTCCATCTTGATATAATCTTAGCAATCTCTTCCTCAGTAACACTTTCATGAACAAGGCTCATATCTCTGTTACTTGACTTCTTCTCTGCTTCTTCCAAAGCCTTCTGTGCCTGTGGAAGTTTACCATACTGAAGTTCTGCTGCCTTATTAAGATCATATTCTCTCTTAGCCTGTGCTATCTGGGTATTAATCTGGTCAATCTCTTCCTTTAACTTGCTTACCTGGTCAACAGAAGATTTCTCGCTGTCCCATTTAGCTTTCTGGATATTGAAATCAGACCTTAATTCAGACAATTCCTTCTGTAATGCATCAAGTCTTTCCTTACTGAGGTTATCTGTCTCTTTCTTAAGTGCAGCCTCCTCAATCTCAAGCTGCATAATCTTTCTTCTCTTCTCATCAAGTTCTGCAGGCATTGAATCAAGTTCAGTCTTAATCATTGCACATGCCTCATCTACAAGGTCAATAGCCTTATCTGGCAGGAATCTGTCTGAAATATATCTGTCTGACAAAGTAGCTGCACTTACAAGTGCGCCATCTGTAATCTTAACTCCATGGAACACTTCATATCTGTCCTTAAGACCTCTAAGGATTGAGATAGTATCCTCAACTGTAGGTTCATCAACCATAACTGGCTGGAATCGTCTTTCAAGTGCCGGGTCTTTCTCAATATACTCTCTGTGCTCATCAAGAGTTGTAGCACCTATACAATGAAGTTCACCACGGGCAAGCATTGGTTTTAGCATATTACCTGCATCCATAGCACCTTCTGTTTTACCTGCACCGACAATAGTGTGAATTTCATCAATAAACAGGATTATCTGACCTTCAGATTTCTTAACCTCATCAAGTACAGCCTTAAGTCTTTCCTCGAATTCACCACGATATTTTGCACCTGCAACAAGCGCACCCATATCCAGTGCAAAAAGCTTCTTATCCTTTAAGCCTTCCGGAACATCACCTCTTACAATTCTCTGTGCAAGTCCTTCAACAACTGCTGTTTTACCAACACCAGGCTCACCGATAAGAACCGGATTGTTCTTAGTCTTACGGGAAAGGATTCTTATTACATTTCTGATTTCATTATCTCTTCCGATAACCGGGTCAAGCTTTCCGTCCTTAGCTCTCTCTACAAGGTCTGTAGCATATTTGCTAAGAGTATCATAAGTTGCCTCCGGATTATCCGAAGTAACACTCTGGTTGCCTCTTACTGTAGCAAGGGCTGACAGGAATGATTCCCTGTTAATTCCATATGTCTTAAAAAGCTGCTTTATGCCCTTGTTAGGTGCTGCAATCATCGCAAGCATAAGATGCTCAACAGAAACATATGCATCCCCCATTCTCTTTGCTTCATCTTCTGCATTTACTAAAACCTTATTAAGATCATTGCTTACATAAAGCTGTACATTTCCTGAAACCTTATTCTTCTGGCTAAGTAAAGTCTCAATATTTTTAATAAATGTGTCCTTATCAATTCCCATCTTCTCTATCAGGCTCGCGATAAGACTATCTTCTATAGTTAAGAGACTGTACAGAAAATGTTCCTGATCAATCTCCTGATTACCATAATCGTAGGCAATCTTCTCGCACTGGTTAACAGCCTCAATAGACTTCTGTGTAAACTTATTAATGTTCATACGATTACCTCCTTCTATTACAATGAATGCTTAACTTCACTGTTTATCTATTGTTTTCCTCTTACAATTGATGTTATACATCTCATTGTTAGCACTGTCAAGAGGTGAGTGCTAATGAATTTATTAAAAAAATAT